>Ga0209603_1001550_pt1 | contig 23625 bp, 25 predicted proteins | sample COGITO_mtgs_1206_FD_184812 | JGI IMG/M metagenome (GOLD analysis project Ga0209603, IMG submission 184812) | Pelagic marine microbial communities from North Sea - COGITO_mtgs_120607 (SPAdes) (version 2) | ecosystem: Environmental > Aquatic > Marine > Epipelagic ... | reverse complement strand
GTATTAAGGACATAAAAATAATGGCTGACAGAGACATCGCGAAGGTCGCGATATAGAATGACATACGGGATGGCGGCTGCTTGTAGCACCTCGACGTTCTGTCTCGACCCGTGGCAGTGCATCTTAGTGAGAACCAAGCAATCTTGAAGCTTAGAAAACGCATTTTCCGGCAAATCATACAAGTGCCCCTCGCCAGTTTTCAACTCATAGAAACTAACACCAGGTATCAATAGCTCTTCATAACCAGGATAACTGGATATCATCTTTTCTAACCACGTCGTTCCACTCTTGGGCATGCCCGCAATAAACAGGAGCGGATGTTGGTAATCCGCCCCATATTGCTTAAAGGACGCGCGAGCTACGGACTTGCAACGCCAATACCGCGGATAAACCAACAAGCGCTTGGCTAGCCTCCCAACTGGAGGAGGCAACTTCTTCAATAGTGAAATGTTTGTGTTTAGCATCGTAAAATTGGAACTAGGAAAGAATGAAAGCTCAACCAAGATCAAGCGTGATATAAGGTGAATCTACTTGCGATTGACAACTCGTCCGTGAATTGAATCTCACACGGACGATCATGCCAATTGCCATGATCAGGCAACGCAGCCCCTCAACTTAACACATCTCATAAATGAGTCAGCCCCAATCAAGTTGCTCCTAATATGATGATTGGATTCATTATACGATCTCCTCTTCAAACGCCTCTTTAACCAAAGAGAGCGAGTTTAATTCAATCGCTTCACGAGAGAAATATTCCTTCACATGTGTAAGGCCATTCAATGATGTTTGACGCCTAAGCGATTCATCCTGCATCAGGCGAATCATGTAATCAGCCATCTCTTGGTCTGAATCAGCTGCCCAATAATCAACATGATTCCTGCCGCCAACACCTTCAATGCCATTCATTTTTGATATTAAAGTTTTACCCGCCGCAAGTGCGTTCAAACTTTTCAACTTAATACCAGATCCAGATTCTTGAGGGTTTACGAATAGTGCCCCCTGTGACAGATAACCACATTCGTCATCTACAAATCCGAGCCCTACTATACCAAGCTCTGGCGCATCTAACTGCTCAGATCCCTTCCCCCCTAGGAGGAGCTTTGCTGTAGGAAATTTTTCTCGAACGATTGGCCATACATTCCGGATCAAGGATCTCAAGCCTTGCATTTTACGAAGATCGTGCCCGCCCAAGTGCAGCACAGTCCATGGATCGCCTTCCTGCACACTCTGAAAACGTTCGAAATCAATCTCGACCCCAATCACTCCATTGCAGCTCAAACCATACTCGCTCTGATACTCAGCCACATTCTCTGCTGTAATCGCCCAAGCAAAGTCTGCTCCTTGAAAAGCCCGGTGTTCTAGATTCCGAATACGAAACACCTCCCACGCCAAGAGCTGCTTCACCCCAACAGGTGAACGATTCGCAAGCTCTCTAAACGCAGAGGTCAACACATCATGACTACGAAGGCCAAACTTCACAGTAGAGAAATCGGACTGAATTCTCAACCACGCAGCCACTGGCGCCAAATGCTCAACCAAAACAATGACCTGACTGCCTCTCTGGCAGATTTCAGAAACACGCTCACGCAATGCCCTCAACACATGTCGACGCGTAAACTGATGCGACACAGCTGGCGTCAACGAAAGTAAGCTACAAAGAAATCGCTTCGAATGACTCAACTTATTTAAAGGGATTTGATGGAACTCCACCCCCTCTAGACCTTCAGGCACTTCGGAGCGTATATCATCTGTCATCGCGATGTAATGAACAGAGTCTACACATTTCAGGTAAAGACGTAAGCTAGCTAACAACGCCTGACGACTACCATTTTGATAGCCCGGCCATGTTTGCGTGATAATGATGAGCTCACGTCTATTCACCTAAAATATCCTGCTCTCGAGATACACCCCTGAATAACTCGACTCTTATCAAAAACGGAGCCCTTAAAGCAAACGCTACCAGTCGTTATTTTCTTCATACCCAAGCTTAATCAATAAATCTCCGTATAGCTCCTTAAAACGTTGCTTATGAACATCCTCAAAAATTGACTCCCACTGTTTCGCACGGCCAGATCGCAGATGAGACTTACCTTTTGAAAGTTTAAATTTTCTCTTGGATTTATTTTTAAAACTGAATTTATCGGCGATTCCCACCGCAATATTCACAGCATCTTCGTGAAATCCATAATGCTTAAACATCTCTCGAAATACTTTCTCTTCATCTAGTATCATCTCTTCATATTTAATTTCATAGATCTGCGAATTCCCATAATCCCACTTAGCCATTTCCGTAAGCACTTCGTGAGAGGTTCCCTCCATTTCTGCAAGAAGCCCCTCCTCTTTATTCATTCCATTTAAATATTGTTGATATGAAATATTCCCTAATTCCGAACGAGGAACCAGAGCCCACTCTTCCTTAGTCCATAGATGATAAAAATACCCAGAAATGATGATATCTCTCGGATCCCGAATCATGTGAGAACCGACACACTCGGGAAGTTTTCCAAAATCCAGACGGCTCATGTATTCAACAAAGACATCACAATCTCTTCGAATAAACTCTTGCCGAGTCATTTGAAAAGTCAGTCCATAATATCGAGCAACAGCACGTAGAACTCTCATAAACCAAACAGTTCCAACTTTATGGTAGCACCCGTGAACGATTAACTTCGGTTCGAAATCTTCCCGAAATGGCGATCGGATTTTCTTCTTCATCGAAGATTCGAATTTCGTATAAAATAATTGTGGCATAATAAAATGAAGGCAACTTATTGGCTGCCCAGAAAATCAAGTAGTAAACTACTCGATCTCATATTGTTTAGGAGTGGGATGAACAATACAAACTATTGACTGCTTTCAGTCGACAGTCATCAAATTTAATTTCAAGAGTAAAGATATCGCAGAAATCATTTCTTATCAGAGCAAGGAAAGCATTCGCTCATAAACCTTACACTGCCGTTCAACAAAAATGTCTCGAGATAAATACTGAGCGGCATACTCCCTCGAACCTTCGGCAAGCCTTTTTCGCAAAGCAACGTCCTGCACCAGTTCTTTCATCGCATCAAATAGACTGTCATCGGATGCAGACTCGAGAAGAATACCATTCTGGCGATCTGAAATCAAATCTCGGCACCCGCGCGTATCCACAGCAATAACGGGCAACCCGACCGCCATGGCTTCCATCACGCACACGGGTAAGCCTTCTCGCACACTCGGAAACAGCAGAACTGTTCCTAAATTCATCCATGCTCCGACATTCGGTTGCCACCCGACCTGCTTTACCCCTGGACATTGATCTCTCCATTTCCGCTCTTCAGGCTCCAATCCATCATCATGCAAAGGATCATTCGCCCCCAAAATAATTAGATAGCCAGCTCCAAATACGTCACGATATTTACGAAACGCCCGAACTGCAGAGGCATATCCTTTAAATGCAACTGCCCTTCCTACAAAGATGAATACGGGTGCAGATTCATCAATTCCCAGCCCGCGCCTCAGCGTCTCACTTTCAGAAGCAAGTTCACCAGAATCAAATTCTGGCAAGCGACACCCCACTCCGGGGACCCCCAACGCCCGCACCTTTTCTCCAATCATAGGGATCCTCGCCAGACGCTTATAATCATCTTCAGTCAGCACCTCGATCTCATCCGCCAATACTCCCGCACATCGTTCAACAAGTGAGACGGAGGCACTTAACAAACCGCCTCCGGAATGAAGTCCATGAAAAGTCACGATCGTGCGTCTGCGAGAGTTGACGCCACATATAGCAGCCAGCAGGGCTCCGATTACAAAATGCCCGTGAATAATTGAAGGATCCACCTCGCGCAATATCTGACGGATGCGACGACAGGAATCAAAAATCTGCAAAAATGAAAATCCGCGTGGAATATTACATGAATGCACGATGACTCCCCTAGGCAAAGAACTATCAGTGTCTCCTACACGTGCTGAAGAACAAACCAAATGAACGTCGAACCCGCCAGACAATAGTCCCTCAAACAATTCAGTTAGAAATGCATCACAGCTCGAAATCGAGGGGACAACAAATAAGATGATTCTCTTCATGGAGCCTACGAACGAATGATCCTGAACAAAAATTTGATGATACTAAAACTTTTAGCCCGCAAAGCAGTAAACATCGAAATATACCCTGATCGTTCTAGCAAAGAAAAATTACGAAACTCGCCAAGGAGCATTTTCCAGCGATAGTGGCTCAAGCCTCCAGCCGTCCCAGGCAGTCGATCATAGAAAGTTAATGTTGTGGAGAGTAAGGCGCCACGACTCCCGGAGAACAGGGCGTTCAACCAGCAGGAATAATCTTCAGAAAAATATTCTCCAGACGGAAAGCCTGGAAAAGCATCGCGACGCATCACAACCGACGACGTCCTGAATACATTTCGCCACAAAAGATCTTGAGCTTTAACTTCCCGCCATTTCTCGCAGTCTACACTCGTATACGTCTCTTCGGAAACCCCAGCTAAAGTGCCACACATATCAAAATCTGGATGTGTCTCAAAAAAAGCCACTTGAGCCTGAATCTTATCAATCGCCCACGTTTCATCGGCATCCAAAAAGGCGATCCAACCACCCGTCGACTTTAACACTCCGGTATTACGTGCATTAGCTGGTCCCTGATTATTTGTTAGTGATAGACAAATGATCTTTGTATTTCCTTCCGACTGAACCTCATGCGAGAGTTCAACACCCCCGTCATTGATTAAAATAATCTCATCAATCGGATAACTCTGGTTCAGAACAGAAGAGACTGCCCGCAAGACGTTTGCTTCGTCATTATAATACGGAAGAATTACCGAGATTTTAGTCATCAGCGCTTCTGATTATAAGCGTTTGCCAATCGGGCGTAGAGTGTTGCTAACGGCGAACCTTTCAAACGCCGAACCACAAAACAACGAAAACGCACCAACGAAATTTCCAAGAGTATTGCATACATAATCTGTTGTAAGAAAACAAAATGCCGACGATGCAACTCTTTCGCTTCCAACGCAGCACACCTCCTCATTTTCTCTGAAACGGACAAACCGTCATCTGCATAGCTGATGGCAATAAAGTCGTAGGTTTGTGAGTTCAACATACCCTGCTTCAACGCGCGGAGGAAAAAATCATGGTCAGCACGTATCTTCAAAGATGCATCAAAGCCGCCTAGTTGCTCAAATAGCGCCTTCCTCAGAAACTGGGTCTGATGACACACGACCTGGCGGTATGCGGTGAATCCCTTAAAATTAGTGGGCTGCCAAATCGTTTGTGCGAGGAAGCGATTTCGATACGGCCCATACCAGAAATTTATGGCTGAATCGTCCTCCATTAGGGCCGCTAACTTCGATAACACCTCAGGCTCTTCCAAATAATCGCCGGCATTCAGGAACTGCACCCATTCTCCAGAGGCATGCTTCAACCCCTGATTCATTGCATCGTAAACACCTGTATCCGACTCTTCGATCAAGTGGATACGCGTATCATCATTCGGAACACAAGCTAGGGAGCCATCACTCGATCCGCCATCTTTGATGATTACTTCATAATCCAGATAGGTTTGAGACAGAACAGATTGAATCGTTTTTTCCAGTTCCACGCCTGCATTCAAACAGACCATAATAATTGAAAATTTAGGCATCTATTTTCTAGCTATGAATCAAAACGAAACGCAAATCGATCAATATCGGCTTTAAACACCCCTTCGACCCTTGCCACAAGTGCATCAGAATAATAGCTGCGATAGTCTCTGAGCCGTGAAGAAACATTATGATGAGGCAACGTTGAAAGTGGCAGCCCCAAACGTTCTCCAATGAACAAACACTCTTCAGCTAGATTATCAAATCGTGCCACATAGTCCACGCCCACCGCACCATCCTCATTTAAAATAAAGTCCGACTGAAACTCATATTTTCCCTCTGTAATATACCATTCGATAAATTTCTCAAAACTGCCCAGAGAGGAAACGTAAGCATGATCCGGATGATACCGATCTTTGAGAATATAGTGATAAATAGAGACTAACCAATCCCATGTGTTACGAACAAAAGTAAAGCTCCATAGGTCGCTCATCCTGCGGTCTCCAAGTAATACACGTGCCTCATGCAATTTAAGGTGCTTCCCAACGACTTGACCATAGCGCGTTGGTAGATGCACTCCCCAGCGATCGAAGCGCTGCAAGACCCGCGAACGATTCATCGTGTAACTCCAAGGAGCTGACGCATAACAATCAAGAACCGCTCGTAACGACGTCCCTGCAGTCTTATAAATATGAATATATAAGAACTTTTTGGATCGGGAATATACCATGCCTCAAGTGCACATAAACTTTAAGTAGAGCCTGATTCGGGATCAAAACTGTATTTAAAAAGATGAATATCATCACAAAATACTTTACTGACTTGCTCAGCTAAATCATCAGAGTAATAGGAGCGGTAATCATTACGACGACTCTTATTTAGATGAGGAATTTGAATCTGCGGTAAGCCTGTCTCCTTACAGATAGTATCCATCGACTCCTGTAAGGCTTCAAACCTAAAAATATGCGCATCGACCTGCTTCTGTTGATTCTTAACAAAATCAACCTGTCGATCATAACGCCCGGAATCGAGACGCCAATTCAAATATTCATTGAAATCCTTAAAGCGCACCACTTCATCATACTCAAAGTTCTCCGGATTTTCCAAAATATACTGATACTGTGAAACGAGCCAGTCCCAAGGGTTGCGCACAAACGCGAACTTGTAATAGCGATCCACCAGGGCTTCTGGAAACACTTGATACATTTCAACTAGTTTCACATGCTTCGGCATATACCGAAGGCGATAGTGCGGAAGTCGAAACGGTAACTTACCTACGATACGGCCAGGCAATGAAAGACGGTTGGCGGGATTTTGGCCATATTTCGAGAAGGCATCGCAGACACTCGTGCCAGCGGTCTTATAGATGTGAATAAATATGAATTTATATTTGTAAGAAATAATCATGATCGATCAATGCGTTCTAATTCTTATTTAAATGACATACGGCATGGACACTACGCTTCAACGCTACGAAGACGTGCATACTGATTGCATGACAGTAGCGACGTAAGCCCATGCAGGCAATTAAAGCGCTTCGGTTCCGACTCAAACAGTATAATATTTTTCTTAATGCTTTCAATGCCCCCCCAGAGGACAACCCCGTTCCATGTCGGTTATAATTCGTTCCCGGCGCACCAGAGAATGAGCAAGCGCTGGCTGCCAGAATCAAGCGATGACGAATCTCCCAGTCCTCCATTAAATTGATACTCAAATCAAAACCACCGACATCGAGATATAGTTGCTTTGAAAACAAGAGATCACGCGGCAATTTGTGTGTCCGCGATATAAAATGAAAAAGGAAATCAGCCTTTTTCAAATTCTTCATGTATGAGACATCGACTCGCTTGGAACCTTGCTCGGTCACTACGATCGTATCCGAGTAAGCCAGAGAATAGTCGCCCTCAATCGCTCGAACCTCCGCCTCGATCTTGCCTGGATCGTATTCATCATCTCCGTCCAATGTAGTCACCCAATCGGATTTCGCCGCGATGATTCCGTCGTGCCGGTTACGCGAAACGCCTACGTTTTCGCTACGAATGATGCCTCGAACCTGAGTATATTTAGATTCATAGGCTTGGATCAACTGGCGTGAATCGTCCGATGAAGCATCGTCCATCACAATAATTTCAGCCACCGGATATGTTTGCGCCAACACACTATCCAATGCTTTTTGAAGCAATTCCTTTCTATTGTAAGATGTGATAACGCAAGTCACTTCAATTCCTCTATTCATAACATAGTAATCTCCTTAAAGTCATCGTATCCGATCTTCTCGATTGCCATATTCATCAAATACAAAGAGGGACGACGTTGCTTTCTCAATAAAACGCGTGCGATCTCTGGAGCAGAATATTTAAGATGAGCCAAACGCCCCATGTAAGGGCGTTTTTTTAAACCGATCAAGTATTTGTTAAATCGTAAGCGCTCGGCAGACAAAACATCAAATGGAGTCAGTGCACACTCCATCTTTTTCAACATCTGCTCCCGAAATAAAGCGTATTCCTCTGTTTGCTTTTCTATCGAGAACTGAGTCACCTGCGTATCATGCATCCTCCAAGTTGCACGCGCGGATGGCAAATAGAGCACATCCGAAGCATACACCGCACTCGCGGTCCAATGCACATCTGCAGAGTAACCAACGGTTTCGTCGAAATAACCTGCGTTATCGAAGATCCTACGTCGAAAAAACAACGCGGTAATGGAGTGAAACAGGGCAAAGAAAATTCCATGACGTAAGAACTCCATCTGTCCGTCCCGCAAATGTGGCCGTTTGAGCCAATCTCCGTAATATTGATTTTGAATGTAGCTCTCCCATTTCTGGGGAATCACCTCCGATTCTCCAGAAATGATATCCAACGGGAATGCACAGATATCGACTTCTGGGAATTGCTCCAATCCACGCACCGCATCCTCAATAAAATGAAGATCAAAGGTATCATCCGAAGTCGCAATATACAGATACTCCCCTGAAGCTGCCTTGATTGCTTGATTCCATCCGAAGTAAAGCCCCCTCGGCCCCTGCTTTAAATGAAAGCGCTTATCCTCTAGGGCTACATTTTGTAAATATTCCCAAGTCCCATCTTCAGAATAGCTATCAAAAACAATCACTTCAAAATCAGTAAGACTCTGATTGCGTATCGACTCGACGCGTTCCTCCAAAAATTGCAGAGAATTCAGAGTTGGTAGACAGATGGAGACTTTAGGTTTCTGCTTCATCGAAGACTCCTGATTACCGACGAGGCCCATAAACATGCGACCGCTGAACGCCGCCCCCGCGATGCCCCCACTGGAGATACGGCGCTAAGCCATCTTTCTCCAAAAATACATAACAGCCATATAACAAGCCCCACCACAACATCGCACCTGTCCCGTAGCCCCCGGACAAACTTAAACCGCCAATCATCGGTAGCATACAGGGAAAGACCAGCATGATGGACTCGCGTCGCTGTTTAGTGTTTCGAGCCGGCAGAACAACTGCTTTGCAAAAGCGATAAGGCAGGTAGCAATACAGTATACCACACACCACAAGAAAAACGGGTAACCCGAATTTTAATAGAAGCGTAAAAATCCCCACGTGCAGTGTGGGCGCGAGACCACCATCATAAATAGGCGAAGGAAAGACCCCCCCGACACCGCGGCCCACGACCCAACCAAAAGGGTTCAGGTCACCAAACAGGGCCTGTATCTCCAGGACACGCAGCGACGTACTCTCGTCTGCCATCCCTTCGCCCTTAAAGCGGCTAAGGAAAAGCAGCGCTTGCTCATGGAGAAAGCTTCGATAGCGATAGATAAAGAGGCCGGAAAAAACGCACGCAATCGCGCCTAATCCAGCCAAGCGGGCAATCGACGGCCACCGATCCAGCCCCCGTTCACGATGTCCGTAGGCTCGTACAAACAGCGCGCCTCCCAAGGCAGCAACTACATAAATAAGGGCACTTCGTGTTCCCGACGAGACCACTGCCATATAAAACACCGGCATATATAAGCCGAAAGCATTCGGCAATATCCAGCGCGAACGCAGCGAGCCAAAAGTAATCAACAGTGCGACCAACACGAGGGATGCAGTACTCAATGAAGCCACAGAATTAATAGTCGCGAGACGTGCCCCTCCGGAGAGCCCCACCACAAACGATTCACCAAAGGTCGCATCTCGGTAGGCCTTTAACATTAGGACGACGAGGCACACCAGCAGCAACACCAAATGCCAATGCCAGAGACGGGAATGGCGTAATGAGACCGCAAAACAGAGACCACAGATAAATGACAAGGTGATACGGACATCATTTACCATCATCGTCCGGGTCAGTGCCTGAGGAAACCCGATGATAACAGCCATTCCGGTAAGCAATACAACCGCAATCACCAATGGACGCTTCAACTGCGGCTTCATTTCCCGATGCAACAAGGCACCGCTCCCCAGCATGCAGAGCACCCCCCAGTCCGCATAGGCGAGCCCGGCAAACTTAATCATCCCCCCCGACAATTCGCGTTCATAGCCATAGGTGATCACCTTCTGCAAGTAGATCAGACTAATGCCCAGGATGCCACAAAGAGGCAACAGATCTCGAATAAATTGGGGGATTCTCATGATATCTGCTCCAGCAGCGTCTCAAATTGTTTAAGAAATTCATCAGGCGCGGCCTGCTGGCAAGCGGATTCGCGAATGCGCCCACGCAAGCCGTCATCCTCGCGAGCTTTCAACGCCCAGACTAACCCGCCAGCTAAATCCGCCGCCTCATAACAGCGGGCGAGATAACCCATCTCACGGTGTGTGATTTGCTCGCGGTGTCCCCCAGTATCAAACGCCACCACCGGGGTGCCACAAACCATCGACTCTTGGCAGACTTGCCCGAAGGCTTCCTGACGCGACGGCGCCGCCGTGACATCCACTGCGCTATAAACCAGCGAGAGTGAGAGTGGGTCGGATAGGTAGCCCATACGATGCACCGGAATGCCGGCGTGCTCAGCAAAAACCTGACCACCATTGCCTAAACAGACACATTCAAACGCACTGCCACAGCTCGCGGAATGCTTCAGGGCAGATACCAAACAATCCGCCCCTTTGCGCGGGTTATCGAGCGAATCGGCCCCTGCGAGCACTAAGTTTGCCTCGCGCGGCAATCCCAGAATATCTCTCGCTTGCTCGCGCGAAAACAACCGGAACGCCTGCGTATCAATCGGGAAATAAAAATGGCTTGAAGGAGAGCGATTCCCCACAAAAGCAGTCCCCCCGACCTCGGCCAACCATTTGCTATTCGCCCAAAAGCCCAATTTGCCGATCCGTCCATAAGCCGCACGCTTACGGAGCATCATTTTTCGGCTCAATTCACGGAATGCGGGTGTCGAAGTATCGTTCGGGCTCGGCACCCCGCGCTCAACCCCCACAAAATCTTCCGTATAGTGCTCCACCCCGGTAATCGGCCACATGTCATGCAAGACTTGAATCACCGGACAAGATAACTGCGCCAAACTTTCCGGCTGGATAAAACTATTCCCCGTCCAATGCACCAGCACCACATCCGGTTGTGCCTTTGCAACCTTCGCCACCACTGAATCTGCTGCCAGATTGAGCGAGATCATCTCAGTGGAACAATCCTTGTGCATTTTACGCAAAGCCGTCTCCCGCCGCAATGCACGTGCACGCCTCAAACCAGTCAACAGTCCTTGCCCCACCACTCGCGTCGCAGGCAGATGCCCCGACTTATGCGCCACCCACAATTCAGAATCGTAGCCCGCGCGGAGAAAGGCCGCATGCATCCGGCTCGCGGCAATCGCGGCACCACCTCCAGCATCTCTGGTGCTCAAGTGAATCAGTTTCATATCAAAAAATTTATGTCAGCGCCCGCTCAAGATAGCTAAGCCCGGTCTTTCGAAGATCGAGAGCATGTGAGCGAATTTGCTCCGCATCCCAATCTTGCTTCATGATTTCAAGTAATTCTGCCGGCTGATCAATGACACGATCCATCACGCCGAAATGCTCCAACCAATGGATAATCTTATGGGATTTTTCGGGCGTCAACTTGACCATAATCGGCGTGCCGACACGGAGGGACAGCATCGCGCCATGGAAGGTGGTTGTCACCACACAGCGGGCATTGCGAAAAAGCGACAGCCCCTGAAACGGCGTCACATTATTCAGGTGCACGTCCGCACCGCGGGCGGGGTAGAAGAGCGAAACAATTTTCGCGCCGGTCGCAGCCTTTAACGCGGCCAGTCCCTCCGCGAACTGATTGCCCATGCTGCTCGCATACACCAAAATACAACCTTCATACTCTGGCATCGGCTCTTCTTCGGGGAAGTCATAAAGAAAGACCGGATCGGGAACAATTTCAGCCTGCAATCCGAACGCCGCCTCCAGTGTCTTTTGACTATGCGCATCCCGCACGCTGAGCGCATGAAATTGACTCAACGCCTCCCCGAGCCCGGGGATCGCCTGCAAGTCCTTCACCGTCGCCCCCCCGACACTCGGCGCATAGGCAATCCGCCGCGCACTCGAATCAGAGGCACCAAAATAAAAGTCATCGTAGCCGGTAACGGGATTGCTGACATTCCAGATTTCGTCACTCCCACAGATAATGGCATCTGTTGAAGTACTCGCAGGTTCCAACCGAAGCTGACTTTGCACCCGGGCAAACGAACGCATGATCTGATAATAGCGCAGCCAGACCCGCGGCCGCATCCGATTGAGCAAGACGCGACGCTCCGCCCGGATCGCGTCCGCGCTGGCATAGTCGGCGACATAGCTCGCCTCGAATTGCGCGCATGCCTGCATCAGCCCGTAGGCCTGCAGAAATGCACCGTGATTGGCGCCATAGTGAAACGTTCGGATTTGAATTTTCACGATACTGCTCCTAACGTAGAAATAGACTCAATACGAATGCACTCCTGAAATTCGATCAATGTAGCGTTAATCCTAGTCATTAATTTCATCCCCCTCCAAGCTATTCACAATTTCATTTTCAAGTGGAAGCTCACCATTCGTTAAACCTCGAATCCAATTCACTAATTCAAAAAAATCCTCATCCGTATTAGAATCATTAACAAAACAATTAAGTGTCTTATCCGAAAATACCTTCTTTTCGAATCTTTTAAAAAAATACAGCTGAGTAATGGCGTTGAGAACTTTGTTATCACTCAAATCGATACCGAAATGCTTTTTTAACCTGAAACAACTTCTACGATACATATGCAGAACGAAAGAATAACCACGATGGTGCTTTGCGATTGCACCATAAATGTCTTTCGTTGCAAAAAGACTACCTAAATTCGCGGTTTTCTTCTCTTGGAACTCTTTTCGCTGAGCAATCGCACGCTCCATACGAAGCTTCAACACTTCCGGGTTTTCCCGCTCGCACCGAAAAGTCCCCTTTAGTATAATGCCGTTGATTTGCTTACGTAAAAAAGCGGAACTGCGATACGAAAACCCGAGAGCTTCTACGGCAATCGTCTTGATCGTCAAGGAATCTAAATCTAGATACGTCACTGATTCCAACACATCCTGAATTTCACAGTCGAACGAACCAGCATTCATAAATATTGCGCCGCCGACTGTAGCTGGAATTCCCACCATTCCCTCAAATCCCTTTAGTCCTAAGGCAACTGCTTTTCTTGAAAGCACTGATAAATTAACACCTCCCTCAGCAACCACGATTCCAGTGCTTGAGTCTATATTGATTCCCCGAAGCTTCTTTAGAAAGATAAATACACCATATTTCTCGGAATTCAAAAACATACAATTTGATGTATTTCCAAACACACGGAAGAATATCCCGTACTCCCGAAGGGCTCCTATAAGTGAAACGAGCTCATCCAGTGACTCAGGATAGATTGCATGTTTGATCCTCCCGCCGATCTTGATCCAAGACAACTCACGCACATGAGTATCCTTTACATAATTCACACCATGCAACTCCAGATACTGCCCAAGACTCTCATACTTCCCCATAGCACCTCCTAAATTCACAAATCAAAGTATTGAAGATAATTCCCAAAACATATTAGTACCCCCACAATGACAAATCCTTTCCAGTAACCTCTTCCAACCTCGCGACATCTGCCTTGTAATATACCCTCAGACGATCTTCTAAATCACTCGACAACCGAGGGCGGTATTTTTGCAATTTAATCATCGCCTGCACAACGTGATCTGAAAACGGGAGGCGTCGTGAGATAGAATTTAAAACGCGCACCAAGAAAGGGAAGCGATCTATCAACGCTGCATTGTGTTGTTTAACTAAAAAACTGAAATCAACCTCACAGCTTTCGACTTCAAGGAATTTCAATAATTCTGACATGCCGAGCTTAGGATCACGTACAAATTCCTCAAAAATCACAACATGGACATTAGAAAAAGCCTCTTTAAATGCTTTTATGCCGTCAGCATAAAGGCCAATCTTTCTATATTGAAAGCCAAACCAACACTGATCTCTCTCACGTTCGACCTCGACTTCATTCGAAACTGCATCACTAAAACTCAATGACTCAGATCCAACTTTCCGATGCAATAAGTATGAGGAATAAGCCCGCCGAACAGGCTCTCTCAACGTAAAAATCACCTTAACATCCGAACCAAGTTCTTTTAAGATACGAGAGATCGTGTACTCCCAATAATGCAAATACCCAATCGAACATTCACCACGAAGACTCGCCCCCTCGATTAAGGGCCCAGAAAACAAGGAAAGATAGTCACTAAGATCCACTACGGTACTTCCCCCTTCTTGCCCAGGGCCACTTCCCACGCGATCCGCTGCAAAATAATGGGGCTCCTTATTTTCAGGCATAAATACGCCAGGCACATGCTGAAGCGCGCGGAATAATGTAGTTGAACCACATCTTGGAGCTCCTGCTATTAAGAAATTTGGAAGTTTATCCTTCTGAATCATAAGTAATTAGACGCCACCACCCAATCGAAGACAGTTGCATTTAGTGATTTATATTATTTGCCCAAATTATACCGAAGCGCACCGTCAGACATCGCCACGATCTCCAAGTATCCCACGCTGTTTTTTACTAATTAGAATATCCTGAAGTTCCCCGCTATCACGTAAATGCTTAACCAATTCATGTCCACCGCTATCATATATACGAATGTTCACTTGAGGGGCATCTTCAAGATTCATTGCGTGAATAAGATCGAGCTGGCTAGCACGCGAAACAAAGATCTCGGCCTCCCATTTCGTTGACTGATTTAATTTTGATAAATCATAAAACTTCTCATTAAACAGGTTACGCTTGTACGTCCTAAAAATCTGAGCCCGCCATCTATTATCGTGATATCGAAGCCTCTTGTATGGTCCAATAAATGTCTGGGGGGCAAACGCAATTGCTCGAACATCGCCAATTAGTGACGCAAATAAAATGGCAGCGAATCCGCCCATCGAATTCCCTATCATAACTGTTTCCGTGGGAGAGTATCGAGCTATTAAAGTTTCAATGTGTTTTCGTGTCTCATCTATACTATCAGAAATGCCCGGCAGGCCAGAATGATACCATGATTGGCGTAAATCTCGAATAAAGATACGATTATGATTAAGGATCTTCGACGATTTGTAGAATTCGAAAGGCGGCATTCCGATTCCAGCTGCAATACCCCCGAAAACTATGAATAGTTTTTTGGAACCCACGACAGGCTCTTCCCTAATTGGCACTTCGGCTTCCATTACTTTATTCTTCAAGCTGACTGGAGTCATTTGGGACAAATAAATTACACTTAAAAAACAACCATGTTAGGCTTGCAGAAACAATGGATGTTAGGATGACACCAAGCCCTAACTCCGGCAGATAACGTATCTCAGGCAAACTGACATATGTAGTTAAAATCAAAAGGATAATTACTGGCAAAAAATTCATGAATTCATGTAGTAAAGAGACAGAGCCGAATATTGTTTTCGCGACATATGCCCGATTAAACAACAGGAAGAAAAAAATTATACACTGAGCGAGAGCTGCTCCCATTAATCCGTATACTGGGATGAATAGGAGCATCGCCCCAAACACCAACACCGTGCTAACGCTCAAAACAGCTGCCATGACTTTCACCTCTCCAACGCCTTGCATTATATACGCATTCACGATACTCAAAGGATAGACGGCGAAGCGTAAGGCCATGACCTGAAGGATCGGGGTGGCTGTCGCGGAAAACTCCTCGCTAATCCAGAAAGTCAGGATCGGACCGGAGAACATAAATATAGGCACAATCATCGCGCTCGCGAGCACGGTGATAATGCTAGTCGCCTTGTCATACTGACGTCGAAGCCCTTCGACGTCCCCTTGCGAGTGAAGGCGACTGAACGCAGGGAACAGAAACTGAGATGCTTTAGCCAAGAGCGCGTGGGTCTGCTCCAGGAGTCGCAGACCAATGGTATAGGGCGGTAGTGCTGCAGGCCCAAGCAACGCGCTTATAATCAAGATATCGCCCCGCTGCCGGATGATCCCCAGCACACTGGTGAGCCATGCGAACAAGCCATAGGAGAACACTTCCTTTTGATCGCTTAGATCCTTTGCCAGCAAAAAATTCAGATGCGGCCCAAACTTATGGCGCAGATGCAGCATCCGGATCAGGCAGAAGGCGAGCATGATCGCTACGGTTGCCAGCACGATCCAAGGCAAGGCGACACCCAGCAGAACCATGGCAATCCGCACCCCATTACTGACCAAAACAAAACTGAAGTTCACCACCGAAAGCAGGTCGAACCGCTCGTAACCACGATAGACCGCTTCAAGCGCATCTTGCAGCAAGACGACCGGATAGCCCAGCCCTGCCGCCATCAGGCACAATTTCGCAATTTCACGCTGCTCCTCCCCAATCTTAAAGGCGGAACTCACAAACCAAGGAGCCAAGAGATAAATCAGCAAGCCGCCGACCACGCCCAGCCCCAAGTACAGCGTCAGGGTCGTACGAATCACGCGGACCAATGCGGGGATATCTCCTGTCGTGCGGTATTGCGAAACATACTTCACCGTGGCCTGCCCCATCCCGAATTTGAACAGGCCACTAAAGCCCATGATGGTATTGACCAGAATCCAAATACCAAAGAGTTCAGCTCCAAGCACCCGAAAGAAAATAGGCGTCGACACCAGCAACACCAACGCACGCAACACATATTCCGCAGTGCTGAAACTAGCGTTAATATGGTTTCGGCTCAGACGTTTTCTATACTCTAAAATATTAGCTATCTGAAACTTCATCAGAGAATAGGCATCGGATCGTGCGCAATATAGGTATCGATCTCAAACACATTTAGGATATCTTGTACGCACTTGATCTCAGCAGTGGAAACCTCTGACATCCAAGACGATACCAGAGCTGATTTATCCGCCCGCATAATTGCCCTGTTTTTTGAATTCGTGGACAGCTCCCTTGAGCGAGATGGCCGCGCCAAGACTGCAACATCAACATGTAAACCTAGATTTTCATCCAGTTGAATAGCCACCAGATCAGGTCGAACAACTAAGTTTTCATACGCAACTCGAAGCTGCATTTTCTCGGAGTCACGTAGTAAAAACAAATTTTCAAAGACCCAATTCAATATGTATTTCTCCAGAGTAGACCCGTAGTGGCAAATCGAATCGACCATCTTCACCTGAGACGTATTTAAAAAAGTTTCACGCACCCATTCTGAATTAACGTAAGGACCATAGGTTAACCCCCATTGATTGCGCATAACAGAAAGAGCCTGCGAAATAGGGTGTCGCATAATGTATATGGATGATAAATCTAATGCTTCTGTAATTTGGTCAGCAAGAAATGGCGCATTGAGAATTTTAAATACTGTTCGTGCATTACGGTTGAAGGAGAGAGGCATGGGATAAGCACTTCGATGCCCTCCATTCGTCAAACGCAATAAATAGGCAGAAATTTTTGCCCACTCATCGTTACTCAAATTGAAATATTGGCACATTTCCTTATCCAACAACAGCCGCCTCCTACATCTGAAGCTTAAGCGATCGGATCGAAAAGAATCAAACGGTTGGTCGATCTCTCGAATGCTTCCAGCCGTGAAAATTAATTCAGAAAAAATACTCGACCCCCCTCTACGACTCCCCCAAATCGCCAAATTGGAGCAATGCCCCTGAGAATAAAACAATGAGTCTGGTAATATACTCAGTGAAAAATCCCAGCAATCCCGAAGGTATTTTTTGTATTTAGTCATTTAACGTTTCAAGTTTTAATGTATCTCAAAAAGCCATGCGAACTCCTCCAGATACCATTTAAGAACTACCTGAAATAGCGGTCTTTTAGACGACGAGCTTTCCCTTTTAAATTAAACTTCAAATTCTCAAACTTCGAAGACTCAGACAGACGCCATCGATCCGCATTCGGTGAAATATCGCCCGCCAACCTCAAAGCATCGTCAGACTCCGAAAGCACTCGGATCTCGTTAATATTGCCGCACTGCTCGCCATCAACGGAAATATCCGTCCGCGAGACGACCTCAAACGTGCTTCGATCAATCGAAACAATCTCTCCTTTTGATGCTTTCCTTTGCTCTCTTGCAACACTTTCGGAGGCTCCGACAAGGATCCGATCCTTAGTCAACGAGAGCCCTTTAGTATGTAACTTCGGAAAATGAAGCTCCTTAATAATTTCACCCTTTGTTAAATCGCATACAACAAACACACCATCTGCAGAAGCATTATAGTAGAGATAATCTCCATCCACTGTTATATTATGACATCCTCCGTGCCATAATTTTAGATGCCGCCCCGTCTTTATTTTTTGATTCTCCGTTATTTCAAAGAAAACAAGTTCTGACCTAGTCAATCTTGAGTGGTTATGCAGCAGTGCAATGAAGCTCGATTCGCTCAAACTAAATAGAGAGTTCACGTGATTGATATCCTCCACCAACCCTCCTAAGTGTAATTGCCCTCGAATGTCTCCATTCATATCCAGCACACTCAGTTCATTAAACTTCGTGTTCGTCAGAATAATCGAATCGCCACTCACCATCGCCTGATGAACATGCTTAAATCTCGAATCCAAACCGATGGCCCGCTCGTCACTTAACTCGCCACCTTCGTATTTGTAAAATGTGAGAAGTTCTCCCTTCCCACCTTTAACAAGCAGCGACTGATCGGAAAAATGATCCAATGCATAATGATGCCCGGCTGCCACCACTCGACTGCTAGATAGTAAACTATCCTCTAAATTTACTTCCGCCTCAATTAGACGGCTATGCGTGGAAATTATTATCTTCATTTCTAGTTATTATAATGCGGTTAAGAAGCTAGCCCATTTAGCATATACGAGCGCTACATCAAATTGAAAAACGAACTACAGGTCAAAGACACCGCCCTCTATCATCATTTCCAACAACCGGTCGCTGCCCCTTCGGTTAATATGTATCGGATCAGAAAAGTCCTTATAATCCCCCAAAGCTAGCGTGAAATCAAAAATTCCCGCTCGTCCTTCTAATCTCTCAATAAAAACCGCTTTCGACGCATCATATTCAGTCATCGCATTTCGATATACTGGCAAATAAGGCGATGCCACCAAACGAACCTCAATATTACGTTCCAAACAGACCGCGAGTATACGTATTAATGCTTCCCAATTCGCACCGTGCACAGGGTATGCTTCCTTAAAGGTTTCATCATCAAAATGTGCACTTTCGCCAAACGCCTCACTAATCGAACCAGAATTAATCCAAGACTGATCATCACCATTCAAATAAACTAAAGTTCTCAAAAAAAGTTCGCTGTTAAAACGATATAAATGCGTCAGTTTACTCGCGTTGTATAAAACGGATTCGTCACTTCGAAGTAACTCAGAAATGCGGAAGCTCATGCCAGAAAACAACTTAAAATCCTTCAACAGACCATTGGAAACATTGAGATTCGTCACTTCTAAAATCACAAGAGAAGGTAACTCATTGTGGTCTAAATAATCCAACAAAACAACCTCACACAACTCCATAGACATTCCGTTATATCCCAAGTTAAAGACTGACTGGTCTAACTTTTTCTCCATTTCCGGCGCATAGAAGGCATTCACTGCCCTAGAGTTCCCCAACACAAGAACATCAGCCTGATGCCCTCCTGCATACAGCTCTGAAAACCTGAAACCCGATTGTTTTACCAAATTATTTAACGCATAGCCAGCAACTCGATCGACCACAAGAAAGCAGATAGTCACGACAGCGAGCAACACCAGCAAACGACGTAAAACAGAAGATTCCATCTAAAACTGAAAGTAGATAAACGCACCGCCGCCGAACATGCCCCAAAAGGACAGCAGCAACAGCACAGAGACAATAAATAGAGAATTAACAGACGTATGCTTACGGGCCAGCTCATCAAAATCAAACCGTGAGCTCAGCCATTCAAAACCAAATACGAATACGATCAGTAATAACCCTTTAAGGAAAAATAATCTTCGCAGAATTGTGCCCAATTCAAAGCGATCAAATGTAATAATTTTCTCTATCACTAGGAAAGCCTCGCCAAAGCCCTGAGCCCTAAAAAACACCCAAGCCAGCAACACACCGCTAAACACAGACAACCAACCAATAAAACGACACAAGCTGTTTGGTAAGAACCCAGCTACCTGCGTTGATACAACTCTCTGTAATATCAAGTAAGCTCCATGTAGCGCCCCCCACGCAACAAAAGTCCAGGCTGCACCATGCCACAATCCGCCAAGCAGCATTGTCAGCATTAAATTAATTTTCGTTCGAGTCGCGCCCTTTCGGTTTCCACCGAGAGGAATATACAAATAATCCCTCAACCATGAAGACAGCGAGATATGCCATCGTTGCCAAAAGTCACTAAAGCTCGTGGCTAAATAAGGACGATTGAAATTCACATTGAAACGGAAGCCCATGACACGCGCTAAACCAATGGCAATGAGCGAATAACCAGCAAAATCTCCATAAATTTGGAACGCATAAAAAACAACTCCAATCAATAAATACAAACCACTCACTGCCGTTGGCTCCTGAAATGCACGATCCACAGTGACCGCCAAATTATCAGCCATGAGCACCTTCAACACAAAGCCCCACAACATCAAGTTCGTCCCACGGCGAATGTCTTCCCACTCAACAACACGATCTGATTGCAACTGAGGCAAAAAGTCCCGAGCACGCACAATGGGACCAGCAACCAACTGCGGAAAGAAACTCACAAATACAGAGAACTTAAGCAAAGATCGCTCAACATCGACTTCTTTGCGATAGAGATCGATGGTGTAGCTCATAGTCTGAAAGGTGTAGAAAGAAATACCCACCGGAAGAATGATCGACATCGTCCCCAGATTAAAGCCGATACCCAAAGAATCAGAAACTACAGCAAAGCTATCGATGAAGAAGTTGAAGTATTTGAAGAACCCTAGAATGACCAGGCTACAGACGACACTAAACCTAACATAATGCTTCCGCCCTCCGCCCTCCGCCCCCCCCGAAGCGGAATCAGCAATCTTCAGACCACACCAATAATTAAGCCCAGTTAATAAAGTAATTAGCCCCAAAAAACGCCAATCCCACCAACCATAAAACAAATAGCTCCCCGCAAGGCATACCCAAAGACGTGCATTCTTTTTTGTAAGAAAATACGCCCCCAGAAACACGGGAAGGAACAACCAAAACGTTAAACTATTGAAAAGCATCGATAATATGTAATACTTTGAGTCAGGAAAACACAGTCACTCTGTTTGAAACGACTCCAACCACTCCACAAAGTTCACTGTATCTGCTCCGCGAAATACTCAATCGTCTTTTTAAGCCCCTCTTCAAGTTGAATTTTAGGCTGCCAGCCAAGAATTCTTTTTGCTTGGGCAATATCCGGCTGCCGTTGCTTGGGGTCGTCCTCCGGCATCGGGCGATAGACAATCTGTGACTTGCTACCAGTCAGCTCGATCACTTTTTGAGCGAGCTCGAGAATCGTAAACTCGCCGGGGTTGCCGATATTCATCGGGCCGACGACTTGCTCTTGGTTCATCAGACGCACAAAGCCTTCGATCAAATCATCCACATAGCAGAAGGAGCGCGTCTGCTGGCCTTCACCATAGACGGTGATGTCCTGCCCTTGCAGGGCTTGCACGATGAAGTTGGAGACCACGCGACCATCATCGGCCAACATGCGTGGGCCGTAGGTATTAAAAATACGCACCACGCGAATATCGACCTGGTTCTGGCGATGGTAATCGAAGAATAAGGTCTCGGCGCAGCGCTTGCCTTCGTCGTAGCAGGAGCGGATACCGATGGTATTGACATTGCCCCAATAGCTTTCCGGCTGCGGGTGCACGCTGGGGTCGCCATAGACCTCGGAGGTCGACGCTTGAAAGACACGTGCATTGACACGCTTGGCCAAGCCGAGGCAATTGATCGCCCCCATGACCGAGGTCTTGGTGGTCTTGATTGGGTTGTGCTGGTAGTGCACGGGCGAAGCGGGGCAGGCCAAATTGTAAATCTGATCGACTTCGAGCTTGAACGGATCCACCACATCGTGGCGCATCAGCTCGAAATACGGATTGTCGAGCAAGTGCGCGATATTGCACTTACGACCAGTGAAGAAGTTGTCCATACAGACCACTTCGTGCCCCTCATTGAGGAGTCGTTCAGAAAGATGGGAGCCGAGAAAGCCGGCTGCGCCGGTGTGAAACTGATACAGCCTATGGCTGAGTGGTAGTGATCCGCCTTCGGCGAGTGAGAGTGACGGGGCGCGTCGCATAAAACGCTTGAGGCTACGGCGTGACGGGGAGGTTTGATGAGGTGGGAAGGCGCAGCGGAGCTGCATGTGGGAAAGTGTGAAAGTGGGAAGGGGCAGCTAGGCGTTTGGGTGACTCTGGGTTCGGTGCTTAGGGACAAATGAGTTGAACTTTAGGAAAATAGCTGGCGTAGCGAGTCGTGTCGCGTGTCAACAAATCAAACTCCGCGATTTATGCGTGTGCGCCGATGTAAAAGTCGGGAAGCGGCGAGTGCTTGGTCCCTTGGCGACGCCGATATTTCAAGAAGGCTTTTCCAGCACAAAAACCAGCCGCATAGGGCAACTCGCAACGAACCAGTTCAAGCGGTGTTAATGCAGCATCGAGTTTGCCTGGATCGGTAAAGGCAATAGAAACCTAGGCATAAATGATTGGGTTGATTCCGAGCTGCCCACGCCCTGCCGCGTCCAAGAGCGCCGCGCGCGACCAGTCGCCCCATTCGGGGTCATCCGTAAATAGATCTATCAATACGTTGGCGTCGACTAGGATCATATTAGTCGCGCGACATTTCCATGATCGCTGCGGTCGAGAGACCTGTATCGGCAGAGCCACGCACCGAATCAATGGCTTGGCTCAGATGGCTCAAATCTTTGCTTGGAGCTGCCCTTAACAGCACTCCCTCATCCGTCGCCTCAAAAATCATCTCAGTATGCGGAGTGAAGCCATAGCGTTTCCTTAAGCGATGCGGAATGGTGATTTGACCTTTTTGAGTTAGCTTCATATTTCTTACTTTCAAGGAGAATTCTTACTTTGTCAAAGTGGAAACAAACCAGCGATGCTGGAGTGGAAAGGATGAAGACTCGCAAAGTTACTTAGCTAGGCGGGAGAAAAAATGGGGTCATTGCTCCGCCATCTACACTTTGTTCCGTCCGTTATCTTTATAATCTGCCAGATTTGGGGTGAGCCAGGGGCCCGCGAAGCTGGCGTGGAAGCGCTTGAAAGTGGGATCCGCCTTCGCCCATTGGAGCTATGGCGTGACGGGGAAGTTTGATGAGGTGGGAAGGACCAGCGGAGCTGATGTGGGACGAAGCGCGAGTAGCGCGTAGATGGTCTGCGAGGTCTGCCGAACTGGCCCCGAAGGGATGATTGAGCAGGGTGCCCTTTGGGCAAGTGAAGGAACAAAGTGTAAAAGTACGAAGGTGCCTTGTGGGCTCTCTATTCTTATTTTGAGCTTAATTACTGACACGCTACCGCCATTGGTCAGTCGTTCAAAACTGGCTGAAATCTGCTAAAGTACTGAGGTTTTTGATTCAAAAACAGTGCCGTTATGAAAGGTTATTATAGTTTGTTCAATCTTTTTTGAACAAAACGGACAAGGGAGGGAGGAGAGACTTGAGGAGGGAAACCTGA
>Ga0209603_1001549_pt1 | contig 23626 bp, 21 predicted proteins | sample COGITO_mtgs_1206_FD_184812 | JGI IMG/M metagenome (GOLD analysis project Ga0209603, IMG submission 184812) | Pelagic marine microbial communities from North Sea - COGITO_mtgs_120607 (SPAdes) (version 2) | ecosystem: Environmental > Aquatic > Marine > Epipelagic ... | reverse complement strand
AACCCGTTAAGACAAATATTTAAACTTAATAGCAAAAATTGAAATATTAAGAGCCTGAGAACTATAAAGTTTCAGGCTTTGTTATTTAAAAATAATGACAGTGTTTTAATCTCGCCTAAGCTTTGTGATAAACTCCGCCCATTCCAGTCATAAGACTAAACTGCATATAGAATCGAAGATAATGTTAGATAACGTAAGAATAGTACTCGTAAATACCTCACACACAGGCAATATTGGTTCAGTAGCTCGCGCAATGAAAACAATGGGGCTTTCAGATCTTGTATTGGTTGATCCAGTTAAAGAACCAGATAGTCACGCTTCAGCCTTAGCGGCAGGCGCGACGGATATTTTGGGGAATGCTAGAATTGTTAGCGAGTTAAAAGATGCTATTTCTGATTGTGGACTAGCCGTAGCCGCAAGCGCAAGATCAAGAACACTATCTTGGCCAATGTTAGATCCACGTGAATGTGGTAAAAAAGTAGTTGTTGAAGGTAAGCAGCATAAAGTTGCATTAGTGTTTGGTCGCGAAAACTCGGGTCTAACTAATGAAGAACTACAGCAGTGTCAATTCCATGTACATATACCAGCCAATCCTGACTACAGCTCTTTAAACCTAGCGATGGCGGTACAAACGCTTAGCTATGAAGTACGTATGAACTTTCTAGAAGAGCAACAAAGCCAATTTGAATCGTTAGACGTTGAGTACCCAAACAGCGAACAGCTTGAAGGTTTTTACGCCCATTTAGAAGAAGCTCTGACAAAGACGGGTTTTATTGTAAAGCAGCACCCTGGTCAAGTAATGACAAAGCTACGTCGCTTGTTTAACCGAGCTAGACCTGAAGCTCATGAACTTAATATTTTACGCGGTATTATGACGTCTATTACTAAAAATAAAGACTAATACCCGTATCGTTATAATTTGGAATTAGGCGCACGCCCTAGCAAATTGCCGGTTTTATTATTTTCAGAACGTATAGAGTAAATCATGTTTGAGCAAATCAAAGAAGATATAAAAAGTGTTTACAGCCGTGACCCTGCGGCACGTAGCAATACCGAAATCTTTTTTAACTACCCAGGCCTGCATGCAATTTGGATGCAACGAGTTAGCCACAAATTGTGGTTAGCTAACTGGAAATGGTTAGCAAGGTTTATATCTACTATTGCTCGCTGGATTACAGGTGTAGAAATCCATCCGGGCGCTACTATTGGTCGTCGATTTTTCATTGATCACGGCATGGGTGTGGTTATTGGTGAAACCGCTGAAATTGGCGATGATGTTACGGTTTACCATGGCGTTACGCTCGGTGGAACCAGCTGGAATGGCGGTAAACGTCACCCAACATTAAAAGACGGTGTGGTTGTAGGTGCTGGTGCAAAAATTCTAGGTCCAATCATTATCAATAAAAACGCCCGAGTTGGCTCAAATTCTGTTGTTGTAAAAGAAGTACCTGAAGGCGCAACGGTAGTTGGTATTCCAGGCCGACTAGTAACGAAGGCAGAGCCTGAAAAGCATGACAAACGCAGTAAAATTGCTGAAAAATATGGTTTTGATGCTTACGCAGTATCACCAGATAACCCAGATCCGGTAGCCAGTGCCATTGGTCGTATGGTGGATCATATCTCGATAATGGATGAGAAAATCACTTCGTTATGCACTGAAGTCTGCAAAATGGGCGGCGATGTCTGTGATAAAGCCTTACCAATTATTGATTTAGATGATGATTTTAAAGAAGCAGAACAAAATGCTGCAAAACAGCGTGAAGCTGGAATAGCAGGATTTGACCCGAGTATCTAACACAAAAATAAGATGATCCTAAATCCGCAATTAAACGTTGAATTATACTAATAACCTACTAAAATAGTCAGGTATTAATACTTGACTAATTTACTCAGGTTTGTAAAATGCCCAGCCAAGTAAATCAAGCCGTTGCGCGTTATTCGGCAAGCTCATTAAGGAATGTAAATGAAACTATCTTCTAAAGGTCGTTATGCAGTTACTGCGATGCTAGATGTTGCATTACATGCGTCAAATGGCCCAGTGCCGTTGATGGATATTTCTGAGCGCCAAGGAATCTCGTTATCCTACTTAGAGCAACTTTTTGCCAAACTTCGAAAGGGCCAACTGGTCAACAGTGTTAGAGGCCCAGGCGGCGGTTATTTTCTCGGTCGTGAGGCGGCTGATATATCTATTAGTGAAGTAATAGCGGCGGTTGATGAAAGCGTTGATGCTACAAAATGTGCTGGGCAAGCAAATTGCCAAGGCGGATCACGCTGCTTGACTCATAAATTGTGGGAAGGTCTCAGTGATCGAATTGAGAGTTTCTTAAGTAACATCACCCTTGGTGAACTTGTTGATCAAAAAGATGTAAAACGGATCGCAGAACGACAGGATTCGAAAAATACATCCATTCGCTTTGTAGCGGATAGTCTTTAAAAAATTTTTAACTATTGCATAAAGCAATAGAGTGCGGAGAAATAAATGAAGTTACCTATTTACCTAGATTACGCAGCAACAACACCTGTAGACCCTCGTGTTGCTGAACAAATGATGAACTGTCTAACTATGGACGGCACATTTGGAAACCCAGCATCTCGCTCACACCGCTACGGTTGGCAAGCAGAAGAGTTAGTTGATATTGCTCGTAACAATATTGCTGAATTGGTTAATGCAGACCCTCGTGAAATCGTATTTACTTCTGGTGCAACAGAATCAAATAACTTAGCAATAAAAGGTGCCGCCAACTTTTATTCTAAAAAAGGTAAACACGTAATTACAGCAAAAACTGAACACAAAGCAGTTTTAGACACGTGTCGTGAATTAGAACGTCAAGGTTATGAAGTAACGTATTTAGACGTTATGGCGAATGGCTTAATTGACTTAGACGTGCTTGAAAAAGCAATGCGTGACGATACAGTTTTAGTAAGCATCATGCACATCAACAATGAAATTGGTGTTATGCAAGACATCAAAAAAATTGGTGAAATGTGTCGTGAACGTAAAATCATTTTCCATGTAGATGCAGCACAGAGCGCTGGTAAAGTTGCCATTGATTTAACTGACCTTAAAGTAGATTTAATGTCATTTTCTGCTCACAAAATGTATGGCCCTAAAGGTATTGGCGCACTTTACGTTCGTCGTAAGCCTCGTATTCGTTTAGAAGCACAAATGCACGGTGGCGGTCATGAGCGTGGTTTCCGTTCAGGTACGTTAGCGGTTCACCAAATTGTAGGTATGGGTGAAGCTGCACGTGTTGCTAAAGAAGATATGGAAAAAGACACACAACACATCATTGAGCTACGTGATCGTCTTTGGAATGGCATTAAGCACATTGAAGAAACGTATATCAATGGCGATATGGAACAACGCTTCCCTGGTATCTTTAACGTAAGCTTTAACTTTGTTGAAGGTGAAAGCTTAATCATGGCGCTTAAAGACATGGCGGTTTCTTCTGGTTCTGCATGTACATCTGCAAGCTTAGAGCCTTCATATGTGCTTCGTGCACTAGGTCTGTCAGATGAATTAGCACATAGCTCAATTCGTTTCAGTATTGGTCGCTTCACGACAGAAGAAGATATTGATCATGTTATTGGTCAGGTAAACAATTCAATTGATAAGTTACGTGAAATGTCACCGCTTTGGGAAATGTTCAAAGACGGCGTTGATTTATCAAAAATCGAATGGGCTGGTCACTAGTACTCAGCCGAGAAGCAAATAGTAAAATGGTGTTAGGGATTAACTCTAACACCACATTAAAAAATTAAAATTGCGTAACGCAATGTAGGAGCTAAAAATGGCTTATAGCGAAAAAGTAATCGACCATTATGAAAACCCACGTAACGTAGGTTCTTTTGACAAGAATGACCCAAGCATTGCAACGGGTATGGTTGGCGCACCAGCTTGTGGTGACGTAATGAAACTACAACTTAAAATTGATGATAAAGGCATTATCTCAGACGCTAAGTTTAAAACTTACGGCTGTGGCTCTGCAATTGCTTCTTCTTCACTTGTAACAGAGTGGGTAAAAGGTAAGTCGATTGAAGAAGCTCAAGCACTTAGCAACACTGAAATTGCTGAAGAGTTAGCATTACCGCCGGTAAAAATTCACTGCTCTATTTTAGCTGAAGACGCTATTAAAGCAGCAATCGAAGACTACAAATCAAAAAGCAGTAACTAAGGACGTAATATCGTTCAGTAGTTAGTTAGAATTGTAGAAATAAATAGTTGGGATAGTAGTAATGGCAATCAGTTTAACCGATGCAGCAGCAGACCGTGTAAGAACCTTTTTGACAAACCGAGGCAAAGGCCTAGGGTTGCGTTTAGGAGTAAAAACAACGGGTTGTTCTGGATTAGCATATGTACTTGAGTTTGTTGATGAGTTGCAAGAAGGTGATGAAGTCTTTGAGCATAATGACGTAAAAGTTATCGTTGACGCAAAAAGTTTAGTTTATCTAGATGGCACTCAATTAGACTTTGTTAAAAACGGTTTAAATGAAGGTTTTGAGTTTACTAACCCTAACCAAAAAGATGAATGTGGATGTGGTGAAAGTTTCACAATCTAAATTCAGCTAAATGCTATTCCTAAGGCCATATTCCGATATATGGCCTTCTTTGTTTCTAAAATTGTATTAAAAAAGGTGACCTCATGCGGTATTTTGATTTATTTGATTTACCTGTTCAGTTTGATGTTGACTTATTGACCCTCCAAGATCGTTTTCGCTCAATTCAAAAACAAGTGCATCCAGACAAGTTTGCTAATGGCAGTGACCAACAGAAATTACTAGCGGTACAGCAGGCATCTGAGGTTAATGACGCCTATGAGACATTAAAAAGTCCTTTAAATAGAGCCGAGTATATGGTTGCGGAGCATGGTCATGATGTAAAACATGAGCAAGAAACCATTAAAGATGGTGCTTTTTTGATGCAGCAGATGGAGCTCAGAGAAGAGCTTGAAGATCTTGAATCTAGCAATGATCCTGAACAAGCACTAGACGTTTTTTACAGCGATATAAAAAAGCTTATTAAACTATATACCGATGAGTTTAATGTAAACTTTGATAAGCAAGAGTATAAACTGGCGGCAATGTCAGTGAAGAAGTTACGTTTTATTTACAAGCTGAAAAGCGAAGCAGAAGCATTAGAAGATAAGTTACTAGACTACTAAATTAGGAAAGTTAACGGTTTATTATGGCATTACTACAAATAGCAGAACCAGGTCAAAGTACTAACCCTCATGAACATAAACTTGCGGTTGGAATTGACTTAGGAACAACAAACTCTTTAGTGGCTTCAGTTCGAAGTGGTCTTCCTGAAGTCCTCGCCGATGAGCAGGGCAACAAGTCTTTGCCATCAGCAGTACAGTATTTAGAAGACTCTATCCTAGTTGGTCATGAAGCTAAAAATAACGCAGCGAGTGACCCTGAAAATACTCTTGTTTCCGTGAAACGCTTTTTAGGCAGAGGCCTTGAGGATATTAATCGTCTATATGGTGACTTGCCATATAACTTTGTAGAAAAAGAGCATACGGTTAACATTCAAACACGCCAAGGTGAAAAGAACCCTATTCAAGTGTCAGCTGAAATCCTTAATAAGCTGCATACGCAGGCTATTGCAACATTAGGTGATGCATTGCAGGGCGCAGTTATCACTGTTCCAGCTTACTTTGACGATGCACAAAGGCACGGTACTAAAGATGCGGCAGAAATTGCAGGTATAAAGGTACTCAGGTTAATCAACGAGCCAACTGCGGCCGCGATCGCTTACGGTCTAGACTCTGGTAAAGAAGGGGTAATTGCCGTTTATGACCTAGGTGGTGGTACGTTTGATATCTCGGTTTTAAGATTAAACAAAGGTGTTTTTGAGGTACTGTCAACGGGTGGCGATTCTGCGTTAGGCGGAGATGATTTTGATAGAGCCATTGTTAAGTTACTACTTAAAAACGCAAACGTTACAGCTAAATTAAGCGCGAAAAGCTTACGAAAGATGTATGACTTAGGTCGTGAGTTAAAAGAGTCTTTAACTATTAATGAAGCTGTCGAATTTAATGTCTCTTTAGTGGAAGGCAACATTGTTGGCCAAATCACTAGAGCAGAGTTTGAATCTGAAATTGAGGCCTTGGTTAAAACAACACTAAGAAGTTGTCGTCGTGCCGTAAAAGACGCTGGTGTTGAGCTAGAAGAGATATTAGAAGTAGTAATGGTAGGCGGTTCAACTCGCGTTCCGTTAGTGCGAGAGAAGGTTGAAGGTTTTTTTAATCGAACTCCATTAACCTCAATAAACCCTGATGAAGTGGTAGCGATTGGCGCGGCAATACAAGCTGACCTGCTAGTTGGTAACAAACCTGATTCTGATATGTTATTACTTGACGTAACTCCGCTATCGCTAGGCTTAGAAACGATGGGTGGCTTAGTGGAGAAGGTTATTCCGCGTAATACCACGATTCCAGTGGCCAGAGCTCAAGAGTTTACAACTTATAAAGATGGTCAAACGATGATGGCTATTCACGTACTGCAAGGTGAGCGTGAAATGGTGGATGATTGTCGAAGCTTAGCGCGTTTTGTTCTTAAAGGTATTCCTCCGTTAACGGCGGGTATTGCGGTAATAAGAGTAACATTTAACATTGATGCAGATGGTTTGTTAAGCGTTACGGCAATGGAGAAGTCTACTGGAATAGAGTCTTCTATCCAGGTTAAGCCTTCTTATGGCCTAGAGCAAAGTGAAATTGCTGATATGATCAAAGCGTCTATGTCGAATGCAAAAGAAGACATGGCGGCGCGGATGTTAGCAGAGCAAAAAGTAGATGCTATTCGAATGATTGAAGCTATTGAAATGGCGATAAACGAATCAGGGCATCTGTTACAAGCAAATGAATTAGAAGCTATTAATAACGCTATCGAAGCTTTGAGGCTATCAACTGCACAAACAGATGGCGATGTAATTAAGACTTCTATTAAAGCATTAGACGATATTAGTCAGCCTTTTGCCGCAAGACGAATGGAAGACAGCATTAAACAAGCATTGACGGGTCACTCCGTGGATGACGTATAAATTTTAGAGAAGAGAACTAATATGCCACAAATTATATTTTTACCGCATTCTGATTTATGTCCTGACGGCGCTGTACTTGAGGGTGAAAAAGGAGAGTCAGTATTAAATGTAGCTTTAAAAAACGACATTGATATTGAGCACGCATGTGAGAAGGTTTGCGCATGTACAACTTGTCACATCATAGTGCGCGAGGGTTTTGACTCATTAGCGGAAAGCGACGAACTAGAAGATGACATGTTAGACAAGGCATGGGGCTTAGAAGCTGAATCACGTTTAGGCTGCCAAGCAATTATTCGAGATGAAGACTTAGTTGTTGAAATTCCAAAATATAGTTTAAATCACGCTAAAGAAAACCATTAGTATTTTGATATAACGTCTATACTAAAAAAGCCCAGTTTTACAACTGGGCTTTTTACATTTTAAAGAGAAATTTAATGACAGTTATGGATTAAAAAAGTAAATTGATTAATAGATTAAATAATCGATTTATGTAGCTGAAATTGCTGCCGAATTTAAATCAGAGGGATTTAATTTGATTTTACCGAACAATAAAGCTTTTGTCGTTTTATTAGCTTTTTTTAGTTACTACGTTTTCGCAAAAATTGGATTGTTATTTGCCATTCCTCCGGGCTTTGCAAGTAGTATTTGGCCAGCTGCTGGCGTAGGACTAGCAGTATATCTTGTCTCTGGGCGATGGGCCCTATTAGGCGTTTGTCTCGCGTCAACGCTTGCTAATTATCAGGTTTCCAACATTATAGGAAACCCATTTTTTATAGAAATGTTAACTCTTCCAACACTTTTAGCGTTTGGCACTACACTTCAATTAATTGTATCAAAGCAACTGTTAATCAAGTTTTGTGAAACACCTATTAAGGCGGTTAGTTTAACAAGTGTAATACGGTTCTTACTCATTGTTGGTCCGCTATCCTGCGTAATCGCAGCTTCCCTAAATGCAACTTCCATCTCTTTAATGAATAGCTTGTCTTTACCTAACACCCTATTTATTGCGTTTACTTGGTGGGTAGGAGACTTATTAGGCGTCATCTTTTTTACTCCAGTAATTTTATCTATTTTTGAAAATGACTATTACCAGCAAAAAAAAGACAGGCTGAGGATTGCCATTCCTGCTTTTATGTTATTCCTACTCGTCTCTTTTGTATTTTATCTCTCAAGAGTCAACTACGAAGAGTCACGGCATGATCAGTTTGAGGTGGAAACCTCGAGCTTTTCTCAAACATTAAATATTTTAGAGAATACGATTACTCAGCAACTTATTGCTTTACAGGGGCTATTTCACAGCAGTGATGAAGTAAGTAGGGAAGAATTTCGACTGTTTTCTGAAAGTATCGTTAACCCTAACGTAAAAGTACGAGCTTTTGCTTGGCTACCAAAGGTTGAAGAACATAACAGAAACGCTTTTGAAATAAATGCCGAGACAGATTTTCCGGGATTCTATTTAAAACAGTTAATAGATGGTGAAACAAAACCAGCGATTAAACAAAGTTACTATTTGCCTATTCTATTCTCAGAGCCACTTGCTTCAAACCGCGGCGCTATTGGGCTTGATGTTTTAAACCACCCTATAGTTGGCCCAACGGTTAGAAAAGCAATCAATACAGGAACAATGGCTGTCTCTCCGCAATTAGCTTTAGTGCAACAGCAAGAGAGCTACAATGCGGTTGTTGTATACTACCCACACTTTAAAAATGGATATGTTAAGGGCAGCGGTAACCCTGAAAAGAATCTGATTGGAATATTTGAGGCTGTTATAGAATTAGATCAGCTTGTTGAAAGTATTTATCATCAAGTAGAGAATGACAGCTTTACCTTGCAAACTCACTACCTTCAAGATCAGCAAACAACCGCTTTTTTTAACTTTGATTTTCGTGATGAAGGGCTTTTTAAAATAGAGTCAAAATATTCATTTTTTGATACCGACTTACTTGTACTTTTCTCTAGTTCCAACAAGTTTGATCAAGAGTCAATTGATTGGTCTAGTTGGCTGATTATAGTGGTTGGTTGTTTAGTTAGTACATTCAGCGTCATCTTTATAATAGTAATGACAAACCTAAGTGAGATGTTGGAAGACAAAGTGGGCAGAAAGACCCGTGAACTAAAAGAGAAGAATACTGAGTTGTTAAAAGCGAATGAAGCGAAAAGTCGTTTTTTAGCAAATATGAGTCATGAATATCGAACGCCGCTAAATGCAATTATTGGCTTTGCTCAATTAGGTAAGTCAGATGGAAATACTAAAAAGTCTTCAGAGTATTTTGAACAAATTCTAAATTCATCAAAGTTTCTTTTGGGGATTATTAACAATGTACTCGATTTTTCTAAAATTTCTGAAAATAAAATAATATTAGAGAAGCAACCTTTTTCCGTGAGTAAGTCTGTAGATACAATCTACAACTTGCTAAAAGAAAAAGCGTCTTCAAAAGGTATAGTGTTAGAAACAAACAAAGGGAACGTTGATAACTACCTGGTGAAAAGCGACTCGGTAAGAGTTGAGCAGGTTTTGATGAACCTAGTGGAAAATGCAATTAAATTTACGGCTGTAGGGAGCGTAACTTTTAGCACTAGTTTACAAGAAGTTAAAAAGAATAGAGCATCCTTAGTAATCAAAGTAAGAGATGAGGGGATAGGCATACCCCAAGACAAAATTGAATCCCTGTTTGATAGTTTTACACAAGCCGATGAGTCAACAACACGACGCTTTGGTGGTACAGGATTAGGGTTGGCTATAGTCAAACAGATTTGTGATGCTATGGACGCTAAGATAGATGTGTATAGCCTAAGTGGTCAAGGGAGCAGTTTTGAAGTTAACATCCCGGTGGAAATTGAACCTATAAGTAATTTGGAAAGTGAAGATTTAACTTCAAAAGAAGATAGCTTAAGTAATTTAATTGATTCGGTGGACAAAAAGTTCCTGTTTAATGCGTTAGTCGTAGAAGACAATAAGATAAACCAATTAATTGCCAGTAAGCAGTTAGAGCTGTTAAAAGTGAAGTCAAAATTGGCGGATGATGGCCAGCAGGGCCTAGATTATTTGGCGACGCACAAGCCAGATATTGTGTTTGTTGACTTACACATGCCAGTTTTAGATGGTTTTTCGATGATTCGTGAGATGAAGAGGATGTTAGATTTAGCCGCTATTCCAATTGTCATTATCAGTGCAAGCGTAAATCATGAAGACAAAGAGTATGCAAAAATATTAGGTGTAAACGATTATGTGACTAAACCCTTTTTATTAGAAGAGTTGAGTTCAGTGATAGACAAGTTACTGGTACAAAAAAGCCAGCAGTAAAGCTGGCTCTTTGTATACAATCATCATAAGAATTAACGTAAAGTACGTAATCCATCGTTTAGGTGTGGGCGAATTGCTTTTAGCATCGCGCCTAGAACTTTAGGTGTTGCTACAACAATGTTGCCAGACTTGTCATAATTGTTACCACCTTCAAAGTCAGCGACTACGGCACCAGCTTCTTGTGCTATTAGCTGGCCTGCAGCCGTATCCCAAGGGCGTAAACCAATTTCAAAGAATCCTTCAACACGACCGGCAGCAACATAACAGATATCAAGTGCAGCAGAGCCTGCGCGACGCATGTCAGCTACTTGTAAAAACAGCTCATTAAAAATCTTTGAGTAAGCTTCAATTTGATGCTTTTGCTTGAATGGGAAACCCGTTGCTAAAATAGTACCAGATAAGTCTTTCGCTTTTGAAACACGAATTCTTCTGCCATCAAGTTGCGCACCAGCACCTTTAGATGCGGTAAATAGTTCGCCGCGAATAGGGTCGAAAACAACAGCTTGTTCTAGCTTGCCATCTACTCTAAGTGCAATAGATACAGCAAAATGAGGAATGCCTTTTACGAAGTTTGTTGTGCCATCTAGTGGGTCAATGATCCACTGATATTTAGCGTTGCCATCAATAACGCCGCTTTCTTCAGCAACAAATGAATGATCAGGGTATGAAGCCTGAATTGTAGAGATGATTGCTTGCTCCGCTTCAATATCCACGTTGGTAACAAAGTCATTTGCGCCTTTAAGCTCTGACTTAACCATATCTAATTGCTCGTATGCTCGAGCAATAACTTTACCAGCATTACGCGCAGCACGGACTGCGATATTTAACATCGGTTGCATTACAATCACCTATTTTTGAAAAGAACGTAATTAAGAATAATAGTTAAAAAGCCGAAAAAAGCCCCACCTAAACTCAATTAATGAGAGGTGTGCGCACTAATATTCCAAATTACTAAAGAACGTTTTTTAATCAGGCGCGCATTTTAGAGACTTTTAAAAAAAAGTAAACAAAATTCGCTTCAAACCTATAATATTTCTAGGTCTGCTACTTTTTGACTAAACTCTGCTAGGTCCATTTCTGCACAGTCATCATTGTCTTGCCAGTCTAAACCAATGATAATGTTGTCTTGGCTTAAGTCTTCAACCCAAAACTCTAACCATTCAGCTACAGAAATTTGAGTTGGTACATAAGTCGCCCACTCGTCAGTACAGTTTTTTTGAGCAATAGACTCTCTAGACCAAAGAAGCATTACATCAGTGTCTTCAAATTGCACTGAGTCAACAATTACCCAACCGTCTGACTCTTTGTCATGCAGTGCCCAAATCATTTGTGTTGCTTTAACTTCGTCAAAAAATTCGCTGATTGAGTTGCTGTCGTTATTCATATTTGACTCTCTAATTAGTTGATGGCGTAAGCCTTGTAAAAAGAGCCTTAACGTTAAAGGCTCCTCATTACTGTTTAATGAAATAAAATGTCGTTAGACTAAATTCTACTTGGTTTCTTTTTACCACTAGGTTTGCCACTCGGCTTACCTGAAGGCTTGCTATTGGCTTTTGGCTTATTACTAAACTGCTGCATACCAGAGTGACGTGTTAACGCCTTCTGGCCTTTGTTAGCGCCAACTTGAGGCTTACGGCCATAATTACCGTTACTACGATTCTCTTCGTTTGGAGACGCTGGCGGTACTAAGTGATTTGGACCATTACCAATTAATTTTGCTAATCCCATTTCTTTTAATGCATGGCGGATCATTTTCCAGTTTTGAGGATCGTGATAACGTAAAATAGCCTTATGCAGACGTCGCTCTTTTTCACCGCGTGGAATTGGCACGTTGTCATTTTGTTTCTTAACTTTATGCAATGTATCTATTTCTGTGTGATACATAGTAGTTGCAGTTGCCATCGGAGATGGGTAGAAATTCTGAACCTGGTCTAAACGGAAGCGGTTTTCTTTTAACCACATCGCTAGGTTAATCATGTCTTGAACTTCTGTGCCAGGGTGAGCGGCAATAAAGTAAGGGATCAAATACTGTTCTTTACCAGCTTCTTTTGAATACTTTTCAAATAGCTCTTTAAATTGGTAATAACTGCCCATACCTGGCTTCATCATTTTAGACAAAGGACCTTCTTCTGTATGTTCTGGCGCTATTTTTAAATAACCACCAACATGGTGTGTTACCAACTCTTTAACATAACGAGGATCTTGTACTGCTAAATCGTAACGAACACCAGAAGCGATAAGGATTTTCTTTATGCCTGGTAGTTCACGAGCTCGTTGATACAAATTGATCGTTGGTTCATGGTCAGTATCCATGTGCTTACATATATCAGGGTAAACGCACGATGCTCGACGACAAGTCGCTTCTGCTTTTTCAGACTTACAGCGTAGCATATACATGTTAGCCGTTGGTCCACCAAGGTCTGAAATTACGCCAGTAAAGCCAGGAACCGTATCTCGGATTTGTTCAATTTCATTAATAATAGAATCTTCAGAACGACTTTGAATAATACGACCTTCGTGCTCAGTGATTGAACAGAAAGTACAACCGCCGTAACAACCACGCATAATATTCACAGATGTTTTAATCATCTCGTAAGCTGGTATTTTTTTGCCTTCGTATTTAGGGTGCGGAATGCGCGCAAATGGCATACCAAATACGTAATCCATCTCTTCAGTTTCAAGTGGAAACGCTGGTGGGTTTATCCAAACACTTCTATCACCGTGGCGCTGCATTAATGCTTTTGCACAACCAGGGTTTGTTTCTTGGTGTAAAATTCGGTTTGTGTGTGCATACAAAACTTCATTTTTAGATACTACTTCAAAAGCCGGAAGTTTGATGTAAACACGATCCCACGGACGACGTAACTGCGACTTGGTTTTTTGACGGTCATAAGGCTGAACAACAAAGGCTTGGCTTACGCCTGTTTCATCTGCTGCACTTTCTTGAATTGCTTCATCTTTATTACTACAAGTATTAGCGTCATATTCTTGGTACGGGTTTAATATTGGGTCAATAATACCCGGCTTATCAATATGAGTTGAGTCAATACCTTGCCAATCAGGTAAGGCGTCTTTTAATACAATGGCAGTACCACGGACATTTTTGATTTCTTTGATGTCTTCGCCTCTTGAAAGACGATGCGTGATTTCCACCAGAGGACGCTCTGCATTACCAAAAATAAGCATGTCAGCTTTAGAATCAAAAATAACCGAGCGGCGTACTTTGTTTGACCAATAATCATAGTGGCCAATACGGCGTAAACTCGCTTCTATACCACCAATAACAATTGGCACACCTTTAAAGGCTTCACGACAACGCTGAGAATAAACAGTAACGGCTCTATCAGGGCGCTTTCCACCAATATTATCTGGTGTGTAGGCATCATCGTGACGTAATTTTCTGTCAGCGGTATAACGGTTAATCATGGAATCCATGTTGCCGGCAGTAATACCAAAATACAGGTTCGGTTTACCTAAACGCTGAAAGTCATCTTTGCTGTGCCAATCTGGCTGATCAATGATCCCAACTCGGAAACCTTGTGATTCCAACATACGTCCAATTACGGCCATGCCAAAGCTAGGGTGATCAACATATGCATCACCGGTAACGATAATGACATCACAGCTGTCCCAACCTAATAAGTCCATTTCTTCACGGGTGGTTGGGAAAAATGGCGCAGGGCCAAAGCATTCAGCCCAGTATTTAGGGTAGTCCCACAGTTTCTTATCGGTTTTCACCGTCGCCGCTGGCGGCTTTATCGGTGAACTTGGACGTGCGGTTTTTGCTTGCATTTGGACTACCTTTGTAAATTTCATTTCCACAGCATTTAGTATAGTGCTTGTGAACGGACGCGCGATTATACAGACTTTTCACGTAAAGGTGAAAAGCAATCAGAATATTATTTGTATTAATTTTAATCATCACGCTATGCTTTTGAACAATCTTGTTTTTTTTGTATTGTTCAAATTGTGTTCAATAATTAACAAAATAGTAGTTGATAATAATGAAAAATCCTGCTTAAAATGCATTAGCAAATTTCATGGATATAATAAAAAAAATAATGAAAACTGGAATCAAATTTGCGGTATTTGTAGTGTTGTCACTACTTTTCGCCATCTTTACAGAAATTGATCTAACCGTAACAAGTTGGTTCTACGACGCCAATAATGGTGGTTTCTACTTTAACGATTATGCATTTGTTCAAGTCATTTATGACATATTCAAACATATGCCTAAGCTTCTCCTCCCTGCGTTTATCATTTTTATAATATTAAGTATAAAAATGGCCTGGTGCTGTAACCAAAGAAAGCTATGTAGCTTTGCTCTGATCGCTATCTTGATTGGTCCTGGCATCATTGTGCATACGGTTTTTAAAGACAACTGGGATAGAGCAAGACCTCGGCAAGTTGAAGCCTTTGGTGGTGATAAAGTATTTTCGCCAGCTTGGGTTATATCTGATCAATGTGAACGAAACTGTTCCTTTGTAAGTGGTCACGCTGCTATGGGTTACTACTTTATGATTTTAGGCTGGTTATTGAACTCTCGACGTTGGCTCTATTTTGGTATTGGTCTAGGCACTCTTGTTGGCATGATAAGAGTTGTTCAAGGTGGGCACTTTTTAAGTGACGCAATTCTTGCGGGCTTTATTGTTTACTGGAGCTTCTGGGGCATTGCAGCTCTCATGAAGGTACCTCAGCCTGGCAGCAAAGTAACAAACGATCCTGAATCAAAATTACCCGAAGACAAGAAAACTCCACAAGTCGCTTAGTTATAAAAAGTCCTCTTAGTTCAACTGGATAGAACAAGGGCCTCCTAAGCCTTAGATACAGGTTCAAGTCCTGTAGAGGACGCCATTCTCCTCTTTGGGTTTGTATTTAATAAGCCTTTAAGGGTTTTTCTTATTTTTGTGCTATGCCTGTGCTAGGTTTGGTTGTTTACTTCTAGATTCTTAGCTCGTTGCTCAATGTGGTTGGTAATTGCAAAAACATAATCGTAAACGGTGTTTATATAACTCTTTGATATATTTAATTGTCCGTAGAGTATTGATAACGACTCTTGCTTTTCTATAAATTGTAAGCAATTAGATCTTACAACTCCTCCATGATGCACCCATGTATTTCTTAAATGTCTTACCTCATTGTTTAACTTACTAATTGCATGTTCAATATCTACATTATCTTTACTATTAATCAAGTCAATTGCTTTTAGTTGCTTTATTAAAAATGAAAAGTCGCTTTCACCTCTAGGTTTTCTTTTGGGTGGCGGAAGCTTTTTACCGAATGCATTAATGGCGAATCTGATACATTTAGCCAGTTCATTTTCCAATAAGGCCCATACACTTATCAGCATTGCTTGCCTCTGATACATTGGCATGACTTCACTAAACACTTCTTTAATGTCATAACTATCCTCGGATATAGAACCAATATGTGAAATCGGGACTTCTATGACCTCACCTGGATCATCAGGATAGTTCTGAAAATATCTCTCTTCTGTCTCTGCACTTACATAGTCGTTAATGTTTGCGATAAAACTATTAATTTGTTCTTCTTGTTGTTTATGAAATTCATTTAAAAGTTCTAGTTCTTCATTAAGTGAAATTGCGTAAAAATTAAGAGAAGAAAATGGATTGCTGTTGATATTTGGCATTTAGATCTCTTTCTTTATTTTTATGAAAAAATTTACTTAACGCTATCAGTTTTAAGCTGTCAATGGCAATAATTTATCAATGGTTTTACTTCTGAAAAAATGAAGAAAGCAGTGGTTTACCGCTTTCAAAGACGTCTTGTCCACTGTCTATAACAAGGTTTACGTTTAATATGAATAAAATAGGGAAAAGCAAAGAAGGAATGAGTAAAAATAGAGAAATGAAATATCGCGGTAGTTGAGCATAAAATGCTAGACGCTCTCTTAGTACGATGTATGCATCAGCTAAGTCCACATTTTTACTCTCTATAATTTTAGTTAAAATAAGTTTGTCTTCAGTTAAAAAGTGCTTCTCATCAGGATATAACCGATCTGCATTTTCACGTGAGTTAAGGTTTCGAAGAGCCTTTTGGGCATCGGTTCTCAAATCGATAATACTCCCGCTATGCTGTTTGAAGTGTTCAAAGCTGTCAAATGAATATACTCGAGGTGCGAAAAGCTTAAAAAGTGATGTAAATATCAAAAATGCGAATCCGCACGTCCAGTAACCAAAAAATAATGGACTCAAATATTCATCTAAATCTGTGATGCTCACAGCTTTGACTATAACGGGTGAGACGGTAAAAACGAAAATGAATAGATGAATTCTTTTGTTATTTACAATGTGAGACAACGATTTCCAATTTGCCTGTGGTCCGCTTTGATTTTCTTTTTGAGCTATGAACAATCGTGAAACCAACACGCTTACACCAACGAAAAGATTAGACCAAAGGGGGGCAGGTGTACCGAGAAATGTAGGGCTTACGCAATTTAGAAATGAAACAGCGAAAGCTATAATTAAAATGGAATATAAACCATAGCCTAAAATGGAGTTTTTGAAGTTGTATATCCAGTTATGCATACTTGGGTTTTTAAAATAGTTTTTCATTAAACGTTAGATTAATTAAGACAATGAATGTCGTTTTTAACCTACTGAATAGTATAAGTAAATGCTTTTTGGTACAGTTATTTACAGTACTCCAAGTAAAAGCGAAAAACAAAAACCAAAAGAAGCGTTTTCGTGATGAAAATAGATAAATTTGAAGCGAATGGGTGTAACTTAAAAAGATAAAGTTTTTTAAAGTGTGTTTAAAGTTAAGTTAAAGTTGGTTTTAAGCTTTGTTTTGAATTGAGGACAAGCGCCAACACAGCGGTTTATATAGTGCGGATTAATATTGAGGAATAAATTTTGTAATCCAACTTAGCGGGCGACTTATGATCTTTTGTTCTCTGAACACCACGCCCTTAAGCTTTTCAGTTAAAGTGCGGTCATAATGACTTAAACTTAGTTCTCCAGTTTCATGGTCAACGGAATAGTCATAGTAGGGCTTTATCGCATGATCTTTCTTGTTTTGATTAACAGCATCAAGTAGTTTATTAAATTCACACCAGTTGCTCGAATCTGCTGCCACTCTAACCGATTCAAAAAACGGATTAGGTGAATTCGACTGCTTAAGCCTTCTTAGCTCTCTCCAGACTGTTACAGACGCTCCACCTATTTGTTGGAACTGTCTAATCTTCCAAGTAGAGGCCCAAGCTTCAACTCGTTTAGCTGCGCATTTTGGATCTTCGCCATAAACGCCTTTATCGAGTCCTTCACCATCTATATTCTTTGATATGTATTTGGCGATGTAACCAGTTGCAGAGCCTTTGTCTTTATCAATTACTTTAAAGTCGACTCTATTTTCTTTTGCTCCCTTTTCATCTCCACACTCTTCAAGCGAGTAATGCTGAAAACATGACTTGAGCGAATTTACATCAGATTCTTGAACAAACAATAACAAGTGCCAATGCGGTGTTCCGTCGTGCTGAGGCTCAACAACCCGTAATCCATAATAGGTGATACCTAATCGAGCTAACTTTGCTCTAATTCTTGCGAATGTTCGATTTAAATATTGTTGACCATCATAGGGTGTAAACCCTCTATATTTGGAGTTTAGTTGACCACTTTTTGCGTATGCGGCGTGATACATAGAAGGGCAAGTCATAGTTATAAATAAGCCTGTGTGGCCCATTTCATTTGCATACTCTTCAAAGCCTCTGGCGCGAACCATTAATTCAGCCTTTCTAACTGCAGGGTTAGATACATTTTTGCTAGACAACTCGGCAAGCGTAAAGGTTTGCCCTAAATTATTAGTAACCGCTATTTGCTCCATGAGTTGCTGGTTTTTATAAATTTGGTGTTGCCTTGCGTTAAATGAGCGGTCACTTAGGTACATTTGCCCATGCTTTTGAACACAGCCTAATATTCTAAAAGCTTGATCATAAGTTTGGTTTACAAGCGAACGGATTTTGCTTTTCCACCAAGACTCGTCAGTTAGTCTTTTTATAGCACCTTCTAAAGTAACTTTTTTAGGATGTAACTTCGGAGGCGAAACGCCCAAATGTTCGCATAGTTTCATAAGCGAATTATAAGCGGATTGAAGCGAACCTGAGCGACTTGATTCGTTAAGGGAATCAGCGCATTTATCGTTTTGCTTTGATTCGCTTGCAGGCGTTAACTGATGAGCTTCTAGCGTTAATGCTTCTATGCGAACTGGAGCGAAAAGGTTCGCATGCAAGTTCGCTTGTCTATTCGCCCATTTCGCTATTGATTCGATCCCATTTTCGCTATGAAGCGAAAAGTTTCGTAATCCTTGCGGAAATAGTTCGGTAATAATTCGCGAGTGTTTCGTTATGTAACGGTTTCGTTCAACGTAATTCTCTTCTTTGAATGCTCGATAAAGCAAAGTAGATATTAAATCTAATGGAAACGTTTTTGTTTTGTTATAGATAAATTCGAGATCTTCTTGAGTATCAATATCAGGAAGATACTTTGAATAAACTTCGCAAAAGGTAAACTTGCGATAGGTTTTAGAGTCTTTGTTTACTCTAGCCATTAGGGTTAACCTTTTTGGCAGCTTGAACTCCTAAATCTGACAGTTTAAAACAAGCCTCTCTCACAAGTGAATCAAGACAAAATTCAGCTATTAATAAACCTTTAGCTTCTAAGCCACCGATTAACCCTATGGTAAGTTTCACCCCACCTAGAACCGCAGGGGTGAAAGTTCCTAACCCGTTACAGTTTGATAAGCATTGATCAATGCTGTGGCCATTGAGTTCCTTCAAAATAGTTTTTTCATTGAGTGATAAATTCATTTTAGAATTCTCCTGTATGAGCAAACATTCTCTGTTCGATAAATGCGTTTACATCAGACAAGCGATACATCACTTTAGAGCCAATTTTTATGAAAGGTAGAGCGTAGCGACCAGTTGATCTCCAAACGGCTAAAGTACCGATTGATACACCGATTATTTCAGAAACTTTTAATGGGTTTATTAGTTGTGGGTTCATAGTGATTCCTACTTGTTGTTAAGTTGGAATCACTATGAATAGATTTTATTTGGCTGTAATTGGTGGTAGCAGTGTATAAATTACTAATGGCAGCCATTAACAATTTTTAAAGTCTAATAAATTCATATCTTTTCGCGTGTATTGACAAAGGCACACAGAATGAATTATAACTATCAATACCTTGGGTTTCTATTCTCGAACAGCATCTGCATATAGAAACCAAATACTCTGGAATCAAATAAAAGGAAGATTCTTATGTATATAACAAACAACGGGTTTGTAAAAACATAAATCGATATTGAGTTAATTTTAACTCTACATTCAGCACTTTTTTATCGAGTGTTGGTGCCTTTTAGTTGATTTCAGGAGTCACTTATTAGTCTCCTGTAATTGATATAACGCGATTTGCCTAAACTTTAGGCGAATTTTATTATTATTATTTGGAGATAATTCCATGAGTCACTTTATTAATTTAGATTTAAGTCGCCTAATGCAAGTAGAGAGCTACGAAATTAACGATCTTAAAAAGTCACCCACTTATATTGTTAACGATCACGTTAGTTATTTTATAAATAGAAAAAGTAGCACTGTAAGTATACTGGAGAAGGCTATTGAGAAGTCCGAATCTTTTATTTTTAACGTTCTTAGTGATGATTTAGTTTCCATAAAATGGAATGAGCATATAGGCCATTTAAATCAATTGGCGCATAGGCAAAAGAAAGTGTGCTTTGTTCACTCAAAACCAGAAACACATACCTTAGAAATAGATAAATTACTTGAACGTCTGAATTCTAAATCTAGCATTGTACAATGTGGTAATGAAGATTTAGAAGTCGCTTCTGCATTGGCGGAGAGAGTTCAGTATATTCAATTAAACGAGTATTCACAGTCTTTATTTGATAGCTTGTTCACTAATTCCTCTTCGGTCGTAGGATTTCTTATAGCAAAGGACGAATTTGCGATGCACGAATTGAGAGAGTTGAAAAATAAACTCTGGAGTGATTACTCGCTGAACATGGTATCGCTAGGCTGTACTCTAGACACCACATTAGACCATCCATGGGAACTTTGCTTATTTAATTTTAGCGGTAATAGTTCAAGCTTTTCAAATGTTGTAGAGGTTGAAGATGATTATATTTTTTTAAATGAGGTTGATTCAACGCTATTAACTTGTGCTGCTTCACAGCGTAAAGGTGCGGATAAGTGTCTTTTTCCAACTGAACGACTAGATCATAGTCAGATTTACACTAGCACAAGAGACGGAAAAGGTTATTGTGCCTCGTGTATCGAGATACTAGATTAACTTTTGACTTTATCTGTCAGGTTTAATTTATCGAACTTAATCAAACCTGACAGTTGTAGGCTCTCTTATCCCTATTTAATTACTTCTTAATAAATAATTAAAATAATGAGTTCTCACGGAAACTCATAACTAATTAATACCATATTGTACAAGTACTACCTATAGGTAATTGACCCACTTTATATTTCCCTATAATGTAAATTACAAAAAGTTGCTCATTAGCAAATTCAATAATTATCAGAGTATTCAATCCCATGATGACTTCTAAAATTGACCTAAACGATCTGCATGACAAGAACATAAACTATTTAATTGGAGCAGGAGCATCAGCAGGTCTTTTCCCAACCCTCGCATTGAAAATAGCAACAGAAGGTAAATTTGAAACGATTGAGACGTTAGCTACTGAATTCGATTCTATTAATGCTAAACACCTTAAATCTTTGCTATTAATGTACTATTACGAAGAATGCATTAAACCTGTTAGTTTAGCTGATTTTGCCAATTTAGAGGGTGATAAGCGAGCTGTTATCGACAATTATAGAAAGTTCATGAAGCTGAACCTTGAAATCCTTCGTCGCAAGCGAGGCTTCGATCGAAAGATTAACTTTTTTACAACGAACTATGACTCCTGCCTCGCCTATGTAGCAGATGAACTCTATGAAGAAAAGTCCGTTAGATTTAATATTAATGATGGTTCGCGTGGCTTCCATAAAAAAATAGTTGAGGCTCGAAACTTTGATTGCATGACTACTGAGTCAGGTATTTTTGATAAAAACAATGAAGTTCAGCGTCAAATCAATCTTATCCACCTTCATGGTTCGGCCTTTTGGCGCAAACACAAAGACACGATTATCGTAGACTACTCTTCTGCGGATCAAGTTGTTTCTGATACATCAATCGACGGTATGTATTACGGTGATTTTAAAAAGATGCTAGAAAGTGGTTGTCACACTGTAAAACAATTGTGTTCAATTGAAATAGCTGGGAGTCAGAAAGTTGAATTTGAACGCAACCAAGAGGAATTCCTCAAAAAATACAATAAATTACCTATCGTGAACCCTACAAAGTGGAAGTTTCATGAAACTGTATTTGAAGAGCATTATTACCAAATGCTACGTCAACTTAATTACGAGTTAGAAAAGCCTAATAGCGTGCTTATTGCCTTCGGGTTTTCTTTTGCTGATGAGCATATTAGGAACTTAATTAAACGCTCCCTAACGAACCCTACTTTACTCGTATACATCTGTTGTTATAGCGAAACTATGATCCCTGAGCTACAGACGTACTTCTCGGACTTTAATAACATCAAGTTTGTTGTCCACAAAGAAGGTAATCCATTAGATTTCACTTACTTCAATTCTCATGTATTAACACTTAGTGAGGATGAAGAATGAGCATCTATGTTGGTGAAGTTACGGCAGTAAATGGTATTCAAATTACATTGACCGTTGATGATACATCAAACAGAGACACTATATTCTATGAAGGCCAGCGATATAAAGGTATCTCAATTAGAGAGTATGTTTCAGTTCAGCGTGGTTTCCGTGACATCGTATGTATTGTAGAGGGCGAATATTTAGATGAAAGACGTTTTCAAGAAAATACAAACAAAGTCGAATACGTAAGAAAGGTTCACTGTCGGCCTATTGGCTACATTGAAAATGGTCATTTCTTCGAGGGTATCAAGTTCCTACCATTGATTCGAGACCCTTCATTTTTGTTACCAGAACAAGCACTAAAGAAAGTTTACTCTTCTAGTTCTGAATCTGAATTTTGTATTGGGTCACTATTAAAAGAAGGTATTGAGATATCTCTTCCTTGGCAGAAATTGTTCAATTCTCATATTGGTATTTTTGGAAATACAGGTAGCGGGAAGTCGAATACGTTAACGAAACTCTTCAAGACTCTATTTGATGAAAAATATGAACGAATTAAACCAGTCAGTAAGTTTGTGCTGCTTGACTTCAATGGAGAGTACATCAAAGATCAAATATTATCGCTTGAGAAGAAAAATATTATAGATCTGAATACGAAAACAACTAAGGATCGTTTTCCTTTAGCAAAAGATGAGTTCTGGAATGTAGAAACACTTTCAATCCTCTTCCAGGCAACTACAAATACTCAGAAACCTTTTATCGATAGAGTTTTGCAAGGGCGGTCGAAATACGGTGAAGGTAAAGCAAGTGCAATAAGGTACATAAAATACACGATTAAGTTTTGTTTCACTTCTACATCTCAAAAGCCAGAGGTACTTGATCTTCTTAAAAGCATTCTAAAAAGTACTAATAGAGCCGATATCCTAAAAGATGTTAGTTGGCATGGGACACGATTTAAAATTCGTGTTGCGTCAGGTTTTGAATTTTTCAATAGCGAAAGTGCATATAATCTCTACCTTAAAAGAGCTGTTGAAGAGGTGGATGTTGATGAGCTTGATGCATTTCAGGAATTTAAAATTCTTTGTAAATTGAGGCTAATTAATGATTTGATGTACAACTCCGTTCAATTTGATCACATACAGCCACTATTAAAGCGTGCAGAGTCCTCATTAGCAGGGTTGTCTAAGGTGATTAAAGTGAATACAAATGGAATAGCTGAAGATCAGGCACTAACAGTCATTTCGTTGCGCAATTGCCAACCGGACGTGAAGAAAATTATCCCTCTTCTTGTTACAAAGCACTATTACAATTCTCACAAGGAAGTTGTTAAGAAAAGCCCACCAGAAAAGACGCTGCACCTAATAATCGATGAGGCACATAATATCCTTTCTCAGCAATCCGTGCGTGAGCAAGGTAGTTGGAAAGACTATCGTTTAGAATTGTTTGAAGAACTGATTAAGGAAGGCCGTAAGTTTGGTGTTTTTCTTACATTATCGAGCCAAAGACCAGCTGATATCTCCGCAACAGTCATGTCGCAATTGCACAATTTCTTTATTCATCGTTTAGTTAATGACCGTG
>Ga0209603_1001546_pt1 | contig 23643 bp, 17 predicted proteins | sample COGITO_mtgs_1206_FD_184812 | JGI IMG/M metagenome (GOLD analysis project Ga0209603, IMG submission 184812) | Pelagic marine microbial communities from North Sea - COGITO_mtgs_120607 (SPAdes) (version 2) | ecosystem: Environmental > Aquatic > Marine > Epipelagic ... | reverse complement strand
CATGGGTACCTGTCTCGATCGTGGCATTAAAGTGGTGTCGAACGCCGGAGGGCTCAACCCTGACGGGTGCGCCGAGGCGGTTCACGAGGTTGCGGAAAAGCTTGGCCTGACGCCAAATATCGCCTACATCGACGGTGACGATCTGTTGCCCCGCATCGCGGAACTGGCCGAGTCGGGAGCGCTGCATCCGTTTGGGGAGGGCGGAGCGCTCGGCGACGTGTCGAGTTTCGTGAGCGCCAATGCTTACTTCGGTTGCTTTGGAATCGTCGATGCGCTCACGGCTGGCGCTGACATCGTCATCACCGGCCGAGTTACGGATGCCGCCGTGGTGTGTGGGCCGGCGGCCTGGCACCACCGCTGGGCACGTGACGACTTTGACCAGCTCGCCGGCGGTGTCGTCGCTGGCCATGTGATTGAGTGCAGCGCGCAGGCCACCGGCGGCAACTACTCGTTTTTTGACGAGATCGACGGCCGCATCGAGGTCGGCGGTCGTGCCCGGTTCGGATTCCCGTGGGCTGAGGTCGCAATGGACGGATCATCGGTCATTGGTAAGCACGACGGGACCGGCGGAGCAGTCACGGTAGGGACCGTGACGAGCCAGCTGCTTTATGAGATTGGCGGCCCGCAGTATCTCGGCCCTGACGTGACCGCTCGTTTCGACTCGATCGAACTCGAACAGGTCGAGCGCGACCGTGTACGGATTAGCGGCGTGGTCGGAGAGGCGCCACCGTCGACGCTGAAGGTGGCAATGAATGAAATGGGCGGCTTTCGGAACTCGTTTTCGGTGGCGCTGACGGGGCTCGACATTGAGGCCAAGGCGGAGCTCGCTGCTGCCACGTTCTGGGATGCCTGTACCTTCGCGCCCGGCGACTTCGATGCCATCGACAGCCGCGTGATCCGGACCGACAAAGAGGACCCGGTGACACAGGAGGAGGCAACTGCGATTTGGCGGGTCACCGTCAAGGATGTCGACGAGCGCAAGGTCGGCAGAGCGTTCGCCGATGCGAACGTGCACACGGCGCTGGCCAGCATTCCCGGTATGTACGGGTTGGGTGGTGGACCGTCTGGCGCGACCCCCTTCGGCATTTATAGGCCAGCGAACATTGATGCGGGGTTGGTCCCGCAGTACGTGCATGCGCTCGGGGGGGGCACGAGTCAGATTACTTCTGCTGCGCCGTCGGGCGCGCCGGTTGAGATCCAATTCATGGCGCCTGTTGGAGTGGTGGACGCTGCGACGAAGCGAGCCCCACTCGGCTTGATCGTCGGAACGCGATCTGGTGACAAAGGTGGCAATGCAAACCTTGGCGTGTTCACACGCTCGTCCCATGCGTTCGCATGGCTGGATGATTTCCTCACCATCGAACGGCTTGTTCGGCTTCTGCCTGAAGTTGCGGAGTTGGAGGTCAAACGCTTCCGATTTCCGAAGATCTGGTCGCTCAACTTCGTCATATATGGGCTCCTCCAAGAGGGCGTCGCAGCGTCAACCCGCCAGGATGCGCAGGCCAAGGCCGTCGGTGAATGGCTACGGGCACGGCTGGTCGACATTCCCGTTGACCTGATCGCCTAAGCGACGTATCTCCCGCAAGCGTTTCGAGCGGGGCGCAGATTGCCCGCTTCGAAGATTCTGATTTGCTCGTCAACAATTGACTGTGCTGCATGCACGGTTCCGAGGTTTGGCCCCGTTGTCAACGATCACCCCGGTGAATTCAGGCGAATTGGGCACTCCTCGGAGCAGCGTCTCGATAGCTAGCACCTCGTCGGAGCAGGGGACCATGACACTCAGCCATCAGGGCGAATCCTGCGCTAGTGCTCACAGCCAAGATTCGGTCGAATTTCCCGCTTCAGTTGAGTGCCAACACACGGGATCATCACTTTGGGTTCCCATTGCGTCAGGTACTGGAGTTTGAGAGCCGCAATGTTCTCGAGAGCGGTACGACGTTTTGCCGCAACGGATTAGGCGGGTGTTGCCGAGGTCCAAAGATCGCCCGCCGGTCATCCCACGATGCGATCAATGGTGGCATTGTGCCCGCGGATTTTGCCGGGCTTAGCGTCGCGGGCAGTCTGAGGGAACGCGCCCACCGACACCGCAATCAGTGCCGTGCTGTCCGTAGTGTCGAGCACTTGGACGTCGCTTCCGCTAGTTAATGCTCCCGTGTGCAACGTCCCCCACTTGCCCGCTGGGAGCACACGCACGCCTTTGCCGCCGCGGCTTTGTTCGGGTAGATCAGCCGGATCGATCCGCTTCCCCATCCCTTTCGTGGTGGCGAGTAACAGCACGTCATCGTCGGTCGGGATTCCAGCGAAGACCACGGTTGCATCGGTTTTGATGCCTCGCACCCCGGCCGCTGCGCGGCCCAATGGGCGCAGACCGTCGGTGGTGAAGCGGATGCCTTGCCCGTCCGAGGCAGCGACGATGACGGGAGCATCGACTGCGAAGGGCTCGACCGCCACGACGCGGGTGTCTGCGGCAAGTTTGACTATCGAGATCCCGCCCTTGCGGTCACCTCCTTCGCAGTCTGCAGTCGCAATGCGCTTCACCTGGCCGTCCGACATTGCGAGCAGCAAGTCGGTCGGCAGGTCAGGCTCAAGCCACCAACGAATCGGTTCGCCCATCAACCCCGGGAACACACTCGCTGCAGCGGTCGGTTTCTCGCCGACACTCGCAACGAGGATGCGAAAGAGATGGCCGCTGTTGGTGACTGTGACGAGCGTTGTTGCGGTCGTGGTGTCGAAGGTGTGAAGCGGGATGAGTTTCGGTTTGGCCTTCGAGCCTTGACCGATCGCTTGCATCCATCCGGCGCCATCGAGGTAGAGGGTGGTCGGGACATCGAGGACCATCTGTGCTCTGGACACCTTCGGAGCGCTCTCGGTGGTGATCGTCGTTACCCGCTGCGGGAGGTCATCGAACGTGTCCATCGTGGACTTCAGTTCCCGAGCGACCTGTGAGCGCTGTCGGGTCTCCGACGACAGCAGCCGTTCGAGCTTCTGCTGTTCTGCTTCGAGTGCCGTCGCCTCGGTCCGGAATTCGATGACAGCATCTTCGGTGAGTTGGCCGAGGTTCAAGTCAAGAACGGCGTTGGCCTGCGACTCGTCGATCGAGAATCTTTCGATCAGGCGCTCGCGGGCGATGGGTCGACTCTTTGAGGTGCGCACGATCGCGATCGTCTTGTCGATGTCCACGAGAACGGCGAGGAACCCCCGGAGTCGGTGAAGGCGTTCAGCAATTTTCGTGAGGCGGGACTTGGAGCGGGCAACGACGACGCGGATGCGGTGTGCGACCCATGCCTGCAGTGCGCTGCGCAGGTTGTAGAGGCGTACGGTGTCGTTTTCGTCCAGAAAGTGCATCTGGACCTTGTTGGTCACCTGCAGGTTCGTGAAGCGCAACAGACCGGGAATGACCATGTCGGCGCTCACGCCTGCGGCGAGTTCAACCGATATGCGGGTTCGGCCGTTCGATGATTCGTCGTTGAACCTGGTGATCCCGGCGAGATCGCCGTTGTCGAGTGCATCACCGAGTTGGGCGATGAACTTCTCGACAGAGCCGAGGGTCGTGTCGGCGTACGGCAGCGAGGTAACGATGATCTGTTCGCGCCTGCGACCGACGGGCTCGACGAGCCATGCACCGCGCACCATGATGCGGCCCTGGCCGGAGCGATAGATGTCGTTGAGTTCGTCACCGTTGGTGACGGTGCACTCGGACGGAAAGGACGGGCCAGGCAGCACGGCCATTAGTTCGTCGACGCTGGCCGACTTGCGGTCGAGGAGCATCAACGCCGCCCGGCACACCTCGCGAGGGTCATGGGGCGGCAGGTAGGACGATAAGCCGACGGCGATGCCGTTGGCTCCGTTGACGAGGAGGTTTGGGTAGGCGGCGGGGAGCACGGCCGGCTCGACGGTCGAGCCTTCATAATTTTCGACCATCGTCACAACGTTTAGATCGATCTCGTCGAGGAGCATGACCCCAAATTGACCGAGGCGAGTTTCGGTGTAACGGGGCGCCGCTGGCGAGAAGTCGGGTGAGCCGACATTTCCGTGGAAGTCGAGCAGCGGCACCAGGTTCGAGAACGGCTGAGCGAGGCGAGCAAGTGCGTCGGCAATTGATGCGTCGCCGTGCGGGTGGAACAAGGCCATCGTGTCGCCGACGACGCGAGCGGTCTTCACGAATGGCCGGTCAGGCAGAAGCCGCTGGGTCCACATATCCCACAGGATTCGGCGGTGGACCGGCTTGAGCCCGTCAGCAGCTGCAGGGATTGCGCGGTCTTCGACCACAGCTTGGGCGTAGGCGAAGTAGTCTCGGTCAAGCTGATCACCGGCGGAGAGTTCGACGATCGTCTCGGTGAACTCGAATAGGTCGGCGGTCTTCTTCTTGGTCGTGCGGGCCATCAGATGTTTCCTCCAACGGCGAGAGATTCACCGGATCGTTCGAGGTACCAGGTCCTACGCAGTTCGGACTTTGGGCCGAAGAGTCGCTCGGCTAGGCGCGCAACGTATGCCGGGTCCTCGATGTGGACGATGCCGATCCTGCGGTTCGGTCCCATAACGGAACGAAGCTCGACAGCGTCCATCTCGCCAAGACCCTTCAGGCGACCCATATGAGCTTTGTGCGTTGGGTTCTCTGTCCGCCATGCGCGCATTGCTGCGTCGTCTTCAAGGTAGATGCGCTCCCCCTTGTGGATGGTTGTCCAGAGCGGTGGCAGCGCATAGAAAAGTCGCCCGGACTCAACGAGGCCGGGGCACCATGAGTACAAGAAGGCCAGGATGAGGGCGCGGATATGAAGTCCGTCGTCGTCGGCGTCGGCCAGCACAACGAGGCGGTCGTAGCGGAACTTTTCAAGTTCGAAGTCGTCGCCGATTCCGCATCCCATCGACAAGATGAGGTCGGCCATCGACTTGACGACTCGGCTGATCGACTCGCGGTACGAGTTCAGGGGTTTACCGCGGAGCGGAAGGATTGCCTGGAATGACGGATCGCGGGCATCGATGGCGGTGCCGCCCGCGGACTCGCCCTCAACGAGGAGTAGCTCGGTGGGTCGGTCGGTTTTAAAGGTGCAGTCTCGCAGCTTCGCAGGAAGTCCGTTGCGGGACTTGTTGCCTTTGCCGAGCAGCGCACGCACGGCTGCCTGCTCGGCATTCGACTTCGTTCGGGACCGCATCGAGGCGATGGCCAACTCGCCGATCTTTTTGGCCGATTCAGGGTGCTCCTCAAGCCAGCGGGACATGGCAGGCGCAACGATTGCGCGCGTCCGCGACGTGGCCTCGGTGTTCATCAGTTTTGATTTTGAGTTCCCGGCGAATTGTGGACCGGGAAGCATGATGGAGGCGACCATGAGGGCGGCTGCGAAGATGTCGCGGGTGTTGGGCGCTGCTTCTTTGTCCTTCAACATGTTGCGGTCGCCGATGTACTTCTGGATTGACTCGGTGACCGCAGTTCGGAATCCGTTGATGTGGGTGCCGCCCTCGGGCGTGGCTACACCGTTCGCGAATCCAATGCTGGTGTCGCGACCCTCGACGGTCCAGGCGATCGCTGCGTCGACGGTGATGTCGCCATCGACGCCCTGGAACGACACCACTGGCGCAACGAGACCGGTGTCGGCGGTCATCTCCGTTACAAGATCGGCGACACCGCCGTTCGAGCACCACTCGAACAATTCTTTGACGCCCTCGCGGTCGTCGACGACGGCGAACGTGACGCCAGGGTGCACGAAACTTTTGTGGCGAAATCGATCGGCGATGACGCGCATCGACCATTGCGGCGAGTCGAAGGGGACGCCGTGCTCATCGTGGAACAGATCGAGATCGGGCCAGAACCTGATTTGGGTTCCGGTGTCGCCCTTGGCGCACTTGCGGATGGTGTGGATCGGCTCGATCGTGACGCCTGGTTCGACGTCACCGTTGCGGCTCCTGGTGGCTTCGAGGACGAGCCGGTGAACGTGCCCGTCTCGCCGTACGTCAGCGGTGATTCGGCTGGACAGCGCGGTCACGACGGATGCACCGACGCCATGCAGACCGCCGGACACCTTGTAGCTGTCGGAGTCGAATTTGCCGCCGGCGTTGGTTTCGCAGAGCACCACCTCGAGCGCTGAGCGGCCTTTATGGGGGCCATCGCCCATCTTCCCGACGGGGACGCCTCGTCCGTTGTCGGTGACAGAGACAGAGCCGTCGGCGTGGAGGGTTGCCTCGATACGACTGCCGTATCCGGCCATTGCTTCGTCGACGGAGTTATCGACGATCTCCCAGATGAGATGGTGAAGTCCGGCGACGCCGACGCCCGCAGAACCCAAGTACATGAGCGGCCTGGCCCTAACGTGACGGAGGCCGCTTAGGGCCTGGATCTGGTCGGCCTCGTACGCGCTGGTAGTGTTCATTTCACTAGAGGAGAGTACGTCGCATTCTTCGCTTCTGGAACGATGGTGCCCGACGGATGTGCGTTCGGCAGGTGCTCAATGGTCGCTCTCACTTCCGTACAACCCGTCCAAGCCATCGATCCGATCTACTCGCTGATTACGATCAACTGCGCACGGGAATCGGATGCATGGGCGAATCGATGCATCAGTAACTTGGAAGGACAACGCGGCCCTCGGTTCGCTGTCTCCTGATGAGGCCGCGTGCCATTTCTCGCTGGCAAGTCAATCGCGACGGGGCTGGCTCAGGCGCCCGGCAAGAGAGGGCGATCGGCGGGCTGAAAGTGACCGTCGAGTCGGCCAGGCTTGCGGCGCATTCGTCCGGCTCGGCTGAGCTCCAAGGTCTACGCTGAAAGTATCTAGCGACTCTCATCTTGGCTGGATTGAAGACGGGACTCGCGACCTGGTGATCTCGGCGCTTTCCGCCGAAAGCTGAGCGGCTTGGCCCCTGCGGCAGTCAGGTGGAGTCGCAAGCTTGCTGTCGGGGAGCTGGAACCCTGGGTCGTGAGACCGACACCGAACCCGTTAAGAATGCGTTTCGTTTGGGTTGGACGCTGGGTCGTCGTCCGATGTCATCAGGGTGGGGCTCGCCGTTTCGATCCGATCGAGGCGGGTTGCGATGTTGTCCACAGAGGCAATGAGACGCTCCATCAATTCTTTCTGCTCGTTCCGTTGCGACGTTGACCGTTCGGATCGTGCCGCCTCGACGAAGACGGATGTGATCGCTGCGGTGACGACGGTGATTAATCCGATCGCAGTGATCATCACCACTGCGGCGACCGCTCGACCCATGAAGTTGTCGGGCGTGTTGTCGCCGTAGCCGACGGTCGTGACCGTCTGGAGAGTGAACCACACCGCTTCCGCAAACGTTGGGTACTCCTCTTGGTCGAAGACCCTGACGACAACGGCTCCGATGACCACGACCATGACTGTTGTGCCCATGATCGCGCCCGTCGATTTTCGTATCGAGGCGGGGTCTTGGCGGAATCTGGTGAAGCTCCGTTCGATAATGCTCATTTCACATCATCCATGACCGGGCGTCCTTCGGGCAACTGCGAGATCCTCTCGCTCATGTAGTCACGATGGGCGGTGGTGTGAAGTGCTGACCGAGGACCGACGAGATCTCTTCGCCGATGCTCAAAATCTTGTGGTCCGACCACTTCGGACCAATCAGCTGCATCCCGACCGGCAACCCATCTGAGGTCTGCCCGATCGGAATCGCTACCGATGGAAGGTGAGGCATGGTTGCGAGTCCGGCCCAGAACAAGATGCTCCAGTACGGGACGTCTGCACCGTTGACGTCGAGGGTGCGCTTACCATAGGGCCGCTCAGTATCGTGGGGGAACGCAGCCACAGGTTGCACCGGGGCGAGCACGACATCGACATTGTTGAACAGATCGGACCAGGCTCGCTGTGCGTGGGCTCGTCGCTCGTTGGCGCTCAGCCAGTGCCGATGCGCGATCGTGGTGTCCCGAGCAAAAATTGCAGCGAAATTGTCGGTGTCGGCTGGAGCGCTCTCGGCTTTCTCGATCAACTCGTTCCAGATGCGCCCTGGCGTTCCTGGTGACAGTGCAGCATTGAGAAGCTGCATGTACGTTCGGTGGAGATCATGTGCGGAAATTGCGGGACGGATCTCCGGATCGATTTTCGCGCCTGCGTCGCCGAGGAGCGTCGCGGCGTGGTCAATGAGGCCTGCCACTGCGCTGTCGACCGGAGCGATTGAGTCGTCGGACCACACGCCAATCCTAAGATTTTTGATGTCCGGCTGCGTTTCGAAGCGGGGGAGTTCGGCGCCGGGCACCCCACCGAAGGCGGAGCCGGAGTTGGTCAACACCTCCAGCAGGATTCGGAGGTCGCCACATGACCGCCCAAGGGGGCCGAATACTGCGAGGTCACCCGACGTCAACGATCCGGGTGGGCTGGGGATGTGGCCACGACCCGACACGAGACCGTGTGTGGTCTTGAGTCCGAATACGCCGTTGACTGCGGCCGGTTGGCGAATAGAGCCGCCGATGTCGCTCCCGACTTCTGCCGTCGTGAATCCACAGGCAACAGCAGCCGCGGCACCGCCTGAAGACCCGCCTGCTGTGTGCGTCAGCCTCCAGGGATTGTTCGTGCGGCCATGCACGTCGTTGTACGTCTGATGGTCGCCGGCGTAGTACGGAACGTTCGTTTTCGCCCAAACTACTGCACCAGCCCGGCGGAGGAGCCGCACGACATCGGCATCACGACTCGCCATATGCCCGGCAAGTTCCGGCGCCCCCGCCGTCGTCGCTAGATTGAGCGTCTCAAAGCAGTCCTTGATTGTCATGGGCAGTCCGTGTAGCGGTCCGCACGGATCACCTGCTTCACGCGAGTTGTCAGCGGCGGTTGCCTCGGCGCGGGCCCGCTCCATGTCCATTGACACGACGGCGTTGACGGCAGGATTCGTCCGTTCAATGTTGGCAAGCATTGCATCGAGCAATTCGGAGCTTGAGACATCTCGTCGCTCCAGCGCGATCAAAAGTTGCATCGTGGTTGCGCTTTTAAGGTCTGGCGTCGCCATCTGCCGAGAGTAGTGATTGGAACATTCGTTGCAGCAACAGTTGGCGCCGCGCCGATCCAGATGCGATCCGTAGGATTGGTCTTTCAAGTCGCAGTCTCCTGCGTCTGTGACGCGCTGCTCGCAGTAAAGCCGTCACAGCTCGAAGTCAACCCACCCGTCGACGATTCGAGTGACTTCAGCTCGAGCTCTTCCGCTCAGACAGGTGGATCGAAATCGAGGTCGAGGGTTTTCAGCCCACGCAAGATGAAGCTGTCCTCGTACGCCATCTCGTGTCGTGCCGCGTGCCGGAGTCCCGGCATGTAGTCGAGCATTGTCTCGACAGCCACCTGGGCCTCCGAGCGAGCCAATCCGGCCCCGATGCAGAAGTGCTCGCCGTTTCCAAACGATAAGTGCTCGCGGGAGTTGGGGCGCAACGGTTTGAAGTCGTTGGGACATTCGAACTTGTCGGCGTCACGATTGCCTGCGGCGTAGACGACCCACACGTGATTCCCGGCTGGAATCGTGACCCCGTCGACGCTCACGTCGCGCTTCGCCTGCCGATAGAGACCCTGAACAGGTGCCTCGAAACGAAGTGATTCTTCGACGAATGGCGCAATCAACGAGCGGTTGGAATCTATCGCCTGCTGGAGTCCTGGTTCAGCTGCAAAGCGGTTCGCCATGTTCGTAATGAGCTTCGTCGTGGTCTCGTTGCCGGCAACGAGAAACTGCTGACACATCGAGATCTGCTCGGCGTGCGTCAGCCGCTCGCCGTCAAGTTCGGCATTTGCGACGTCGGAGACGAGGTCATTTTGCGGCGTCCGGGAGCGCTGCTCGAGCTTGTCGGAGAAGTAGTCAGAGAAGGCCTGCGTGCTCATGATGAAGTCACGAACTTGGTCGACCGATGGCGCTGCGTTGCCAATAGGGATCACGAGGTCATCAGACCACTTTTTGAACATCAACAGGTCATCGTCACCCACGCCGAGGGCATCGGCAATAATGCGCATTGGCAACAGCACGGCGTATTCCGACACGAATTCGACGGTGCCCCTACCGGCGAATTCCGCCACCAGCTCATCCGAGCGTTGTCGCACCGTGGGTTCCAGCGCACGGATCCTCGCAGGTCTGAATGCAGCGTTGACTACCCGCCGCTGCCGGACGTGCTCTGGTGGGTCAGCATTGAGCAGGACTGCAGCGGTTCTGCGGCCGCTGAGCATTTTCTCGAACGCCTCGGCCATCGCCGGCTCCTTGCTCAGCGTCGCCATGGCCGTTGTCATCGCTGACTCGCGAGGGCCGGGGGACGTGGGGGACAGTGACGACCAGTTGTCCGTGTCGCGCAGGATTGTGCGCACTGCGTCATACCCGGTCGCGATCCATGCGCCGAGGCCATCGTGATACACCACTGCAGCGTCGGCGCGAAGTTCGTCGAAGATCGGGTAGGGACACCTCAGTGCCTCCTGGTCGCGATTGAACAACGCACCGAGCATTCTCATGTTATTCAACGTAGAGAGTGCACCGTCATCGGTCGGAGTCGGACACGAGGTTGCCCTGCCGCGTCTAATGCGAATTTTGGGCAGATCGTGATGGAAGCCATCACGATCTAACAGAAATTGCTCAGGCGCGTCACTTGATACCTGGCTTGACGAGTCAGCGACGTCGCTCCGCTACTGTCGCTGCGCACCCCGATCCGAAGGACTGTCATTATGATCATTCACTCAAGCCCGCTGCCCGACGTCGAGATCCCGAACATCACGATCACCACCCACGTCCTGCACCTGGCCGACGAACTTCCCGATCGGATTGCCATCCGTGACGCCGCCGGCACAAGCTCCTACACCTTTGCCGAACTGAGCTCCGCGATTCACTCCTTGGCCGGCGGGCTAAAAGCTCGCAGTGTCGCACCGGGGACGGTCGTTGGCTTGATGGCGCCGAATGTCCCCGAGTACGCCGTCGTGTTCCATGGCGTAGCGGTCGCTGGCGCAGCGGTCACCACGATCAACCCGTCCTACAGAGCAGAAGAGGTCCGTCACCAGCTACAGGACGCGGGTGCGACGATGTTGATCACGACCGGCATGTTTGCTGAGACTGCCGTCACCGCAAGCGAGGGCACCGATGTCGCCGAGGTGATCGTGATAGGCGATGTTGCCCCCGGAACCACGGCGCTTGCGGAGGTTTTCGGTGGCCCGATCGAACAGGTTGCCGTCGATCCGGCCACCCACACCGTGGTGCTGCCGTACTCATCCGGCACTACAGGGCTTCCGAAAGGCGTGATGCTGACTCATCGCAACCTGGTGGCGAATATCGAGCAGTGTCGCCATACGCTGAGATACGGCGACGATGAAGTTGCTCTTGCAGCACTCCCATTTTTCCACATCTACGGTATGCAGGTCCTGATGAATGGTCTGCTCGCCAACGGAGTCACAGCGGTCTCGATGCCCCGCTTTGACATGGTGGAGGCCCTCACTGCAGTGCAGGAACTGAAGATCACCCGATTTTTTGCCGTTCCGCCGATCATCCTTGGCCTGGCCAACGCACCGATCGTAGATGAATTCGACACCTCGTCGGTTCGCCAAATCTTCTCGGGTGCTGCCCCGCTCGGTGCGGAGCTAGCAGCGAAGGCGGGGGGCCGGCTCGGCTGCGAAGTGGTGCAGGGCTTCGGGATGACCGAGCTCAGCCCGGTCAGCCACTGCACAGCGGAAGGTGACTATCGGCCAGGCACAAGCGGCGTGACGGTCTCTAACACTGAGAGTCGTATCGTCGACCCGGACACCGGCGAGGACCGCGGTGTCGGCGAGCGTGGCGAACTGTGGGTCAAGGGCCCTCAGGTGATGGTCGGCTATCTCAACAACCCGGATGCGACAGCGGCGACGATCGATGAAGATGGGTGGCTCCACACAGGCGACATTGCGATCATCGACGAGTTCGGCCACATGACGATTGTCGACCGGATGAAGGAACTGATTAAGTTCAAGGGATTCCAGGTGGCGCCTGCGGAGCTCGAAGCGCTACTAGTCACCCACCCGAAAATTGCGGATGTGGCCGTGATCGGTGTTCCCGATGACGAGGCAGGTGAGGTTCCCAAGGCCTTTGTGACTGTGCTGCCGGGAGTGAGCGTGACGATCGAGGAACTCCAGGAGCTGATCGCCGAACACCTCGTCAGCTATAAGCAGATCAAGCGCCTTGAAGTGGTCGACGCCATTCCGAAGAGCGCCGCCGGCAAGATCCTGCGCAAGGAATTGCGCCTGCGCTGATCAAGTGCGCAGCTGGTATGGCGGTACCGGTCTGCGGCAGACTGAGGCTGGATGAAGAAACTTGCTTCACGCCCTATCGACTCTGTCGACCTGCTGTCGGTTCCGTTCTTCGCCGGAACGATGATCTGGGAGTCGCGAGTGCTGGCCAAACGCGAGCTCCGCGAGGAGGGCGATCTCGACGACGTGGCGCATGATGAACTAGGTGCCCTGTCGTTGCCGGCCGACCCGCTGGTGCCAGTCGGCTACGAGCCTCGTGACACGAAGGCCAGCCTGAAGATGCTTGGTGGAAACATCATCGTGAATCTGGCGATGGCCGGTGCCGTTGGAGCGGTAAACAAGTTCGTGTTCAAGCGGCGGATCCTTAATCTCGGTGCAACGAGGTGGTCGTTGCCTGCGGCGATGGTTGCGTGGGACTTTCTGTACTACTGGGACCATCGGTGGATGCACGAAGTCCGGCTCCTTTGGGCTAACCATGTCACTCACCATTCGAGTGAGCGGTACAACCTGTCAACAGCGCTTCGTCAGCCATGGTCGGGATATCTCACCGCGTGGGTGTTCCTCCCGATGCCCCTGTTGGGGATTCCTGCCCACCACGTCGCCAAGGCGGGTCAGCTGAACCTCCTCTATCAGTACTGGATCCACACCGAGACCGTCGACAAGTTGCCGATGCCAATCGAAGCCGTTTTTAACACGCCGTCGCATCATCGAGTCCACCATGGAGCTAACCCGCAGTACCTCGACAAAAATTACGGCGGAATCCTGATCGTTTGGGATCGGCTATTTGGCACGTTCGAGCCCGAGGTCCGCAGGATCAAATACGGGCTCACAAAAAACATCGACACTTTCAAGCCGATGAGCATCGGGTACCGCGAGTTTGCTGATCTCGCGCGTGATGTCCGCAGAGCGGTGGGCTGGCGCAACAAGCTTGGTCATGTGTTCCGGCGCCCTGGTTGGCAGCCCGTAGAGCAATCAACGCACCAACTGGCAGGAGGCCGGGACTGCTGAAGCGGGGGTCGGTGCTGTGAGAGCTTGCGAGGTCCGGACAGGTCGATTTTTTGTCGATCAGCAAGCATGCGTCGCGAGTCGCATTCATCTGCTCCGGAGTCGCGGTAATTCCGCCGAATGAGGTCTCCGCTCGCTGCTACGTCCAGAGAAAAGTCAAACAACTTGCGAGAACCGGCAATCAGAACGCCGCCCGTCGGAGATCGAAATTCCAGCATCGAGCTCGAATTCTGTCGGCGCCGCAAGCCAACGTTGTTTCAAGCGACAGAATGCTTGGGGGAACGAGTGCGGGGCTTCCCCCTTTCAATAGCCTCTTGACGGAGTCATCGTCGTCCGGCTAGATGTCCTTTCGCAGGCGAATGCGACGGCCATTGAGAATCGGCTGTGGGGCGAGACTGCGAGATGGTCCGACGCCCGCCTGTGTTTGGCGCTGTCGGTTGACCAGCTTGAGACCACCCACGAGCCAGCGGACTTTCCTCGTAGCGGGCGCCATGGGTTCGCAGCGAGCGTCTCTCAGTGTGTGCGGGCCACTCGGCATGGCGCCGGATTTAAGAGTGAGCAACTGGTGTTACGTCACAATCGGGCGATACTTGACAATGACTCGACCGCTTCTAAGGGCGTGCCTATCTCCGACGAAGATGAGATCAAGGTGTTTGGTAAGAACGAGTCAAGCGACCACCAGGGAAGGGCGCCGCATTGACCCGTCTCGTGATCCGTGAAACACCTCGATGGGGCTTGAACGTGGAAACATCGAGAGATGTATGCGATTGCAACGTTCTTCGTCGTGGCCGTGCTGTCAATTGCGTTCACTCGCATGGCAGCTGGTGCGCTGATTGCAACAGGTCTGCCGCCCGAGGTGGCGTCCTTCCAGGCGCGATCAGCCTTCAGCGGGGCCGGATTTACGACTACCGAAGCCGAGAACGTCGTGAACCATCCGGCGCGCCGAAAAATTATTGGCACCACAATGTTCGTCGGCAACCTGGGCACGCCGACGCTCGTCGTGACAGTGTTAGTGGGCTTCTTGGCTCCGGGGCCCGGGAACACCGTTGAGCGCACGATGGTCACCCTCTCCGGCTTGGCGTTGCTCGTCATGCTCGTCGCCCACCGTCCGGCGCAGCGCGCGCTGGTCCGAATCGGACAGGAGCAGGCTCGGAAGCGTCTGCTCCCGCATTTTGATCAACACGTCGCTGAGCTGTTTGAGGTGTGTGGTGACTTTGTAATCGGGTCCGTGCGCCTCGCCGATCAGCCTGGGGAAGGGGTCAGGAGTCTGCGCGGGATCGACGACGCACTTCCGGCGGTAAGTGTGCTCGGGGTTCGACATGACGGCGGATATCTTGGACGTCCGCCGGTTGATGTCGATCTCGTTGCCGGTGACGAGATCATCGTCTACGGTCGACGGCGTGATCTCAAGAAGTTCGAGATCGCCGGCTAGGCGTGCCGCCGAGAGCGGCGCGTGTGGCAGCCGTGGTCGGTTCCTGCCGCGAGCCTCGACGCAGGGGCCGGCGGCTTACGCAGGGTCCGAGCGCGCCCGGTCGGGGCGTGGCAGCATGCAGTCGTGGCCACCAGCATGATTTCCCCCGAGTATCGCATTAATTTGCCTGATCTGATGCCGCACGCTGAAGGTCGACATTTCGCCGAGTCGGAGTGCTCGTTTATCGATGGGGGACATGCAAGTGGGACCGCAATCCACTTCCCCCTCCGAGCGGGTGGGGTATCGCACCGGCATTGGTTCGACAGCGTCGAGACCTGGCACCACTATGCGGGTGTGCCGCCTACCTTAAATAGACGTTGCGATAGCAAGGTAGTGGCGAGCCGCCCGCTCGGAACTGACGTGTGGGCTGGTGACAGTCTGCCGTTCGACGTTGCGCCGGGGGAGTGGCTGTCGACTCGGACGCTCAGTGAGTGGGCCGTGGTCGGCACCCCGTGTGGCCGGGTTTCGAGTTCAGTCCCTCAAATGCGCCGAATTTAGATGGGCGCCCCCAGTGACCGAGCCGACACTATGAAGCCTCCGCTGCCGTCACCGCTTCCGATCGATCGCCCGGCCGCTTCTTGGCGACTTGCACGCATGGTGGTCCTGGGTGTCGTCCAGGCGGTCGTGTTGCTGCCCGTATCGGTCGGGCTTAACGGGCTGACAATCACCGGGCTCGGCGCCGCGCTCGGGATGGTGCTGGCCCTCGGCGTCCTGAATGCCCTCATCTGGCCGCTGGTTATCAGAGTGACCCTGCCACTGGTCATGTGGTCCGTTGGGCTGTTTACGTTCGTACTCAACGCGTTTTTCGTGTGGGCTGCTGCTGCCGCATTCGGTGGTGTCGAGATTGCGTCGTTCTGGACCGCACTGGCCGTCGCAATGATCTTGACGGTTGTCAACTTGACGGTGGGCGGAATGCTCAACGTCGACGGTGATCACGTTTGGCGAAGCAAGGTTGCTCGCCGGGTGTTGAAGCGCCAGGGCAAACTCGAATTCAACGAGGACCCCGGCTTCCTTTTCATTCAGATCGATGGGTTAGGCCATGACGTGTTGGCTGACGCAATCGAGTCTGGCCATGCCCCGTTCTTGGCTCGGCTGGTCGCCGGTGGGACGCACTTGCTGCATCGTTGGGAGTGCGATCTGTCATCGCAAACAGGTGCAATGCAGGCGGGGATCCTTCTTGGTGACAACCACAACATGCCGGCATTTCGTTGGTACGAGAAGGACACTGGAAGGGTCATGGTCACCAACCGGCCCCAGGACGCGGCCGATATTGAGCAGCGCCAATCAACCGGGACCGGCCTGCTCGTCGGTGGCGGAGCGTCGCGAGCCAACGTGTTCACAGGTGACGCCGGTGACTCGATGTTGACGTTCAGTTCGGTCAAAAATCAGTCACACCCGAGCGCTGGTTTCCTCTATGTCGTGTCGACGCCGTACACGTTGTTTCGTGTCGTGGCATTGATGGTCGCCGACATCGTCCGTGAGAAGCGCGCCTACCGGCGTGCACGCCGCGACGGCATCCAACCGCTTGGCCGCCGTGGCGGCGTGTATCCACTCTTGCGTGCCGGCACGACGGTCGCTCTTGCAGAGATTACGTGGGCGATCCTCGTGTCCGACATCGCCCGCGGTGTGCCGGCCGCCTACGTCGACCTCGTTGGGTACGATGAGGTCGCGCATCACTCTGGCATCTATGCCCCCGACGCACTCGACACGCTCCGCCGCACCGACGATCAACTCGAGCGTCTTCTCACGACGCTGGAGGCGGCGCCTCGCCCGTATCACGTCGTCGTGCTGGCCGATCACGGCCAGACCCAGGGGGCGACCTTCGAACAACGCTACGACGAGACTCTTGATTCAGTGGTCCAGCGGCTTGCGAATGCGACGGTGGCAGCGCCTGTGTTGAGCGGAGAAGGGTGGAATAACGTCAATGGCTTACTGACCGACGCTGCCAGCGACCCGTCACCACTCGGGCAGGTTGTCAAGCGAGCCACTCAGGGCCGAACCGCCGACGGCGAGGTGGTCGTCGGCCCTCAAACGCAACGTACCCTTGACGGGGACCGAGATGCTGAAGTGATAGTTCTCGCATCAGGCAACCTCGGGCTCGTATCGTTTGCGGCATTAGCGGGCCGGGCGACGAGGCAGCAGATCGAGACGGATCATCCAGGGCTGATCAATGGGCTTCGGACCCACCCTGGAATCGGAATCGTGTTGGTGCGTGATGAAGTCGATGGCGACGTGGCACTCGGCCCGGCCGGTGCTCATTATCTAGCCGACGGTCGCACCGAGGGAGTCGACCCGTTGCTCGTCTTCGGTCCGAACACTGCCGATCATCTGCGGCGGACGAGCGCGTTCGACAATTGTCCCGACCTGTTGATCAATAGCTTTTACGACCCCGTCGCCGACGAGGGTGCAGCGTTCGAGGACCTCATAGGATTTCATGGCGGGCTTGGCGGCAAGCAGAGCCATCCGTTTGTCCTCGCCCCGGCTGGACTTACGCAACCGGGTACCCCGCTGGTGGGGGCACGATCGATCCACGAACTCCTAAAGTCGTGGCTTCGGGAATGTGGTCACGACGAAGCGGGTACGGTCAGTTGACTGACCGATCGGAAGATGCACCCCGGGGCGGTGACGGCACCTCATGGCGGCAGCGGCGACTCTTTGGGGATAGGTCTCATCCGAAAGAGATGAAAGGATTCGCCACTGAGGGTGTGGTGAATGAACTGGAAGTACCTCGTAGGCGGATCGGGACAATGCATCGAGAACGAAATTGATCGTGCTGACCGCGACACCGGGTTTAGCGGAATGGCCCGCACGAGCCAACCGGTCGGCAACAACGTGTGGTCGGTCGTGAGGGAGCGAACGCGAACCTCGGAGACGAGAGTGTCGCCACGGTTCAGCCAGTGAGTTGGTGGCACGCTAGGCGGAACCTGTCGGCGTCAAGGTCAATTTGACTGCGATAGGCGTTGCGAGCTGAGGTAGCGGCGATGCTGCCGTCAACGGTTGGCTTTGGCAGCCTGCTTCGCCAACCGCTTGGCCGTGCGACCGATCGGCTCAATGTTGCGATGGTCGCAATCGCCGATCTCTGCACCGTTCTCGAACAGGATGCGGTAGCGCTGCCAGTTGAAGCCGTTGGCCAGGATGACCTTGCCCTCAGTCCCGACTGGGACACCATGAATTTCCTCAGTGCTACGCACTTTGTCATTCATCTTCAATGAGATCTGGCCATCGTGCGGTGACGCCAGCTTGTGCGGCTTCCAGTACTCCATCGGCCCCAGTCTGTCGGATTGGGCGCTCGATGCGCGATTCAGGCGGCTTTGCGTCGGTTGTTTCTGATGCGGTGACGTCGTCGCGGTCGAATCAACCAGAGACAGATAGCCTTGAGTCCCGTGAAGAGTTCGGTTGAAGTTCTCGAGGACAACAAGGTCAAGGTGTACGTCGAAGTTGAGGAGACTGAATTCGACAAGGACATCGACAAGGCCTTTAAGGTGCTGGCGAAGGAGGTCAATCTCCCGGGGTTCCGTGCGGGTAAGGTTCCGCGCAAGGTGCTTGAGGCTCGCGTCGGGCTCGGTCCGGCACGCGAACAGGCGCTCCGTGACGCTGTTCCCGAGTATTTATCTCGTGCCGTCAGTGAGAACGATGTGGACCTGATCGCCACGCCTGAGGTGGAGATTACTGATGGCGAGACATCCGGACCGGTTGAGTTCGAGGCGACCTGTCAGATCCGTCCCGTTATCACAGTTTCTGGGTACGACGCGCTCCGAGTTGAGTTGCCCGGGGTTGAGGTCGACGATTCCGATCTCGCCGAGGCGCAGGATGCAGAGCTCGCTCGTGATGCTTCGCTGAGCGATGTCGACCGGCCGGCCGCAAGTGGGGACTTTGTTGTAATCGATATGCGTGCCATGCGCGATGACGAAGAAGTGCTTGGACTCAATACCGAGGATTGGTCGTACGAGATCGGACAGGGTTGGGTCGCCGACGACTTCGACGACAAGTTGGTGGGTGCTACGGCCGGTGACGTCCTAGAGTTTGTCGCCGTGCCGAAGGGCACCGAAGACGAAGCTAATTTCTCCGTCACGGTGCAGTCGGTGCAAAGCCGTGAGTTGCCCGAGCTTACTGACGAGTGGGTCGACGAAAATGTCGGTGAATTCGACACCGTCGAGGCGTGGACTGCAGATCTCCGTCAAACGCTCTCGGAGCGAAAGCTCAGCACCGCTCGTCAGCAGGCCGGTACGTCCTTAAATGACGCTGTTGCCAAACTTGTCGAGATTGAGGTGCCCGAGCCGATGGTTGCAGCGGACCTCAACCAACGAGTGCAGGGTACGATCCAACAATTCCAGGCGCAGGGCATCGACTTCGAGCAGTGGATGCAAGCCACAGGCCAAGACCCTGAGGGCTTCGTCGAAGGAATGCGCGGACAGTCCGAGCAAGCCGTCAAGGTCGATCTCGCATTGCGTGCGATCGCCGTTGCCGAGAACATCGGCGTCACCGACGACGAACTCGAGCGCGAGTACGCCCGCATGGCGATGCAGCACGGTCAGAAGGCGAAGGACATCCGCAAGGCCTACGAGCAGAACGATGCCGTGTCCGAGCTGATCGGCCAGATCAGCAAGTCGAAGGCGTTCGACCTGCTGGTGCACGGCGCAACATACGTCGACGACACCGGAGCCGAGATCGATCGCGATGAGCTGATCGGACACGACCGCGATCTCGCCGATGAACCCGAAGCAACCGACACCGAAGCCACGGAGGATGATGACTGATGGAACTCGATGCCCAAAGCCTCTACGGAGCGCGCAACTACATGGTCCCGAACGTCGTTGAACAGACGAGTCGCGGTGAGCGCTCCTACGATCTCTATAGCCGCCTACTCAAGGAGAACATCATCTTCTTGCAGACACCGGTCGACGACACCGTTGCGAGCCTCATTTCGGCGCAGTTGATCTTCCTTGAGTCGGAGAACCCTGACAAGGACATCAACATCTACATCAACAGCCCCGGCGGTGACATCACTGCGCTATTTGCAATCTACGACACGATGCAGTTCATCAAGAACGAAATCGCGACGATCTGCCTTGGCCAGGCCGCATCAGCCGCCGCCGTCTTGCTCGCCGCTGGCACGAAGGGAAAGCGGCTCGCGCTCCCACATGCCCGCGTGCTGTTGCACCAGCCTTCAGGTCAGGTCGGATACGGGCAGGTCACCGACCTAGAACTTGCCGCTGCTGAGATTCAGCGAATGCGCGAGATTCTTGATGGCATTTTGTCGGAACATACGGGTCAGCCAATCGAAAAAATCAACGTCGACACCGACCGCGACTTCGTCATGGAGGCTCAGGAGGCTCTCGAATACGGCGTCATCGACCAGGTCATCACGTCGCGTGAGGCGGTCGATCGAGCAGCTCCGATCCGCTGAACTCGAGGTTCGACTGAACCGATGTCGGCTCGGTCCTCGCATGCTGCGACGAGATGTTGCACAATGGGGTGCCGTCGCGTGAGTGCAACGTGCACGATCGGGAACTGAGTTGAGGGAGATTCGACAGTGGCGAAATTCGGTGACACCGGCGAACTCCTGAAGTGCTCGTTCTGCGGCAAGTCGCAGAAGCAGGTCAAAAAGCTGATCGCCGGTCCCGGGGTCTATATCTGCGATGAGTGCATTGACCTGTGTAACGAAATCATCGAAGAGGAACTAACAGAGACTGCTGACGTCAGCTTCGAGACGCTCCCAAACCCGCGCGAGGTACGTGCCTTCCTCGACGATTACGTCGTAGGTCAGGACGACGCAAAGAAAATCCTCTCCGTCGCCGTGTACAACCATTACCGTCGAATTCAGCACCAGGCCGATTGCGAGGCCACTGTCGGTTGCCGGGACGAAGTCGAGCTCGCAAAGTCGAACATCTTGTTGTTGGGACCAACCGGGTGTGGTAAGACCCACCTGGCGCAGACGCTGGCACGGCAGCTCAACGTGCCGTTCGCCGTCGCCGACGCAACGGCGCTTACCGAGGCCGGCTACGTCGGTGAAGACGTCGAGAACATCCTCCTCAAGCTGATTCAGTCGGCCGACTTCGACGTCAAGCGGGCTGAAACAGGCATCGTTTACATTGACGAGATCGACAAGGTCGCACGTAAGAGTGAGAACCCGTCGATCACACGCGATGTTTCCGGTGAGGGCGTTCAACAGGCGCTGCTCAAGATCCTCGAAGGCACGCAGGCGTCGGTGCCGCCGCAGGGTGGACGCAAGCATCCGCATCAGGAGTTCATCCAGATCGACACCACCAACGTTTTGTTCATTCTCGGCGGCGCGTTCGCCGGACTCGACGACATCATTGAACAGCGGATCGGTCAGAAGGGAGTCGGCTTCAACCATACGGTGCGAAGCCACGTCGACCGCGACCCGGGTGAACTCTTTGCTCAGGTGCTCCCCGAAGACCTCGTGAAGTTCGGCATGATCCCCGAATTCATCGGCCGCCTGCCGATGGTCGGCGCAGTCCGATCGCTCGACAGGGAGGCGTTAATTTCGATCCTGATCGAGCCCAAGAACAGCCTGGTCAAGCAGTACGAGAAAATCTTTGGGTTCGAAGACGTCGAGTTGGAGTTCACCCCTGACGGTCTGACAGCGATCGCCGATCAGGCGATCCTCCGCTGCACCGGAGCGCGCGGTTTGCGCGCCATCCTCGAAGAGGTCCTTTTGGAGACGATGTACGACCTTCCTGGGCGGACCGACATTGGTAAAGTAGTCATCGACGAGAAGACCGTGACAGAGAAGGTCAACCCGACGCTCGTTCCACGCAAGGCGCCGCGGCAGCGTAAAGCCGCCTCCTGATTCATTGGGTGTCAGACAGCCGGAGAATCCCGCCCCACTGCTCACAACGACCTGAGGAATTCATGGACTTCCAAGAGGCGCTCGCGTACCTTGACGAGCACACGTCGTATCACAAGACTGGGCGGATCGACTCGCCTTCGGTAGCACCGATCACGGCGATCTGCTCGGCACTAGGAGACCCGCACCTGGCTGCTCCCGTCATTCATGTCACGGGCACGAATGGCAAGGGGTCGACGGTTCAGATTATCTCTCGACTGTTGGCAGCTCAGGGCCTGACCGTCGGGACCTACACGAGCCCTCATCTCGAGCATGTCACCGAGCGATTCAAGCGCAACGGCGAACGGATCACGGAACAAGAACTCGCGGAGCAAATCAGCGCTGTTGCTGAAATTGCTGCGTTGCTAGGAGCTAACCCCGGATACTTCGAGATCCTTACCGCTGCGGCCTTTCGTTGGTTTGCCGACATCGCCGTCGACGTGATGGTGATCGAAGTCGGGCTGCTCGGCCGGTGGGACGCAACGAACATAGTCGACTCCCAGGTTGCGGTGATTACCAACATCGGAATGGACCACAATGAGTTTGCCGGCCCGTCGATTCGCGATGTCGCTGTTGAGAAGTCTGGCATCGTGAAGCCCGGCTCTGCCGTGATCGTGGGGGAAACCGACCCCGACTTAGTCGAGATCTTTCGTCACGCTGGCGGAGCGACGACGTTCGTGCGTGACGAGCATTTCTCGATCCTCAGCAATTCACTCGCTGTAAACGGCAGGTTGCTTGATGTTCGGACGCCGACCACGATCTACACCGACGTCTTCCTCCCGCTGAACGGTGCCCATCAAGGCGACAATGCGGCATTGGCCCTGACTGCAGTCGAGACATTCTTTGCCGCGCCGCTTCCTGAGGACATGGTCGTCGAGGGATTTGCCGAGGTTGTGATGCCAGGCCGGTTCGAGGTCCTCGGTAGACAACCGCTAGTGGTCATCGACGGCGCTCATAATGCCGTCGGCGCAGACACCTGCGCGTCGGTGTTCTTCGGCGACTTTCACCCAGATGGGCGGCGGATACTGGTCGTCGGGACTACGCGCGATGCTACGGAGATGTTGTCGGCGTTGCGTGCGGACGAATTCGACATTGTATTCGTGGCAACGGCACCGACACCCAGAGCAGTTCCGGCGTCTGAGCTCGCTTTGGCGGCGGCCGAACTTGGCTGCGACCACGTTGTTGCGTTTGACGATGTCCAATCTGCCTGCAGTCGCGCTGTGAAGTACGCCGATGGTGACGATGCAATCCTCGTGTCCGGCAGCCTGTACACAGCTGGAGCGGCCCGCTCGGCTTTGCAACGCAGGGTCAACTGAATTCGCCCAGACGTTTGGCCCTGAGCGGGTGAAGAATCTCACCGTGTGCTGCGCCACAACGCCACCGACCGCGGCAGCTGCGGTGCGAGATAGACTGAGGCGCCATGTCTGACCGCACGCTCGTCCTGCTCAAGCCCGATGCCGTGGAGCGCAAGCTTGTCGGCAAGATCGTTGCTCGTTTCGAGGCCAAAAACCTTGACGTCGTTGCCATGGATCTCCGCCGCCTCAGCGCCGAAACCCTCGCCAAGCATTACGAGGAGCACGTCGGCAAGGGCTTCTACGGCGAACTCGTCGAGTTTATGAGCCGCGGGCCCGTTGTCGCTCTGGTGATCGAAGGACCCGAAGACACATGGCAGGTCGTGCGCACAATGATGGGGACCACCAACCCGCGCGATGCTGCCCCCGGAACGATACGCGGTGACCTCGGCATCTTGTTCACCGAAAACCTCGTACACGGAAGCGATTCGCTCGAATCAGCGACCCGTGAGATCGCGATCTTCTTCCCCGATCTGTAACATTTCGATACGGCGGGACACAGCGTCCGGTTAACCGGACTAGTTTCTAGTTCGCAGTCGGGCACGGCGCCATTGGGAGTGTCCGCACGACGACACCAGCACAGCTTGCGAAGGGAGGGTCAGCATCATGGCCCGCAACAACCCACTCAGTCTGGGGCGTGACCTCGCCATTGACCTCGGTACGGCGAACACCCTCATTTACGTTCGCGGTCAAGGCGTCGTCCTTGACGAACCCTCTGTCGTTGCGATCAACGTGAACGACGGACGACCGGTTGCTGTCGGTATGGAGGCGAAGCGGATGATGGGGAGAACCCCC
>Ga0209603_1001544_pt1 | contig 23662 bp, 10 predicted proteins | sample COGITO_mtgs_1206_FD_184812 | JGI IMG/M metagenome (GOLD analysis project Ga0209603, IMG submission 184812) | Pelagic marine microbial communities from North Sea - COGITO_mtgs_120607 (SPAdes) (version 2) | ecosystem: Environmental > Aquatic > Marine > Epipelagic ... | reverse complement strand
AGGGCGGCGGCGAGGGCGGCGGGCTCGGCGGCGGCGGCGAGGGCGGCGGCGAGGGCGGCGGCGGCGAGGGCGGCGGCGAGGGCGGCGGCGGCGAGGGCGGCGGCGCCGGGGGCGGCGAGGGTTTGGTGCACATGATGTACTCGTCGTAGTCGTCGACGCGGCTGGTGGTGGTGGAGCACTTGAAGCCGAGGCTCTGGCTGGCGGACCAGTCGTAGGCGGCGCAGGCGGGGTCGGCGTCGCACGCGGCCTCGGCGGCGGCCTCGGTGTTGTAGACGCCGGTGTAGATGCGGTTGAGGCACTCGGTGCCGAGGCTCGTGCAGTCGTAGGCGGCGCTGACGAGCCGAGGGTGGTAGGCGAGGAGGCACAGCAACCGCAGCACCGCACCCACGGAACGCGGTGGCGCCATGGCGCGCAGTGCGCAGTGCGCACGCTGGTGCGCCTTACCCTACGTTGCAATTGTCATTGGTTATGGTTTGCGTCTTGTGCGAACGCTTTGGGCGGAAGGCGTGTCCGATGGCGCAGTCCACGCTCGACGCGTTCGTGAACGGCTCCAAGGGTGCACTTGACGTTGACGCGGCCACGGAGGCCGACCACCAGGACGCGGGGCACCACGGAGAGGACGCGCCGGCACCCAAGGGCGTGCCGCGACTGCACGTGGCCGGCACGTCCACGGTGTGCCGCGCCATTGAGGCGGTGCGCGCGGAGCACCCGGAGGCGAGCGTCGTCCTCGTCACGCTCAGCTGGCGGCACAACCACAACTGCGGCGCCGACCAGGTCGTCGTGGCCAACGAGCCGCGCGGCGCCGCCTTCGACCTGCGCCCGCCGCCCAAGCCCAAAAGGAAGGATGCGCCCAAGGAGCTGCCGTCCACCCCGGGCATCGACGAGCTCAACGGCCTGATCAGCGTTGGAGAGGAGGTCGTCGACCTGCTGCTGGACGACGCGCGCGCGCACGTGGTGGTGATGGACGGCTACCCGCAGGGCCAGATCTACGCGCGGTTCGCGGCGTGCCTCGCGGCGCGGTGCCTCAAGCTGCGCCGCGGCGACGCGAGCAAGCAGGTGACGATGCCGCGCGCAACGACGCCCGCCGACGCCATCTGCAAGGCGGCGCTGAAACGCTTCAAGTCGTGCCGCTCGGTGGAGGCGATGCGCGCGGCCGCGGAGGCGTACTATCACGAGGAGCTGGAGGACCGGTTCCCCTAATAAATTTGTCACTTTTGTCACTTTTGGCAGTGCTCGTGCGTGCGTGGGCGAGTGCGCAAGTGCGCACGCGGTATGTCGATTGAGGATGTTTTGGATGCGGTCAAGGGGGTGCAGGACCTCATCGAAGACGAGAAGGAGCACTTGCAAAACGGCTTGTACGTGCGCCTGTGCGACGCCATGCAAAAGGTGTACAACCACGCCCGTGCGATCGAGCCGGGTGGCGATGAGTCGGAGTCGGACGAGGACGAGGACGACGACGCGGAGGAGGTGCGCACGGTTTACACTCCGTGTGGCCCCTATTACATGTTTTCTGACGGCGGCATCGTGCGCGTGTGGAACAACCCCAACATGATGGCGCAACTTGCCGCAGGCGGGGTTAGAAACTGGCGACGAGAGCGAGAGCGAGAGCGACGAGGAGCCCAGGGAGCGAACTGAGGACGACATGGGGCTCAACGAGCTGGCAGACCTGTGGGAGTGGCAGTTCGACTTTGGCCGCCCTGGCGCCGTAATTGAGCTCGACTTCCCGATCAACGAGATAACAACCAGCGAACAGCCCAAGCGCGTGTGCGCGGCGGTGCGCGTGCTCAACCGGGCCGTGAAGGGCTCCAAGCCGAACGACCCGGCGGACGCCGAGCGGATCCTCGAGTGGAAGGAGGAGCTGGTCGCGGAACTCGCGATCCGGGTGTGCTCGGAGATCCTGGAGGGGGTCGACGACCGGGGGTTTGAACACGAGTCCCACGAGGAGCACTGGTTGTACTCGTGCATTTGCGACGAGATCCTCGAGCTGTTCCAACGCCTCGGCGAGGGCGACGCGCTCTTCCGCACGAAGCTGCGGCGGAATGGTGCGTTGAAGGGCGTGCAAGCCTACCACGCCATCGGGGGGGGCCACACCACGGAAGCTGTGCTGGAGATGCTGCAGCAGCGGTGAGTAAGTGAGGGCGTGTTTTGTTTTACAACTTCACGCTTCGAAGCGCAGCGCAAAGACTAGGGTCCCTGCGCACGACGGCAGGGTCCCTACCATTCGGGGCTTCCCTGCGTGAACCCTGCGTGCAGTCAAATTTTTGCAAGACTAGGGGCCCTGCGCACGACGATAGGGTCCCTAGTCTTTGTGACCACAGCGTGAACTCCACGTGCGGGCTTGCCTTTGTTTGAAAAAAGACTAGGGACCCTATCAACGTGCGCAGGGTCCCTACTCTCTCCTCCCATGTTGCGTTCACGCCTCGTGAAGGGGAGCTCCCCGCGACCGCCGGCAGCTTTGCGGGGAGCATCACTGGGACCTCCCTGCAAAGACTAGGGACCCTGCGCACGACGGTAGGGTCCCTACTATTCGGGCCACTCGCTGCGTGAAGGCGTCGTGCGGTCAATTTTTTGCAAGACTGGGGACCCTGCGCACGTGGGTAGGGTCCCTACTATTCGGGGCTTCCCTGCGTGAACTCGTCGTGCAGTCGATTTTTACAAAGACTAGGGACCCTGTGCTTGCTAATTATTTTAGAATAACAATCTCGACCAAGAGATCCAGCTGCTGCGACAACTAGTTGAGCACTTGAGGGAAGGGTGAAGTGCTCAACAAATTGTCAATGAATTGGATTCTTAAGAATTTGGGACTCCGTTCACACCAGGGTCGGTGGATGTGCGCGCATGGTCATGCGTGCGTTGGCGCGTGCGCACGCTTCTCCTGTGCCCTCTCCTCGGCCTTGGCGAAGACGGAATCGACGACGCTTCCCTTGGGGTCGCAGCACGGGGCCGCCAAGAGGGGCGGGTTTATCGGTGGTGCGCCGGAGTTTGCGTCCGCTTCCACGCGATCATTCTCCCTGATGGCCAGGTAGAGCGCGTAGAAGACGTACAGCGCAGCAAACGCTCCCGCCCGTGCGCATCCGGGACAGTGGTAGTTGAACCACCCCTTGAACTCGTCGAGCGTCCACGTGCCTTTTCGCTCGCGCGCCACCTTAAACGCCAGCCTGGCTGTCTCCGGGTTCAGTTGAGCCGCGTGGGCGTACAGCATCTCCCACCCCTGAGCGGTGGTGGGCTGGCGGGCACGGGGCGGCGGGGGCGCCGGCGCCGGTGCGGGAGCCGGCGTGGGGGCCGAGCCTTGCCCCCGGGAGCGACGGGAATTGTTCGGCATGCGGACGCTAACGGGCGCCCACCACTGCCGCCTTCACTAGAGAGAGGAACGTGCGCAGGTTATTTCGATCTCTGGAACTGCCGGAAACGAAATAAGCCACGCGCGGCTCGCGCCTTAGTGGGTAATAAGAAAGGGGGCGCGTGCCGCATGAGCACCACGGACGCGCTGCTCTTTGCCGAGCAGGCGACCACCTCGCTGTACGAGCGCGTCGGCGACCCGGACGAGCGGCGCGTGCTCACACTTTGCGAGTCGCGGGCGCAGTATGCGCCGCTTCCGCCCGACGATGCCCCCATTTTGGAGGAGGAGGGCGACGCCACGCCGGTGATCGTCGTGCAGTTGCGCAAGCGCCAAGGCCGCACCGAGATCTTCATCGATGGGTACCTCTCGCGCGGAGAGGCTGAGGATGGGTCCACGACCAGGCGGCACGCTCTCACGTGGCACAGGGGCATGCACGAGGACGTCGCGATGGGAAGTCGCGTCCTCTCGCCTCTCGCGATTGTGGCGGCCGTTGAGGACGGGCAGCACTCGTTCCAGAGCGTCACCGTCTCGGTGCTGCAGCAGTACACCAACAACAACACCCCAGTCTCGGGCATGGCGCCCTTGGTGCTGGCAGAGACTCGATTGCTGGAGCACCGCGTGTCCTCGGTGCGCTGCAACGTGGTGCACACGCCGTACCCACTGGCGTGCCCGAGCCCGCCCACGATCACCATCCTTGACGACCTCAAAAAAAAGCAGGTCAAGGCGGTCCAGCTGGTCACCAAAGTGATGGGCGGCGCGGCGTCGATTACGGCCGCCACCTGGTACCAGTTTTCGACCATGTTCGCAAACAATCCTTGGCAGTGGAGATACGCCGCGCTTCATGCGCTGTTTTTGGGGACCCAGAGCGTGGGCGGCGGTGCCATCGGCACCGCATTGGCGACACTGGATTGGTGGGCACCGGCCGCGATGATCCTCGGCGTGCTCAAGAACGGGCCCGGGGTGTACGCCATGCAATTCGTCAACTTCAATGGAATGAGGCGCTTCTCGGCAGTTTGGGTAGCCGCGATCACACCGCTTGCAAAGTCGATCTCCTACGCCATCCACGCGTACAGCAAGATCAAGAAGCTCCCACCGCTCGATGAGACAAAGTTTACGATTGCCGAGCTGGCGGCCACGCTGGAATCGCTGTCGGTGCTCAGGGCGCCGCATGCAGACGCCTTGCCCGAAGGCATCACCGACCCGAATCGGGTGAAAACGACGCAGTACAAGCGCGAGACGGTCTTGTGGAATTGGCTTCTGAGTCCGCCCAACGAGAACCCGGACGCTTCGTACAACCGCGAGACTGGTGGGCTGCCCGGCATCGACACGTCTGAGCTCACGGCTTCCGCGAGGCACGCGAGCGAGATCAACGTCCGCGTGACCGTCGGCGACTCGTTGGCGTGCGACGACGACGGGTCGCTCCAGATTCACGAGTTCTTTTGCGCGCGCGACGACAAGCACCTGCTTGGAGCGGCGGCCGCAGGAACGCTTGAGGACCTCAGCCGATTGTACGCGGCGATCACGGTCCTAGACGGGATCCTCGAAAAGGAGATCAACGCAACTAGGAGCTCCAGGGAGTTGTGGCTGGACCGGCACCTGTACAATCCGGTGCAGTACGCCGGTGCGTTCGTGGCACGCGCAGGCGAGGCTCTTGCAGGCGGATCGTTTGAGGAGCTCGCAGACGGGACGCTTCGGGCTGCAGGCGAAGCGGTGAGTACTGTGTACGACTACATTCGCGCAGCTCCAGCTGCGGTTCGCGGCGTCCGTCCGAGGATTGCGCAGACGGCTCGTGCGTGGTGGGCAGACGTGAACGACCCAATGCTTGAGCACCGCCGGAGCCAGCTCAGGACGGTGCGCAAGCATCTGCAGCAAAAGCTATTTGGGGTGCTCTTTGCGGCCAACTCCCCAGGCGCCGAGCTGTACTACAAGCTGCGGCTGGCAGTCAAGCAGCAAAACGTTCCGAGGCCGTTGGGCACAGAGGTCGTGTGGGTGCGAAAGCTGCCACAACGCGCCCAGCAGCGGCAGATGCGGCTGCTCTTCCCCCAGATAATCGACGCGAGTACGGGCCGCGTGGACGTGAACACAGCCTTGCTCACGGCGCGCGTGTTCAGCGAATACCACGACGCGTCGCGCTGGTTTTCCGCGCTCATGGAGTCGTCAAAGAAGGCCATGCGTCGGCTACTGCACGAATGGGAGTCCAATTCCGCGACGCGCATGCGGATGGAGTGCCTGTGCTCAGCGGTCAGCACAACGCCCGCGTCGGCGGATTGTCTGAAGCCCGTATCCCGCGCCACGCTGGCACTGACGATGCCCGTGGACATCCGATTCGCCAATGCGCTTGCGTCGCCCACGGAGCGGGACCGGCGTCGCATCCGCATCATCGTGCAGCGCGCCAAGGCCCAAACGGGCGAGAAGTCCGTGCTGGAGGCGATGGGGTTGGAGCACTCCGACGACCAGCTGCTCGCGTGCCAGGTCTTTGGCGACCTGTGGGTGGAGGAGCTCGTTTCTCTCTTCAAGGTTGGGTCCAAGCAGGCAGAGATGCTTGAGCAGGCGTCGCATCGCGCCGCCAAGCGCTTGCGCAACGCAAGCGATCACCTTCTTGCGCTTGTGAGTGCGAGCGACCCGTCCACGAACATCACCGACCACCAGGACGACGCGGCGCTGGGCAGCGCCGACGTTGCGCTGCTGGCCACCCAAGCGGGGCGCGACGCCGCCCTGTTCACTGGCCGCGTTCTTTTTGCGGAAGACTTTCTCGTGGTGCGTTCTGCGATGGCACCATCGCTTCGAAGGGCCGCACGGGCTGGGGTGCGAGCGGCCAACGCCTTTGCCAAGACCGTGCCCACCAGCCTTCCACACGATGCGGTGGCCTCCCTCTTTTCCGACCGCTTGGATGGCGTCGCGGCATTTTTACGCGTGAAGGGCGTGACCGACAGCGCGGCCGTTCTCGAGGCAGTTGCAGCGGCCTATCCCTCGGTGCATCTGCTTCCTGCCGACGGCCGCGACGAGGCCGAGTGCGTGGCGACCGCGCGCTCGCTCGGCGTGCCCGAGTCGCGCGCATCGGCTGTCGGGCGCAGCGAGCTGGTGCGCGTGATGCGCTTCCGCCTCGCGAGTTTGCGCATGGACTTTGATCCGGTGGACGCCGTGACGGACAGCCCCACCTCGGTTGACCAATTGGCCAGCCGCATGCTCATTGCCTCTTTGAGCGCCAAGAACCACGCCTCGTTCTACGTGCCCTTTGGCTTTGGAGACGCGCGACCGCCCCCAAGTTTTCCTGGCTGCGCGGCTCCGCTCTTCGGCACCGTGCCGGTCTACGGCCCCCCTCTGGCCCGCGCGTTTCGTTCAGTTGCGCGGGCGGTGGGCGGCACCCCGCCACCCACCGCGCAACACACCTTTGTTGTCCGCCTCGAGCCGACGCTTGGTTGCCTCAAGCTGCCAGATCACCTGCCCAACAGCGACGAGACGGAGTCTGTGGACCCAAACGTGGTGCAGGTGCTGCGCGACGGCGACGTGGTGGTCGTTCGCTACGCGGCCAGCCGCGCCGAGGCACTGCGACGCGATGCGAACCCACCCGCCGCAACGCGCACCTACGAGGATACGGAGTCGGCCGTTGCCGCCGATGCGCACCACCGGTCCACCCAAACGGCGCAGCTTGGCCTTGAGGTGTCGTCAATGGCGTGGAATGCGGAGCGAACGCTCCAGGCCATCGTGGCAGCGCTGGCCTTTGCAGAAGACGACGAGCCGTACGATGCGGTGCACGTGCGACTCGTGCTGCCGTCTACAGACAACAACCGCGCCTCGCATTGGCTCAAAAGACCCAACAATCCGCTGGCGGCTGCGCAGAGGGAGCACCGGCGCCAGCAGTTCCGGAAAATGCACGACGGCATACTGAAGGCCTCCGAGACTCACCAGCGCGCGCTGGTCGACGCCGCGATCGACGAGGCGCGCACCATCACCGACACTGGGTTCCTCCAAGTGCCTGAAGGAATGCAACTGGACGACATTGCGCAACGGATCCAAGCGCCCAAAGGCGCGGCCGAGACCGCAACAGAAATGGTTGAGAGGCGTCACACACTCTTCAACGCGCTCTTCACGCAGGACGTCATAAACAACATGCTTGAGGAGTACCAGGCATCGCAGGACGATGACGTTGCCAACGTCGTGGGGCTCAAAACTATGGTGGACGCCGCGCGCCTGGAGGACCTGCCTGACTTTGTGCGGCGCATAGAGGCGTTGGGCGCGCACGACGCGGCCGCGCTTGCAGCTCCCGTTGTGACGGTCAATGACACGGCGCAGCACGAGCGCGCCACACTTGCGGCCACAGCCATAGGCATGGCGATGGCCTCCGACCTGTTGGGCGACTGGGTTGTTGAGTGCGACCTTGGCCTGGCGCGCGAAGGCGCCGAGCATCTCAATCGGCTGGCAAGCGGCTTTGAGAACTGCGCAGCAGTGCGCCTAAGCGAGGCCTGCGCAATTGCTAGTCGCCAACCCGTGCCCCAGGGATAAGTCGGTGTGCGTGTGCGTGTAAGTGGGTCTTAAAGAGGAAGTGCAGTGAACCGTTGGGGCGCAATGTCCGACGTGTTGGACCATGACGGCGAGCACGTGCCCCTTGAGGAGATTGCGCATGAGGAGCTGGCGGTCCACCTCGATTCGCTCGAGGACGCCATGGCGTTCTTCAAGAGCCGCAACAACCACACGACCCAAGATTCCGACGCGGGCAGGGTGCTGGAGCACGTGGCGATGCGTGCGGTGTACTTCAGGCAGCTCGGCATGATCGACGACGAGTACGCCACGAGGCTGATCAACGCGGTGAACAAGAACCAGGTGTACCTGCACACCGAGTACGAGTCCGCATCGGACCGTCAGAACGTCTACAAGAGGGCGATGTTTGAAACGCTCGACTACTCGGTGCTTGACTCGGCGGCGTCCTCGTCCGACGTGTCCCAAGCACCGTCGTCGATGGGCGCGGCCCCTGCCAAGGAGACCGCGACCACGGGAGTGAATGCGTTTGAGGGCATCGACCACCGCCACATCTTTCGCGAGCCCCCGCGTCGCCAGACACGCAAGCAGCTCACGCAGGAACACGTGAACGCCCTGGGCCTCTTCCTCTACCATTCCGAAATTGCGCCCAACATCGTGATGGCCGTCCTTACGGCGCTGACCATCTCCACCTATGGAGTGGCTCCTGCGCTCGTGGCCAAGGGCATGGCGATGGTTGCGGCCGGCCTCCTTCCGGGGCGCCGGCAGCCGCAGCCCGACGAATCGGCGGACGAGCGGTTCGTTCGTCGGCGCCGCACGGCGGTCGCAGGGACGGTCGGGGTTTTTGGCCAGGCAGCAGCGGGTGTCGTTGGCCAGACGCTCCACCTTCGGAACGCGGCCGAAACCCGAGGTTGGATGATGAGCATCGCGGTCTCGATGGGGGTCGAGGATCCCAACCGCTTTATGCAGATGCCACTGCAAATCTTCGGTGATGGCGAACTTGGCCAGCTTGCGAACAAGGTGCTCAGCACCGGCAACCAGGTCGTGTTCAATCTGACCAACCTCGTGGCCGACAATTCCGGGTGGATCACGATCGGATCGATCGTCGCGTCGTTGGCCTACTACTTCATGGCCTTCCACGAGCGCATGTACCTGCCGGAACGCATGAACCACTTTCTGCGCCTGAACGATCGCAACGACGCAAGAGCGTGGAAGAACGAATTCGACGTGCGCCTCGACGCCATCGTGACCCAGTGGAAGCAGGGCGATGTGACTCTCCTCAGGAAGCGCAACCGGCTGCTGTACGACGCGCGGAATCACGCAACGCAGGGGGTGACCCTCGAGCGCGAAGTCCAGGTTGTGAGCGATTTTGTCAGAGACATGCGGTCGCTGAAGCTGCGGATCGAGCAGCTGCGCAGGCAGGGAGCGGGCGCGAACGACCCGCACCCGCCGGGGTTCCGTGCGAGCGTCGTGGACGAGGTCTTCGAGCGGATGCAAACCATGCGCCTCCCGTGATAACAGCCATTGGTGTGTGGGTTGAGTGAGTAGCAGAGAGGTCGGCGTGTTATTGTCGCGCCTGCATTTTTCTTGCGAATGGCCGAGCCGAGCGAGTCGCGGCTTTACAAGGAATTCGTGACCCGGTCCCTCAGCGAGGTGCAGCGCGGACTGAAACTCGACAGCTACGACCCGAGCAGCAAGAAGCGCAAGGTGTGCTTTGCGCTCGAGACGCAGGACCGCAAGCGGCCCAACCGGACCGCCGCGGAAAAGGTGATCGACGGCCGGTTTGCGCTCGGTGGCGACGACGCGAGCTACCTGGCGAGCGGGCTCGCCACGCTCTGGTCGACGGTGGGCGACGTGCGCGACCCGAACGAGGACGAGCTCGGGCTCGCGCCCGCGTCGCTCTACGCGCCCGACGCGGTCAACGGCGTCCGCAAGGGTTTGCTCGCAGCGCTCGAGCGGCGGAACGAGGAGCTGCGCAAGGAAGCGCCGCGCAGCCTGCCCAAGCTGCTGAAGGCGCTGCAGGTGCTCCTCGAGCAGATCGACGCCTCGTCCTCGGAGACGCCCGAGCTCAACGACCTGATGGAGCGCGGCACCGTGCGCACGGTTGAGGAGCGCACGATGCTGCTGGCGTTTTTGATGCGGCTGCGCGAACTGCTGCACCCCACGCAGGACGACAACCTGGCGCAGCTGATCCTCTCCAAGGGCCGCGAGCAGATCACGCAACTCGTCGACCGCTTTGAGAAGGACCAGGCGGAGCTGGTTGCGGAGCACGAGCGCCGCTGCAAGGAGCTTCTGGCCGGCGAGACCCTTAGCCGCGCAGTCCTCACGGCCAGGAACGTCGAGCTGTGGAGGCTGCTGGGGGCGTGCGAGGACAAGTTGCGCCGCATCAAACGCAGCCGCGGCTCGAGCTCGGGCGCGGCCACCCCGCCGTCCGCCTCGTCGGGTGGTGGCAGCGGCCCCTCGTCGGAAGGAAGCAGCCCCTCGGGCTTCTACGGGGTGCTGAATCCGGACCTGGTTAGGGACCTTTTGGGCATAGAGGCGGTGCGCAACGCCGAGCAGGTGGCGCAACTCGTGACCGACGCCTTGGGCCCGCCGGATGCGGACCCGCAAGCGGCGAAAGACGCCGTGGCCGCTTCCCTTGGCCCGTCCGATGCGGACCCGCAAGCGGCGGAAGGGGCCGTGACCGCTTCCTTTGGCACGCTTGATGCAGCCGCAAACGCGAATCCAACCCTTCGCAGCCGGCTGCTAGGGTGGCTGAGCCGGTCCGGCGCAGCCACCCCCTCGCCACCCCCCTCGCTGCCTCCCTCGCCACCCCCTTCGGCGCCGGCCTCGTCTTCGGATGGTTCGGACAGCGGAGACGATGGCGACTCGGTCGTGGCGGCCATGAAGGGCGAGGACGAGTACGCGGCGTGGGACCGGCAAGCCGCTGCCACGCGGAATGCGCTGGAGTTGCGCATCAAAACCCTCGATCAGCAGGTGAAGGACTTGGGGCCAGGGGCTGAGGGTGGCAACGAGCTTCCCGCGTCGCAAGGCGTTGCGAGCATGATGGATCCGCAAAGCGACGCGCTTGGTGCGCTGCAGGCGCTGGTAAACCAACGGTCCGAGCGGATCGAGGCGTTGCGTGGCCAGCTCGAGGAGAGCCAGAAGGCGCACGAGCAGCTGAAGGAGCTGCACGCCGCGCGGCTTAGCAAGCTCGAGGAGGGAGTGGAGACGCTCGGGAAGGCGCAGGACGCGCTGTCCGAAGTGCCGGAACGCGTGGAAGCATTGCGCAAGAAGATCGACGCGAAGGCTGCGGAGGCGACGGCGCTCAAGGGGGAGCCGGCGACGCAGGCGGGGGATGCGCAGACCAAGGCGGCCAAGGGCGTCGAGTTGCAGAAGGCCAACCAGGCGCTGGCGGAGCTCAGGGGCAAGATGGCGGAGCTCGAGACGGCGCAGGGGGCGATGAAGGGCGAGGTCCTTGCGGAGGCGAAGGCGGAGCTCGAGGAAGAGGTCGCAAAGCTGCGCGCAGAGGAGAAGAAGCGCGTCGACGAGGCGGACAACTCGGACAAGATCGACCGGCAGCACAAGCTGGAGAGGTTGGTGGAGGAGTACAAGGCGCTGGAGGAGGCGGTCAAGGAGCTGAAGGCGGGTGCTACCAATGCGCAGGTGGTGCAGGCGCTGCAGGAGCGCCTGGAAGGCATCGAGGGCAACTTTGCAGAGGACAACAGGTCGATCGCGTCCAACAAGGAAGAGATCGAGCGCGCAAAGGGCCAGGTGGGAAGGCTGACCTCGGCGCTGGACCGGCTCAAGGAGCTCGAGGCCGCAAAGTACACGCAGATGGTCGAGAAGGTCAAGGCGGCCCAGGGCAAGGCGACGGATTTGCAGGCCGAGGTGATGGGACTCTTTCAGCGGGTGTTTGATTTGGAGGGCGACGACGCGGCGGACGACCAGGCGATGGCCAAGCTGCAGAAGAGGCTCGCGGAACTGCGCAACGCCGCCGCGCAGAGCGAGCGGAAGCTGCAACAGCTCGCGAGCGAGCAGGCGGAGCTCAAGCAGGCGAAGGGCAAGGGGAAGGGAAGCGGCAGCCAGGACTACGACGCACGGTTCAAAGCGTTCGAGAAGGCCCTCAAGAAGTTGAGCGGACAGGTCGATGCGCTTGCGTCAAACCAGGGCATGCTGAAGGACAAGGCGGCTTTTGACGACAAGTACGAGACGGACGACTTCCTTGCGCACGTGCTCCAATACGACGAGGACATGGAGGACATGTCGGGCGTGAAGCAGGACCTGCGGAAGTTGTACCAGGGCTTCCGCGACGACGTGAGTGAAGCAGAGGGAGGGTTCTTCGCCTACAGAGGCCTCATCGAGTCCGTCATAGAGCAGTACAGGCAGAAACTGACCGACGTGAAGATTGCGTGGGCTCACAAGGACCAGTCGGGCAAGGACAAGCGCATGCAGGCAAAGCGGAACTTGGCCGAAGCGTTCGAACTCATGAGAACAACCCAGCTGGACTTGGTAATCAAGTGGATGCAGGCGGGTGGCCTGAACGAGGACTACGCCAGGCTCCGTCCCGAAGAGTACGAGGAGGAAATGACGGTGTGGATCAACAAGGATTTTACCCGCCAGGCAAGGCGCCAGGCAGAGCTCTACCCTGACGACGACGATGCCAGCTACAGCGCCTTTAGTGTCGGCGCCTCGGCGGACGCGTGGACGGTGCCGTACGCTGTTGTCCGCGGACTGGTGGGGCAGCGCGGGCCCACCGAGCCGGCGTGCGCCTCGCAGTGCCCGACCGACGCGCTGCTGCCGTACGCCGCGCCCTCGCTCGACGCCTTCGTGCGCCACGCGCTGCCGGTGAAGCGCCTGCTGGCGCACAGCCCCGACCCCACGGAGGAGGACGTGGCCGAGGCGCTCAAGGGGTGCGCGCCGCACGCCCACTCCGCATCGGACGTGGGCGAGGCGCTTGCGCTCCTGCAGGACGACTTTGCCATCACGGGCGTGGCGCCGGCGTCGGAGCTTGATCCGAAGCGCTGCGGCGTTGAGCTACCACACGAGGTGCGCTGGCTGCCGCAGGGCCCGCGCGCGGGCACGATGTGCCGCGTGGCCGTGCTCGAGCACGCGGCGGCGCGGTGCGCGCAGGTGGCCAACCAGGCGGACGTCGCGCCCGAGGTGGCGCGCACGCTGCGCGACGCGGCGGTGTCGCTCAAGCTGCAGCAGTTGCAACCGCTGTACGCGCTCAACGAGGCGGCGGCGTTTGACGACGCGCCGCACCCGCTCGGCACGAAGGCCAAGCTGGTGACGCGCCCGTGCGCGGTCGTGCGCGGCACGCTGTCCTTCCCCGTCGGTGCGGGGATTGCGCGCGCGCCCGAGGAGGCAAAGGAGGGGACCAAGACGCGCGACGTCGACCTCTCCAAGGCGATGAACGACCTGGCCGTGCCGACGGCGACGATGCGCAACCGCCTGCGCCGCAGTGGGCAGGCCTCGAACGTGTACGTGGCGCCCAGCCCCGACGCGCTTGGGTTCCACCCCGCGCCTGGAGCGTCGACGGGCGCGGACGCCGAGGGCGCGAGCGCTGCCGCCACGGCGACGCCCGACCGGGCCAGCGAGGCGGTGAGCCCGTCCGACTACGGGCCGGCGATGTGGCGGCGCGTGATCAACCGCGCCATCGTGGCGGCGGCGGCGATGCAGCCCGCCACCGCGCCCGACGTGGTGGCGTCCTTCCTCGACACGAACAAGTCGGACGCGGACGGCGCGGGCGCAGTGAACGCGCGCACGCGGCGGCAGGGCCTGTGGAACGAGATGCTCCGGCACGTGGCCATCTCGCAGGACCGGCTCTGGGTCTTCGTGCGGCTCATGAGCGGGTGCATCGGCGGCGACGTGCAGGAGGTGATCACGATGGCGGACGCCGCGACGCTCAAGGCCTCCAAGGCGATCGAGGACCAGCGCACGCAGATTGCCAAGCGCGTGAGCGACATGCAGGCCAAGATCGTCGAGACGGTGGTGGCGTCGATGCTCAAGAAGAGCGAGATGACCATGAGCATCGACAACGACAGCGTCGCCGTGATCGATGCCGAGGCCCGCAAGCAGCTGCAGGAGCTCTCGTCGGGCGCGAGCGGCCGGCCCTTCTTCGAGGCCAACGTGGCGCTCAAGAACCTCACCGAGCGCAACGACAACCCGCCGCGGCTGCAGGAGGTGCTCAACAGCCTGGCCAACGTCGGGCTGCAGATGCAGTCCACGCTCGAGCAGTCGCTCGCCGACCCGAGCGCCGCGTCGGCCTCGCTCGTGGAGCTCTCGCACCCATCCAACAGCTACTTTGTCTCGATGCGGGCCGACGCGGTCGCGGCCATACGCGAGGCGCACGAGGTGCTCAACACCGAGATGGGCGCCATCGGCGGCCGGCGCCGGCTTGCGCTCTGGGAACTCGTGGAGGGCGGGTGTCAGGTGCTCACGAACCGGTTTGCGCACCTCTGCGGCTTCCTGCTTGTGCAGGCGCGTACGAGCACGGGCGTGAGCGCCATGTACGTCTCGCACCAGAGCATCCACACGAACGCGAGCCAGGCGCGCGTGGCGCTCGCCAAGCTCGTGGCGGCCGCGAGCGCGTACGTTGCGCGCGTGACGCCGCCCGCGCTGGACGCGCCCGATCTGCAGGCGGAGCGCTGGCGCGTGCTCGCGGCGGGCGAGCGCGTCACGGACCTGTCGATCACCGCGACGCCGCGCTCGGTGGCGCGCGAACCGCTCTATGCGCCCCTCTCCAGCAGCGGCTGGACCAACGTGGGGGGGAGGCGGTACTGAACGGGAGGGCAGTTGGGAGGTATTTAAAATTAATAACGGTATTCAAAGCTCCCAAACCTAGTCACCGCGTGCAACGCACTCCTGCGTGCCCGCGCCGTTCCGCATCTTCAAACACTTGGTCGACAACGCTACCGCCACAAGCAGGCGCCATCAGGGGCGTGTGGCCATAGACTGGCGGGGGCGCCAAAAGAGTCGGCGGCTCGGTCTCCGTGAGTTTGGTGTACAGCTTATACGCTGCTATCAGGACTGTCAATGTTATATCCAGTTTGTGTTGCTTTGCCCAAGACCACATGTCGAGAACAAACTCGGTGAAGGTGAGATTCTCCCAGCGAACGCGCTCATCAATATACGCGCGCACGTGCGCCGGAAGGGGCACGCCCGCACGCTCGACCGCCCACTTAACATCGTTAGCACGAGATTTGTCCATTTGATCCATCACTCTTTGCCAGCCCTCTATCTGATACGGCCGCATGTTCCGCAAAGACGCCACTGGTCCTCGCAGCAGGCACCCTCTTCACCTGGTACGTGTGCCAAAGTTATCACGTCTCACCCCGATGTGCGCTATTAATGGCCCATTAATAAAATTCTTAAGAATCCAATTCAGTGGACATTTGTTGAGCACTTGGCCCTTGCCCAAAGTGCTCAACTAGTGGTCGCAGCAAACCGATCTCGAGGGTCGAGGTCATTATTTTGTCATAATTGACAAGCGCAGGACCCCTAGTCTTCTAAATTCCAAAACTGTCAACTGTGCGCCGTTCGGCTCGCGCCATCGCCAAGTTCCCAGTTCCCAGTTCCCAGTTCCCAGTTTCCGGTGCCCAGTTTCCGGTGCCCAGTTCTCACTCGCGCACGGGTTTGCGCGCAAGTCGGGCCTCGTGCGCCGCAAAGACGCGATCGGTCACGCTGGACGAGGACGCGCCCGCGTGCGCCGCCAGATCCGGGGGGGTCGCGAGGATGCCAAAGGCCTCGCCTGCTTCTTCCGGCTGCGTCTGGAGCAGCTGCAGGTACGTCACGGCGCTCACGAGCGCAAGGCTGCCCACCGCGAGCGCCTTCATACCGAGGCGCCGGAGGCCGCGGTTGACCTCCGAGGCCGCTTGCGCCTCGGTGAGGCGCGCATCGCTCTCGCGCCGCACGATGCGGTGGACGATGCTCGCGATGCGTCCCGTGGCGGGCGCGGGCGCCTCCTCGGCCGAGGGATCGACGTTGGGCACGTCGGAGGCGCGACGCGTGCGTGCGCGCTGCTCGGCACGGAACGCGCTCGAGGCCAGCTGGCCCTCGCGCACCTTGCGCTCGCACTCCCGCTGCCACTTGCGCGCGTTGACCAGCTGCGCGTACTCCTGGCGCTCCTGGCGCTGCGCCTCAAGCATGTGAATCACCGCCTCCTGCTCGTGCTGGCCCACGGTGGACCGCCCCCAGACGGCGTACTTGCCCGAGCCAAGCTCCTTGGACCAGAAGACGTGGCACGGGAAGTGGCGCGTTGCGCCCTGCATCTCCCTGCTGAGCCCGAGCGGGTCGTCGTTGTCGCGCAACGCGTCGGTCTGGTACAGGTCGAGTTGCGCAAACTGCGAGCGGCTGAGGAAGCTCTGGTTGTGCGGGTCCTGGCTCACGGTGAACTTGAGGTAGCTGCGGTACAGCGCGTTCAGCGTGGGCGCATCGACGTCCGACGACGAGTCGGAGCCCGAGCTCGAGCTCGAGCTCGTGTCGGAGCCCGAGCTCGTGTCGGAGCCCGAGCCCGCCATCGCAGCGCCACCACTCATGCGACTTCCTGGGACGGGTTATCTGGGACGCGGAGCAAAACTGGAGCTTGGCACTTCTCTGCACGGTGCATTTGGGATGGCTTTGCAACTTGTGATGACGCAGTGCGCATGCTACGAACGCCGCTAAGGGGCGGCATACGATTGTCAGAAGCTGCGCGCACACACGCGCCCGCGTGAGCCGCTTGCGCGCAACCGGCCACCTCCCCCGCAACCAATGGACGAGGACGATCTGCTGCAGGAGGAGGAGGACCGCGCGCTCGAGGAGCAGCTGGCCACTGATCAGGATGCGGCGATGGGGCACCCGGACGAGGGGGTGGAACCGGGGGGTGCCAGCCCGTCGGGCCACGCTGGCCACGCCGGCCACGCCGGCCACGCCGGCCACGCCGGCAACGCGGACGAGGACCCGCCGAACAGCGATTGGCTGGCGTCGAGCGACGACGAGGAGCACGATTACTTTGCGCACGGCCAGACGGCGCAAGATCGGCAAGGGCGCAGCAGCGACGGGGGCGGCGACGACGATGCGGACGGCGGCGGCGGCGGTGGTGGTAACGACGATGGCGCATCGTCCACGTACACGCACCGATTGCACCAGGGGCTGCAGGACATTCCCGGTTGGACGGCGTTTATCATGGGCAACGGCATCGAGGCGAAGCCGCCGCTGTTTGCCACGGGCATGAGCGGTTACTGGGTGCCCTTTTCCAACACGGGCCCGTTCCCCGAAGGCGTCAAGTGCCGTCCGGCGCGCGTGATCGACATGGGCTTTGTGGGCGCGTGGCAGCAGGCGTCGGATGCGGAGCGCGTCTCCGACATGACGGCGCAGACGGACGAGGGCGCGCGCGCGCGCACGGTGGCCACGTGCGCGCTGATGGGGCTGCTGAGCGTCGGGATGGCCAAGGGCTTGGTCGCGTCGCCCAACCACTCGGAGCTCGTCGAGGCGCGGCGCAAGGATCCGGAGGAGATGGGCAAGGCCGAGCGCAAGCTCAACGGCAAGGTCAAGACGTACACGTACTGCCCCAATGCGACGTCGACGGACCCGCTGGAGCGCGAGGAGACGGCGATGATGTTCTCCTTTGTGCACATCGCCGTGCACAACGCCAAGGGCAAGTACGTCGGCTTCAAGATCCTCATGCTCATCTTCGACAAGGGCTTCTCGCTCGACGCGCTGGTGAGCAAGGTGATGAAGGAGAACGCGCTGATCAAGCGCTCCGGCAACACCAACGAGATGCTCGAGGAGCAGCGCACCTCCAAGATGGTGCAGCAAAACAAGTGGCAGCGCTCGCAGCTGGCCGACGACAACCTCGAGGCGACGGCGGCGACGCAGTACAAGCGCATCTGCGGCAACCAGGACTACCTCAAGTTTTTGACCAACGTGGGCGGCCAGACCTACGGGCAGCACGGCCGGCCGTACTACGAGAACATCGGCAGGGACACGCCCCCGGGCTGCACCATCCACGAGTTTGCCAAGTGCCCCGAGAACGAGTTCGGCGGGCGGCACCCCATCGGCCCCACCATCTCGCACAACCACAAGCGCTTCGTTCCGCCGAGCGCCGAGTCGCCCGGCGTCAACGTCTTCACGGCGGGCACGCTGGACGCGCGCGGCAAGCCCATCGAGCTGCACGAGACGATGGTCGACCCGCGCCTCTGGTACGACGAGAGCGGCAACTTTGACCCACCGCAGCACGTCAAGGACAACGGCTGGTGCCACATCTGCCACGACCCGAGCGTCACGAACATCATGAGCGCGCAGCTGCCACACAAGATGCACGGCAACGTCGAGCCGGAGGAGTGCCTGCTGCGCATCTTTTGGAAGCTCAACAAGGAGAGCAACCCGATCCTCAAGAAGGCGGTGGAGCGCGGGCTCACCAGCTTCGAGAAGAACCGCGACTCGGTGCTGGCGCTCTTCCACCGCATGGAGGACACCATGGACCCGGAGCAGGCCAACCTCGCCCGCGCAGTGCTGGAGACGGAGATGCTCAGCGCCGACAGCCTCGACAAGAGTGCCGCCGAGGAGGCCACGCTCGAGCGGCGCGCCTACGGCAAGGCCAGCACCGACAAGGGCGAGAAGTGGGTGCTCTCGGTGCGGCAGCCGCTGCGCGACATCTCGATCGAGCAGGAGAAGGTGCACGCGATGGTCAACGACGACGACAAGCAGACGCGCTTCGAGATCAGCACCACCGACTACGACATCGGCCAGGGGCAGTCGATGGAGTACGACGTGCCGGCTGCGATGCGCAAGCGGCGCGTGAAGCACGCCGATGCGACGCGGGCGACGATCAAGCTCGGGCTGCAGCGCTTCCAGCACACCTACGGCCGCGCCAAGTGCATCGCCTCGATCCCGCCCGGCTACTACGACGTGGCCAAGGTGGGCATGGACGCGTCGATCAAGGAGGCGGGCGAGATCGCCAGGCGGCGCGCCACGCGCAGCAGCAGCCTCGGCCGCATCGTCAACCCGGACGACCCCAACGCGCTCATCGGCACGGCCAACATCGGCCAGGCGCACGGGCAGTCGCTCGTCGCGACCGACCTCACACCCTTTGGCCACCACCGCGCATTTCTGATGCGCCTCTTCTCGAGCGGCGTGCAGATTGCCGGGCGCGACGTCAAGCTGATGCTCGAGTGCCACGTGCACGCCTTCGAGCCGTGCGCAGTGCGGTTTGAACACGCACGCACGCACACGCATGCACGCACACGCATGCACGCACGCACGCAGGTTCCAGGAGGTCTCATTCTTCCTGATGCTCTGCGGAGGACCCGGCAGCGGCAAATCCATGCGCGCCAAGCGCATCATGTCGCTGCTGTGCAAGGGCTGGGTCGAGCCGTCGGGCGGCGGGTCCGCGAAATCCGGCATGAATGGCGGCTTTGATCACCTGTGCGGCAGGTTGGTCTACTATGACGGTGCTTGGCGCCTCGTTTGAATCGGCACGATGGAACGCGTGCGCTGACCTCGTTTTGCCCGCATGCGCAGAGATTACCAGCGACTTTGCCTCGCAGGACTCGGAGCGCATCGAGTGAGCGTGCATTTGAATACACATCCCCCCCCCAAACGCCTTCTTACTCTCCCCCTATCACCTTCCAGGTACCTCAAGTCCATCACCGTGCGCTGCTCCACTCGAACATGCATACTATAGACACGCTCCATTCCACGCAAGAGGCCAGACGTTGCGCAGCGCCATCAAAACGTGGGTTGGTGGCGATGCTTCGCATTTGCACGCTCAGTGCGCGTCTTGCCCTTGTTGTCGGTCATCATGTACCGAGATTGGCACTCAGACTCCGACACGCGTCCCTCTGGCTTGACTGCCCAGCGACGGCGATACGCCTTCACCTTTTCGGCCCTGGCCATCTGGTTAGGGCTCAGTGCCTGGGATCGTCATGCTACACATGTTGCTCCATCCACCACACCACCCTGCTCCATCATTAGCAACCCAACCCTAACCAGATGGAGCAGCGGGTCCTGAACACCCGCACGGTCAAGACGATCGGCTCCAACGGGCTGGAGAGCTTCACGACGGTCGTGCTCGACTCGCTGCACTACGAGTCGCACCTCATGTGCACCAACTGCGGCCCGCTGGGGCTCAAGGGCGACACGGAGCCGTCGACCAACCGCGCGGCGCTCTCGGACCGCTCGTGGGCGCACATCGTCCACTCGAACGAGGACCACGACACGAACGACGCCGAGTTCGACGTGCAAAAGTGCTCCGACGACGTCAAGCAGCAGGTCAACCGGTACCGCGTGTGCGCCTGCCTCGTGGCCTACGTGCTCATCTTCATCAAGCACATCCCTTCGTGCCAGCCCAACCTCAGCTACGCGCTCATGCTGTGCAACAAGTGGTACGAGATCCTGTGGGCCGAGTACAACCTGCCGCGCCCGTCGAAGCGCAAGAAGATCAAGCTGCGCATGATGCTCAACCTCTTCGCGACCGAGAGCGCCGTCTTTGAGAAGTTCTTCATGCCCGAGTCGGGCGTCGACTTTCCGGACATGCGCCCGGACGCAAACGGCCACCTGTCGCCGTTTGCCATCGAGCAGCTGGTGGACGTCGTGTGCAGCCTGCAGCGCTGCCTCGACCACGAGGTGATCCACAACGCCTGGTCGCACTCGCTCGACCACTCGCCGGCCACCTCGGCGCACGTCTTTCAGATGAAGACGGTGCTTGCGCAGCTGCACGGCTCGGAGCTCGACCGGCGCGTGCTGGTGGGCGACCCCGCCCCGCCGGCGGCGCCCGCAGCGCCCCAGGCACCGTCGCAGGGCCGGATGGACCCGGTTGCGCACGACGAGACGTTGAGCGACCACATGGACCAGCAGTTTGTGCTGCCAACTGCGTCTTCTGCCGCGCCCGCCTCGGCGCCCGCGCCCGCGCCCGCCACGGCGCCCGCGCCCGCCTCGGCGCCCGCGCCCGCGCCCACTGGCGCACCGCCTGTGGCGCCGCGCGCCGGCACGCCGGACGACTGGAACAACCCGGGCCCAGCGGAGCCACCCACCAACGACAGGGGCCAGCCCACGCACAATCACTACCCGCTGGCGGTCCAGACCATGGACGAGAACATGACGCGGCAGCGCGCGGCCGACACGGCCGACGAGTTTGCCACCACGCGCGAGCTGCGGTGCGAGCTGAGCAACCGCGCGCTCACCAAGAAGATTGAGCGAAAGGGCTTGAGCGAGCACTCGCAGCTGACCAAGCTGTTGACCGACTGCGTGGGTCAGCGGGACCGGGAGCCCAAGCACCGCATGTCGTCCACGGGCAAGGTCATCAGCGCAAGGCAGGCGGCGGGCGCATGCATGCCCAACGCGTCGGACCTGCTCAACCGCGGCATGGACATGGGCTTCCTGGTTAGGGTCGCCAACGGTAAGGCAGCCAACTCGCACACTTATGGCATCGACGAGGCCCGGATCGGCATCAAGAAGAAGAACTGGGAATTTGAGACGCTGCCGGGCGAGGTGGTGCTCAAGGGGCCGGCCGACTTTGACTTCAACTGGGCGCGGCTCACGGCGTTTGCCAAGAACAGCGCAGCCGCAGAGGGTGCGGCCCCCGCGGGCGGCGGCAAGCACAAGTCGTCGCTGTGGGGCAACAGTGCGCGCGTGATCAAGGCGGCCTCCGGCACGGGCGTGTTCTCCCTCATGGCCGTGCACTCGATGTCGCTCGAGAGCATGCGCGACGTGCTCTTCATGATCGCGTGGTCGACGATCGAGAACAAGATCCGCATCCCGAAGAAGGTGCAGGCGAATCGATGGGGGAACTCGTCGTCCGGCAACGGGGGTGGCTTCAACATGGAGGACCGGTGCATGGAGTCGGGTGGCTACGCCATCACTGACGCCAAGGCCATCAGCAGCGAGGGCATCCACCCCAAGCACATGTTCAGCAAGCTGAACCCCTGCATCCTCGACCCGGCCTTCGAGACGCCCGTGGGCATGGAGCGGCCGCGCAACTCGACCGTGGGCGTGTCGCTCGGGCAGAAGCGGCTGGACCACCTGACCAACCACCGCGCGCTGCCCGTGTGCATCATGCCCGAGGGCTTTGAGCGCGGCGTGCCCATCAAGGCCGACGAGGGTGCCAACGGCATCTACTTCAACAAGCACACGGCGAGCGAGCAAGCGTCGCTCGTCATGGAGACGGGGCTCTTCCTTGCTACCGTGCCGGGCATTGCGGGCGGGCGGTTCACGACCGTGCCCGATTCCTTCAAGAGCATCCACGCGAATCCGGGTCGCGAAAAGGACAAGCAAGAGGCTGCGCAGGCGCTCGGCAACTTGCGGCAGGAAGTGCAGCCGGGCCCCGAATGGCAGCCGCCTTCCCCGTCGGGGGAGCACGTGCATCTTTCCGACGGCTTCGTTCCCGATGACAACCCGGAGTTGGGCCCAAACCAGGTGCGGCGCGCGGACAACGATGCGGACAACGATGCGGAAAATGATCCGGACGAAGACTACACGTACGTGGAAGTTCAGCGCACGCCCGAGCTGCCCGAGAGCGAGGCGTGCAGCAGCGACCACGAGTCGGTGCGCAACAGCGTGTTGCGTCCCCACGCGGACGGGTTCAACGTGCGCCCGCAGCCCGGCGCCTCAGACCGCGCCGCCAGGGCGAGCGTCGACCCCTCCGCGACCGTGCCGGCGCTGCCGTACGAGTGGGACCAGCTGGCCATGTTCTTCTCGATCAAGATGGTCGAGACGCTGCACAACGACGTGCACCCCTACGTCGAGAAGTACCGCTCCAAGTTTGACGACGTCTACGGCGACGAGACGCCGGAGGAGACGCTGGCGGGCTTGCCGCAGATCTCGATCCGGTTCCCGGGCGTGGTGGACACCAAGGCCGTGCAGTCGGGCGAGGAGAAGACCAGGGAGCTCATGCCACTCAGCTGCAGCGTTCCCCTTGACCAGTCGCGGTTTTGCGACGTGGCCACGCACATCAAGGCCACGCGCGCGAGCAAGGGCCTCACCGAGGCCGTGCACTCGTTTGCGCACGGCCGCGCCATCGCCTACAACGACCCCGAGGTGCTTGAGCACGAGGCAGAGGCGCGCGGCCTCGACTCCGGCGTCGTCATGGAGGGAAACCTCTTTGCGCGCAGCACGTGGGTGCGCTTCACGCTCTCGTCGCTCGACGCGCGCGGCATGCGCACGATCGAGGAGGAGGCGCGCGTGGCCGACCAGGGTCTTTGCATGCGCTTGCGCGTGCGCAACCATCGCAGCGCGGCCGGGCACGACGACGCGGACCCAGCGCTGGACGCCCAAGTGGAAGCCCAACCGCACACCTTCACTGCGCAGGAGCGCAAAAAGCGCAAGTGTGGCAACGCGGACGAGGACGACGACGCGTCCATGCAGTCGGTTCCTGCCAAGCGCCGCAGCTTGGAGCGCGAGCGCGAGAAGAGGCTGTTGGATGAGTCGATGGACATCGATGCGAGTGTGTGAGGAACTTTAAGCGTGGTGTGATGGGTGATATATGTTTGCGTTTGGGTGCGGCACTAAGAACTCCCTCCCTCCCTCCTCCTTCTCCTCCTCAACGGCGCGCTTTGCGCGGCATGCCGCGGCTGCACGAGGTGCTCGCGATCGGCATGCGGGCCAGCGGGAGGCGGGCCAGCGGGAGGCGGGCCAGCGGGAAGCGGGAAGCGGGAAGAGTGCGTGAAAAGAAATATGCCCCGTTTGCGACCGTCTTACCAAAGCACCCGCAGCGCAATGCTGGCCCTTCTTGGGCTGGCCGCCGCGCAGGTGATTGGGACCCCGCCGTGCCCGAATGGCCGGCTGGTCAGAGAGGTGTCGATTCCGCGGTACGCGCCCTGGTGCTGCGCCGGCGAGTCGTACGTGCACTTTGAGGACGTCTCGTCCGCGCTCATGGAGGAGATGAAG
>Ga0209603_1001529_pt1 | contig 23775 bp, 24 predicted proteins | sample COGITO_mtgs_1206_FD_184812 | JGI IMG/M metagenome (GOLD analysis project Ga0209603, IMG submission 184812) | Pelagic marine microbial communities from North Sea - COGITO_mtgs_120607 (SPAdes) (version 2) | ecosystem: Environmental > Aquatic > Marine > Epipelagic ... | reverse complement strand
GGAAGTTACCTACAAAGATGGAGTAGAAGATGGATTGGTAAACCAATGGTATGACAATGGACAGAAACAATTAGAGGTTACATTTAAGAATAAGAAACCAGATGGAATTTTTCAAAGATGGAACGAAGATGGTTCTGTGAAAGAATGATTAAATGAAAAAACTCCATCCATTATTATCTGTATTATTTTTGATTTATTGGGGTTGTGAGGGGTATTATGGTGAATATGGTGAAAAACCAAAAGTAACTGAAGTAAGATTGTGGGGAGAGGATTATCTAATAGAAAGTACCTTTAAATTAGATTTGTCAAACAGTGGACTCACCGGTTTCATCCCACCAGAGATAGGAAATTTGACCAATCTGACTGATTTAAGATTAGGTGTTAATGAACTCACAGGTTCCATCCCAACAGAGATAGGTAATCTGACAAAACTTACTAAATTAATTTTATCTAACAATGAATTTACAGGAGAGATTCCATCAGAAATTGGTAATTTGACCAATCTGACTAATTTAAGATTAGAGTATAATCAACTCACAGGTTCAATTCCATCAGAGATGGGGAATCTGATAAATCTGGAGTATTTTAGATTAGATCACAATGACTTCACAGGATTATTACCAGAGAATCTTTGTGATCTTAATGAATCGGTGTTTAGAGGAAGTATTTATGGTCTTACATCTTACTTAACTTTTTCATATAACCGACTATGTCCACCCTATCCCTCGTGTTTAAGAGGTACTTATACTGATGGGTATTCTGGAAACCAGATCCCAATTATAGGGAACCAAGACACAAGTAATTGTGGTGATTAAATGAAAAAACTCCATCCATTATTATCTGTATTATTTTTGATTTCTTGGGGTTGTGAAGATAAAAAAGAACCTCCGACTGAAGTAACCTTGTGGGGAGAAATTTATTCAGTGGAAGACACTGAACGTTTAGATTTTCATCGTAACGAACTTACAGGTCCAATCCCATCAGAGATTTGGAATCTGACGAATTTGACATATTTAGATTTAAGTGAGAATCAATTCACCGGTTCTATCCCCTCAAACATTGGTAATCTGACGAATTTGACATATTTGGATTTAAGTCAGAATCAACTCACCGGTTCTATCCCCTCAAAGATTGGTAATCTAACGAATCTGACTTATTTGTCATTAAGTGATAATCTACTAACAGGTGAAATCCCATCAGAGATTTGGAATCTGACTAATCTGACTGAATTAAACTTTCACAATAATGACCTCACCGGTTCCATCTCTCCAGAGATAGGAAATCTGACCAATCTGACTTATTTGTCATTAAGTGATAATCACTTCACAGGTTCTATCCCATCAGAAATAGGTAATCTGACCAATCTGACTGAACTTCATATATCCGGATCGGATATAGGGGTTAATCAACACCCAGGTTCTATTCCACCGGAAATAGGTAATTTGACCAACCTGACATTTTTAAGTTTAGGTAATAAACAATTAATAGGTTCCATTCCACCGGAGATAGGAAATCTGACGAAACTGACTTTTTTGGATTTATATCGTAACGAACTCACAGGTTCTATTCCACCAGAGATAGGAAACCTGGTTAATCTAGAAAAGATATTTTTACATCAAAATGAACTCACAGGTTCTATTCCACCAGAGATAGGTAATATGACCAATTTGATTAGTATCACTTCAGATAATAATCAACTATCAGGTTCTATTCCACCTGAGATAGGAAATCTGACGAATCTGAGAGGATTGTATTTAAGTCGTAATCAACTCACCGGTTCCATACCACCTGAGATAGGAAACCTAGACAGTTTGAGTCAATTTGATTTAAATAAAAATTACCTCACAGGTTCCATCCCACCAGAGATTGGTAATCTGACGAGACTTACTAATTTAGATTTCAGGGATAATTACCTCACAGGTATTATTCCATCAGAGATAGGGGATTTGACCAATCTGTACAGATTGTATTTAGACTATAATCAACTGACAGGTTTAATACCAGAGACTATATGTGATTTAAATATTAATTGGAGTAGTAATTTTGCTGTTTCCCGAAACCAACTATGTCCCCCATATCCATCTTGTATTGAAGATTATGTGGGAGAACAGGATACGAGTAATTGTGATTAAACAATAACACAAATCATCCAGACTTTTTCTTACCATCTCTTTTTTTGATAAATAACATACAATCCAAATACTCAAATCCATCATCGTGTTGTGGGTGATGGTTTTTACAGGTGGAACAGAAAGGGTGTTTCTTTTTTATTTTTTGACCTCTAACATTTTAACTCTAAAGTTTCCAATTCCATCTAGGATAGGTTTGGAAAAGAACTCATCTCTCTTTTTCATCTTCTTAATTATACTATCCACCGTGGTTCTACTTTTACCAATCTCATATCCATTTTTAACTAAATATTGATGGATTTTTGTATTACTCATACCCGAGTTATATAAATCCCATATCTTCTTTTGTATTATATTTAGATTGGAATTTTAATATAATAATGAAATAGTAGAAAAATAATGACTTACAGTTTTAAAATCAAAAGTGAGATATGGTTCATTCTCCACATTATCCAGAATGTCACTAATGGGTAGACCTTGAAAGTAAAAATAAATTTTATCGATTCAATTTCTATTATTTACAAAAAAATAATTGTTAGATATAAACAACTTAAAAAACATCCTCTCGTTAAATACCCGGTTCTGGGAATTCTAAAATATCTTTTATTAAATATACTTTTAAGATTTAAAACAAAACCCATTATTTGGAATTGGGTAAATGATGTTAAGTATTATTTAATGATTGGGGATAGTTGTCTAATTAGTAATTGTTACTTCTATATTGATGATTATGAAGAAGTATCCTTCATGATAAATTATTTAGATAAAGATGAAACATTTGTTGATATCGGTTCTAACCATGGTAATTACACTTTAATTTCAAGCTGTGTTGTTGGTTGTAAAACAATATCAGTAGAACCTATAAAATCCACTTTTAATAGATTAAAAATGAATTTAAATCTGAACAAGTGTGATAATGTAATATTAAGACAAGTTGGAATTTCTGATAAAGGTGGACAATTAAAATTTTCGAATACTCTAGGAGAATGTAATAGGGCCATTGAAATTAAAACTGATCAATCACAAGAAACTGTTAAAGTTATTACTCTTGATGAATTATTATCGAAAGAAACGGATATTTCAATGTTGAAAATTGACGTTGAAGGTTACGAAAAAAAGATTTTATTGGGTGGTATGAAATCTTTAAAGAATAAGAAATTGGATGTAATTCAAATAGAATTAAATAATTCTAATTATTATTATGGTTATGATGAAAATGAAACAATATCAATATTAGAAGGTTATGGTTTTAAACCTTATAAATACCAACCTCAAAATAAAGAATTATTAAAATTAAATGTAAAAAATACATATAGAAGAGATACACTATTTATTAGAGATATAGATAGAGTAAGAAATAAATTGAATAAAAAAACTGTTAGTATTGACAGAAAAAAAATAACTATTGAATATCATTAAATAAATGATGATATATATAATATTCTAGTCGAATCGAATTCTATTATTGGTTTAAAAAGACCTCATCTATTAAACTAATAAAACTAATATCTAACATTTTAATTTTATTTTTTATATTTCTAAATAAAAAATTATAAATAATGAAAATTTTAATCTACAAGATAAAAAAAATAATAATTAAAAGATTTAAAAACATTTATCTTGAAATAAAAGTATGGTTCATTTCAAGACAAATAATCAAAAGTGGAAAAACTTTTCTTTTTATTGATTGTGGTTCAAATCTTGGCCAAGGGTTTAAATTCTTTAGAAAATATTTCACTTTAGATATTTTTGATTATATTCTTATAGAACCAAATCCCAATTGTATCAAAGAGTTGAAAAAACTAACCAATAAAAAAATAACTTTAATTCAAAAAGGTGTCTGGTCATCTGAAGGTTCAGTAAAATTTTATGGAATATCCGAGACTAATAATAAATATAGTTCTGGAGGATCTTTTTTACAGAACCATAATTCATTGTGGTACAAAACGAATAAAGAGAATTATCATGAATTAAATACTATATCCTTATCAAAATTATTGAAAGAAAAAAAAGATAACTATGATGTGATTATTCTAAAAATGGATATTGAATCATCTGAGTATGAAGTTCTTCCATCAATAATTAAGGACAAGAGTATTGATTTGATAGATCATATTTTTATTGAATTCCATGGTAAATATTTTAAAATAAAAGATCAATTAAAATATCAAAAAATAGAACAAGAGTTGAAAAAAACAATTAAATCAAGAGGTGTTGGTTTTACCAACTGGAGATAAAATGAAAATACTCTGTCCATTAGTATTTCTATTATTACTAATTATTAGTTGTTCAACATCAATTAACTTAAAAGTTGATTTTGGAAGGAAAAAATCATTGGATTACAAGTCTCTTCTACAAAGAAATGGTGCTTACTATGAGATTAATTCTGAGGAATCATTCTCAGGTTTAGTAATTGATAAATATGAATCAGGGCAATACCGATTAAAAGGTTATTTGAGGAAAGGTAAATGGGATGGTTTAGTTACCGAATATTATCAAAATGGACAGAAGGAAGTCGAGAAAAATTTCAATGAAGTTGGATTAGATGGGTTGCATACTCAATGGTACGAAAATGGACAGAAAAAGGTCGAAGGAACTTTCAAGGATGGTAAAGAAGTTGGTTCTCCAAAAAGATGGGATAAAGATGGTTTTGTCAAGCAATGATTAAATGAATAAAGATATTTATTTAAAAAGGCTTGTTCCAATTCCAAATTGAAGCTGGAAGGATTCCAAGCCAAATGTATCAATAGATCTATTTTCAAGAGTTCCACTTTTGCTATCAAAATTATGTATAGCATACCGACCCTCTATATAATAGAAAGATCTTTTTTTCATTAATCTGAAACCAAAAAATGAATGAAAACCCAAATTAATACTTGTCTCATCTAATGCTAATGAGCCACCCTCTCTAGCCAAATCAGCAGGTCCTGGATATTCTGATTGAACACTATTTAATAATAAACCGCTTCCAGCACCTAAATAAGGGGTTAATATAAAATCAGGCATAACATAATATGTATTTAAGCCAATATACATTGAATGCAGCATGTAAAAATGACTTGGGATTTCTTGTTCTAATGGAACAACTCCCGTTTGCGGGCTGTTATATTCATATATAATTCTTTCTTTTTTAGTATGGTGACCGGAGAGCGACATTTCATAATCCATACCAAATTTATCTGTTGAAAATCCAGTTCTGAAACCGAGTGATGGGTAGTCAAAGGTAGATGAAACCTCATCAATATTTGCATTCCAAGCATCATCTATACTTTCAAAAGAAACATTTTTTATAGATGATATATCTGGTCCAACATAATAAATATTATAATAAAATGTCGATTTCTGATCTTCTAAGGTTGGTTTTTGTAATACATTATTAACTATATCTTTAGAAACAGTACGTATTAAAAATCCAGCTAGAAGTGGTGTCGCTAGCCATATACTATTTGCCTTCCTAGATGATCCTCCATTGGAAATTGAACTTCCACCTAAATTGACACCAATATTAAAAGAATAAGGACCAAAGAATAAATAGCCAGGTAAAGTTGAGACAACATACTCTTTGAATAGTTCTTTTCTTGTGAATGTTTCATTTTCAATATCATTGGATTGGTAATTTTTCGAGAAACAAAAAGATAATAGAAAAATCATATAAATTAGTTTCATAAGTATCCTTTCTTATTCAATGAATGTTCCGATTCCAAAGTTTAATTGGAATGAATCCAGAGTGCCTTTATCCCTTTCTTTTAAGTACGCATCACTACTACCAAACGATAGAAAGTTTTTAGAAAATCTAAATTCTGTACTGAAGAAGATTTTTTCATTTATTAATAATTTTATTCCAATCGGAATATGCAAACTTGCTCCAAAGTCGGTCGTGTTTAAACTTTCTGCATCCTTAATGTCATAACCAAATGCAGCCATTACATTTTTTGCAGCATAGCTTCCAGGTCCTGGATATTTTGAGGTTATATTGTTCAAACCTAGAGAAAATCCCAAGCCAAAATATGGTTTTAGTTTTGATGATAAATGAAAATTACCGTATACTGATCCACCAACAGAAAACAAATTGAATTTTAAAAAGCCACTTGAGAGATCAACACTATCTTGAGGTTCAACAGGATAATAATAACCGTCAGGATATTCAGATGTTGGAGGGACGAATATTTGCCCATGTGAATCATAATACACTATTTGTGATGGTATTTTATGTCCTATGAAAGATAATTCCATTTCAGCACCTTTCCATCCTTTCCACCCACCAAATTTTAAAATTAGTTGTGGTATATTTGGAGAAATTGAAACGTCAGAAACTTCTGCAGACCACAATCTTTCTGAAGAGTTTTGAGGGTTAGAGAAAGCACTTTCTGCTTTTAGGTTAAAATCACCCGTGCTATACCCAGTCAAAATAGAAATATATTTTTTTGATACATACCCCCACTGCCCGGTTTCAGGGTTATACCCTTGACCAAAAGTAGTGGTACAGCATAAAATAACAAATAAAACTACAAAATAACCCTTCCCCATAAAATAATTTACAACTATCAAACACAATATTGGAGATTTTTTTAATAAAAAATTTTATGTGTTATATTTAATTAATATAATGCTTTATTTTTTGACGGAAAGCATTCGATATAAAAAGAACTGTTAGTGAAAAAAGGTGAAGTCAAAACTATACATGGTAGTTATCGTAATGAGAATAAAGAATTTATTGGAATATATCTAGATGGAAGCAAAGAGGGTAAATCGAATGAATGGAGAGTTGGCATTTGGAATTTCTGGTATCCTAATATGATAATGAAATTTGAAGGTGTCGATAAAGAAGGAATCTTAGTTTCTAAAAAATGTCATGAATCTAAGGGATAAAGTATCAAATGTAGCTTATTGGAGATTTCTGAAATAGAAATGGAAAAGATGCTTAAAAAGAGTCTATTTTGATAATTAAATAATCACAAAACAAAGAGCAATAAAATAAAAATTAAAGAAACAGTCAGTAAATTGAAAAAATCTAATAGTGCCTCTATTCCGATAATGATTACTATGGATATGAGAAAAAAATTAAAAATACTCGGATACACTTTAGAAGAAATAAAATATTTAACACCGGCTGAAAGTAACGATATCATAAAAAAATCTATCATTAAAATATCTGGTAAAGATAGAGGACGTAATCAATAGCAAAAAATTTAGAATGAATTATGAAAAGCTTTCTCAAATCAAAATGGACTTCAATTGAAAAACTTAATGGCTGGATGCACTATGAAGTATTAAATGTATTTAAAAAAAAAGAAAAAATTGAATTATTTCCTATATGCAAACAAGATCTTAAAATCATAATACCGATGCAGGATCTTAAAAATAAATCTAAATGGACTCCAGGTTGGTTAATGAGTGAAAAATCTTCTGCTGAATAAAAAAATAATTAATTGACCTCTCTTATTTACGTAACCATTTTCATTAAATTTAATTTGTGTTATTATTAACAATAATATATTTTCAAATTTCTAAAAATAATTTTTTGAGGTTGTAATGAATAATAAATTTTTATCATTTAAGCAAAAAATAGAATTATATAAAGACATGATTAAATATTTCAAAAATATTGAATCTTCTGAACCGTACGGTATTGAAGTAGATGATATAATTTTAAGATTAAAAAAATGGGGAAGAGAATTAAAAGTTAGAGAAAACTATTATGATGTTTAGTTAACATTTAAATTGAGAAGAAAACATTGTCATAATTGTAAGCTAGAATTTAATATCCTGTACAGAGTTCAATTAAACAAAAAAAAAATATGGGTGTTTATCTGCGAAAGCTGCTTAAATATACTAAAGCCTTTAAATAAATTTTATAAGTATGGTGGAACATGGAAAAAATAAAAGTATGAATATCTTTGATAATAAAACAATATTTCTGATAAAAAATTTATTTTTTTTCATTTTACTTTTTACAAGTTTCAATTGCACTATCTCTGAGTACGATTATGATATAATATTTGATAAAAATAATAATTCGTTCAAAAACGCTGATATCCCTTTAGAAGGACTGGTCTATAAAAAGTATGGTGAAAGTAAAATTGAAGTCGGATATTTAGAAAATGGAGAAAAAAATGGAAAGTGGCTTTTAAGATATCCCAACAAAGAAAAAAAAGAACAAACTACATACTATAATGGAATTAAAAATGGTTTATCCGTTAAATGGTACCTGAATGGACTTAGAAAGGTTCAAGGCGAGTTTGTAAATGGTGATCCTAATGGATTATACTCAGAATGGTTTAATAATGGACAAAAATCTGTTGTGGGTGTTTTTAAAAATGGTGTTGAGAATGGACCTTCAACAAGATGGTATAGAAACGGAAATAAGAAGCAGGAGGGATCATTCTTAAATGGAAAGAGAAACGGTGGATGGACCTGGTGGTACAAAAATGGAAAAATAAAAAAGACAGGGATATTTAAAGATGGAATATTCTCTTTAGAGAAAAAATGGGCAAAGTAGCTTTAATTTTTGATTTTCAAAAAACAGAATGAATTAGGTTACTATTTTGAAAGTCTATATATATTTATTACTATTATTATCTTTTACTTTTTCACAAAGGTTAACACATACCGAGGTTTTTAATAATGGGAACATTAAAAATATCACTACTTACAAGAAAAAGAAGAATAAAATAGAAAAAATTAAGTATGAAGAATATTATGAAAACGGTCAAAAATATAGCCAGACATTATTTGAATCTGACGAAGTAAATGGCTTGATGACTTTTTGGTATCAAAATGGTCAAAAAAAAGAAGAAGCCATGTATAAAAAAGGAATAGAATCTGGAATTCATTCATGGTGGTACAAAAACGGTAATTTAAAATCTAAAGGTTTGTTTAGTAACGGTGTACCTAATGGATTATGGGTTTATTGGTATGAAACGGGGCAGAAAAGTGGTGAGGGTATTTTGAAAAAGGGGAAGCAAGATGGTCTTGTCACTGAGTGGCATAAAAATGGAAAAGTAGCGGAAGAAAGAATTTACAAAAATGGACAATTCCTCTCAAAAATTGAATGGGATGCTGAGGGAAACATAAAAAAAAAATAGTTTCGGCAAATAATTTCACTAATTTTTTTTAAATATATTTTTATTAATCTTTAAGTCTTTAAAAAAATATTTTAATATTTTTTTTGTAAATTGATATGATATGATAAACAAGTTATTAATGTCAATATTACTCTTTTTCGCTGTATCTAGTGAAAAACCATTCCTGATGTCTCAGGATATTATTCAGTACGGTTATAATTATACTGGCGATTTATATAATGGAAAGCGAGAGGGACAAGGGAAATATATTTATCCAAATGGTGATATTTATGATGGTGAATGGAAAAATGATATAAAAAATGGCGAAGGTACATTCACCTTTAAAGAAGACCGATTTACATATATAGGTGAATTTAAAGATGGTTCTTTTAATGGATGGGGAACGTTGTATGTCATTGGAGGAGAAAAGTATGAAGGGAATTGGGTAAATGGAGTAAAAGAAGGGGAAGGAATATATTCTTATCCTTTTGGGAATACGTATTCGGGTACCTGGAAAAATAATAAAAAAGAGGGACTTGGTACATACCTCTACAGGTATGGGAAAAAATATACAGGCGAGTGGAAAAATGACCAAAAACATGGAAAAGGTCTCTCCTTTGACGGGAAAGGAAACACGTATGAGGGAGATTTCAGGTTAGGAAAAATGGAGGGAGAAGGTACCTATACCTTTAAAAGTGGCAATACATATGTAGGTGGTTTTTCTGATAATAAAAAAAATGGTAAAGGAATTTTTAATTATAAAAATGGAGATAGATACAAGGGAGAATTTGTCAACGGAAATATGGAAGGCAAAGGTGAATATAAATTTTCAAATGGGAATATTTATATAGGTGAATGGAAACAGGATCAAAGCCATGGTAGTGGAGAATACACTTTTAAGAATGGAAACACGTATGTAGGTGAATTTCGTAATGGCAAAAGAGATGGTGAAGGGAAATTTATATATCCAGATGGGGAAAAATATGAAGGTGGTTATAAAAACGGTAAAAAAGAAGGGTTTGGTATTTTTACATTCAAAGATGGCAATACATATGAGGGCGATTATTGGGATGGCAAAAAGAATGGTGAAGGAACTTTTTTATACCCAAGTGGGAATATTTATAAAGGACAGTGGAAAAATGATAAAAGGTCTGGAATCGGAACACTTACTTTTCATGAAGGTGGAAAATATGAAGGTGAATGGAAGTCTGGAATTATAGAGGGTGAAGGGAACTATCAATACCCAAATGGTGATATTTATCAAGGTCAATTTGTTGATGGTAAGATGCAAGGGAAAGGATCTTACAATTATTCCAACGGAAATGAGTACCATGGTAATTGGCAAGCTGATGAAATGAAAGGACAAGGAGTTTATTCTACGTTCAATGGTAATTATTATGAAGGAGTCTTTTCAGATGGGGAGTTAAATGGATATGGTGTTTACAGATCTTCTTTAGGAGAAACATACGAAGGAGATTGGAATAAAGGCAAGATGCAAGGTAAAGGGTTATATACATTTTCAAATGGAAATACTTACAATGGCGATTGGGTTGAAGATAACAGGACGGGATATGGAATTTATACTTATAGAAATGGTGATTTATATGAGGGTTTTTTTGTTAAAGGTCAAAGAAACGGTAAGGGTACGTTTAAATACAAGAGTAACGACTTATACAAAGGCGATTGGGTAGATGGAAAAATAGAAGGCGAAGGTTCCTTTTATTATAAAAATGGCGATATTTATGATGGTAAATGGGTAAATAATCTAAAAGAGGGGCAAGGTACATATGTTTATGCTGATGGTAAAACATATCAAGGATCCTTTATAGCAGATAAAGAAGAAGGAGTTGGAATATTAACGCATACAGATGGTAAAAGATATAATGGCTATTGGCTTAATGGTATGTTAAATGGAGAAGGAACATATGTTGATCTAAATGGAAACTCTTATGAAGGATTTTGGAAAGATAATCTTTATGATGGTGAAGGTACTTTTAATTATTCAAATAGAGATGAGTACAAAGGACAATGGAGTGCAGGTCTAAGAGAAGGCCAAGGTACCCTTCATTATTCGGATGGTGGTAAATATATTGGGATGTGGGAAGGCGGACTTAAAAATGGACAAGGTATATTTCTTAGTAATTTGAATGAAAAATATGTTGGTAAGTGGATAAAGGGTAAAAGATCTGGAGATGGTGATCAAACGTACTTGAATGGTGATAAATATGAAGGTGAATGGCTAGATGATTTGAAGCACGGTAATGGTATCTATACATTCAGCAATGAGAGCTATTATAATGGATCTTGGAATAAAGATTTAAAAGATGGATTCGGTACTTTTTCATATATTAATGGAGATCTTTACCAAGGAGAATGGGTCAAGAGTCAACGAAATGGTAAAGGTAAAATAAGATTCAAGTCAGGTAATGAATATGATGGAGATTGGTATAAGGGGATAAGGCAAGGATCGGGGAGTCTGGTTTATTCAAATAATGATAAATACGAAGGTGAGTGGATTGATAATAAATTTAATGGAATAGGAACTTTTAGCTATAATAATGGGGATAAGTACTCTGGCGATTGGAAAAATAACTTAAGAGATGGCGAAGGTACATTTACTACAAGTACTGGGGATAAATATAAAGGATCATGGAAGAAAAATAGGGAAGATGGAGAAGGAACATTTACTGATAAAGCCGGGCATAGATATGTTGGTGATTGGTTGAATGGTAAGCGTAGCGGTAAAGGGACATATACATTTGCTGGGCAAAAAAAAGTGACCTACTCTCCGGGACAATCTTTGTATCTAACAGGCAATCGATATGTTGGTGAATGGCATAATGATAAATTCGAAGGTAGTGGGTCTTTTAAATATTCTAATGGTGATACTTATGAAGGTGAGTGGAAAGCAGATTTAAGAGACGGATTCGGAATTCTTGTTACTACTCGAGGAGAGCATTACGAAGGAGAATGGAAGAGTAATTTAAAACATGGTAAAGGTGAATTTGATTTTTACAATGGTGATCGGTATGAAGGTGAATGGGAAAAAGATTTAATGCATGGAAAAGGGCAGATGAAGTCTAAAAATGGTGACCTCTATTCTGGGGACTGGTCTTCAGGTTATAAGCAAGGGTTTGGGCAAGCGGTATATTCAAATGGAGATGTCTATAAAGGAATGTGGTTTAATAATCAAAGAAAAGGTAACGGAGTTTTCACTTATGCTAATGGGGATATTTATGATGGTGAGTGGGTTGATAATATTCAAAATGGTAGTGGGTCATTTACAGATACGAAAGGTAATTATTTTATTGGGTTATGGAGTGAAAATCTGAAAAGTGGTCTTGGTAAATTGACCTATTCGAATGGAGATGAGTACAAAGGTAATTGGATGAATGATCAGATAAACGGAGATGGTTTTATGATGTATTCATCGGGCGATTCTTATACCGGGAATTGGAAAAATGGACAGAAGGAAGGTAATGGTAAATTAATTTCTATTGTCGGTGGTTTTGAATATGTAGGTGATTTTAAAAATAACCAATTTAATGGAAATGGTAGCTTTAAATCAAAGATAGGCGAATCTTATGAAGGTGCTTGGGTTTCTGGGAAGAAAGAAGGGAAGGGTCTTTTTACATCTTCTTTTGGAGATATCTATGATGGTACCTATAAGAATGACTTAAAAAATGGATTTGGATATATGGTTTTCTCAGATGGAAATAAATTTAAAGGACAATGGGTAAATGATAATATACAAGGGAAAGGTAATTATACGTTTGTAAATGGAAACACGTGTGAAGGCTCTTTTTCTAATGGAAAACTAAATGGGCAAGGTTATTTTGATTATAGGAATGGAGATAAATATATTGGTTCCTTTAATCAAGGAAAAAGACAGGGGCAAGGTACTTGTGAATTTTCTAATGGTGAAAAGTATACAGGTGAATGGGAAAATGATATTATAAATGGTAATGGTGAATATGAATTTTTAAATGGTAATCACTATGAAGGAATATTTAAAGATGGTATAATGGACGGTCAAGGGACATATACCTATAAGAACGGGAATTTATATATAGGTGAATTTAAAGATGGTAAAAGAGAAGGTCTCGGTGTTTTTACTTATCAAAATGGTAATAAATATATAGGTGAATTTAAAGATGGAACGATGGATGGTCAGGGTACCTTTACATATCCCAACGGTGACAAAAATGTAGGTGTATGGAAAAATGGAAAGCCTGTCAATTAGCCTTTGAGTATTTTAAAACGAACTTTTTTATAAGAAATAAATAGAGAATTAATTCAAAGCGAGGCTTTAAAATCAAAATATTTTATATATTTTCTTTTTTAATCTTAACTAGCTGTTTCAACAAAAACATTACAAGTTTAAATATTAGAGAAACTCCTCTAAGTGGTAAGCTTCTTACCATAACCAGATTAGATGAAAATTATAAAAAAACAAAAAATTTCAATAAAATATGGAAAAATTTCAGTAATGATAAATTTAAACCCCACTTCAGATTGCAAAATAAAACCTATAAAGTAGTAGGCACTTTAAAAGAATATAAAAATATTTCTATTGTTATTGAAGATGATAGGGGTAAACGTTTCAAAAAAAAAATATCATCTGATGAGATAATTAATTGGCCTAGTTATGTTGTTTTCGATGAGGTTCTAAAAGAGGCTGAAAACGTAATTGGTGATACGATCTGGTTGAATTCTATTCTAGATCAAGAACATTTTTATACTTCTTCAGAAAATAATTTTTTAAGATTTGAGCCCGTCAAAGTGAAGGGGATTACTTTAATACAAAATTTTGATTCAGATTATCCTATTTGGTTAGAGGTTGAATCTTTTAAAGAACCTCAGAAAGCTTTGATACGCTTTAATAGTACAGAGGGAAAGCCTGGATATATAGATCATTATTTCTCAACATCTCCTATATTAAACACAACAAATAAAAAGTTTCTCAGTAATATTTTTAATAAAAAAATAGAAGTTGGAATGTCAGAAAGAGAGTGTCGCATATCGATTGGAAACCCTGCCAGAATAAATAATACCGCTAGTCGACACGGTATTGGAAAGCAATATGTGTATAAAAAAAATAATGGCAAAAATATTTATTATCAATTTGAGTATGGTAAATTGGTTTATATAAATGAATAAAAATATAAACAAATATCTGATCAAAGCTTGTAAGCCTTATAAAGTGATTTTATTTTTTATTATTTTTTCAATTTCCAATGCACAAGAAATAGATTCTTTAAGTTATTATCAAAAATTTAATTTAGCGGTTGAGTCTTATAAAGATGGACGGTACTCAATTGCTGAAGAACAGTTTAAAATTATTCTTATAAATGAACGTGATTACATTGATCCAGCTGCGCAATTAATGATAGCAAAGTCTCAATTAAAACAGAATAATCATGAAGGTGCTTTAAGAACCTGCAAATCCTTTTTGGCTAGTTATCCAAAATCAATTTATGAAACTGATGGGTTAATTCTTCTTGGAGATATTTCTTTAATAAATGAAAAATTCACCAAAGCATTTCAATATTTCCTAGATGCAAGGAGAGTAGCAAAGAAAAGCCAACATATATATCAAATAGATAAAAGAATTTTGCGTTGTATAGGATTAGGTCTGAATCAGGAATTAATTGAAAAATTATTATTTAAAGAAAAAAAGCCACAGATTAGATCTATCATCAACCTTACAAGAGCTTATAATTCATGGGAGAAAGGTCTTTCCAATGATTTAAAAGATGATTTACGCGCAATAGACTTGAAGTCTTTACCCGAAATTTTTTTACCAATTCATACCAATCTCAATAATTATAAAGATCAAAGTATTTCTAAAACTTATACAGTCTCTGTACTTTTGCCACTGGAGGGCCCTTTAAAAGCGAAAGGCGAATCGTATCTGTTAGGCCTTTCAGATCTCTTTAATTTTGAAAAAAGATTAACCCAAATAAAGTTTTTAATCCATAATACCAAGGGAAGAGGCCCTAACGCTTTAAAAATTGTAAAAAAGATTAGTTCAAATAATAAGAGCACTATTATTCTTGGACCTTTAACATATGAAGAAATTTTTTCAATAAGTGGATTAGAAATTGACATTCCAATTCTTATACCCAAATCAGCACCTATAGAACTAGCTGACATATCAAAAAATTTATTTTTTTTATCCCCATCAGTTAAAACCTTAGCAGAGAGAAGTGCGCAAATGATGATAAAAGAACTTGGTTTCACTAAAATTGCAGTACTTTCTCCAGCAGATAAGAAATATAAAGAAACAACGGACTATTTCATAAATGCATGTTTTCAAATGGGTGTAGACCCAGTTTCAATAGAGTGGTATCTTGAAAAGCCTATAAATATTTCAAAACAATTAAAAAGTATTAGAAGAGTTGCGTGGAGTTTAGTTGAAGAGGATGATAATAAAGTTGGAGAGTCAAATTTGAAAATCGACAGCCTAGATGCTCTTTTCGATGTTGATGTAACTGACTTTTTTGAGCTTCCAAAAGAAGAAGAAGAGGTTATGAGCAAGAGTGATTCCTCTAAAATTAATTTAGAAACAATTCAAGCTATTTATATTCCAATAAGACCAGATGAATTACGTTATGTTGGTACTCAACTTCCTATGTATAATTTAAAGACTATGGTTTTCGGCAATGAAAATTGGTTAGATATGGCTCTTCTAAATAAAGATGTAATTGGTCCACATGTTCAAGGAATGAGAATTATTTCTGATATTGGCTCTCCGATTTATTACGATACTCAAAAAAATGTATTTAAAAATTATTTTTCATTAGCTCAAGATCATTCAAGCTTTTTAGAATCACTTTTTAAGAAAAAAAAGTTTAAAAAGAAAAAATTACTCAAACAGTTGAGATCTCAAAATCCTTTTTATGGCCAACATACTTCAATTCTTCTTAATGGTAAAAATAAAAATGAAAATACTTCGGCTCAAGTAATTGAATACAATAAAAATAAAATAAGAACGCTGGGTATTTATGATGGCGAAGTATTTGGACATGAGAAAAATGAATAAATTTGAAGGACTCTCATTCACATCTAAGTTCACAAACCCTAATATTTATGCATCTTTTTCAAATAAATTTTTCAAAAGTTCACTAATTGATAAAAGAGAATCTTTTGCCGTTCAATCAAGTTTTGTGAATAAATCTCTTATAACCCCTGTTCAGACACATTCAAAAAGAGTTGTTTTTTCTAATGAAAGTGGAGATATAAAAAATTGTGATGGAAGCTTCTCAACTAATGAAAATTTAGTTTGTAGTATCCAGGTGGCTGATTGTTTGCCAATCTATTTTGCTCATAAATTTAAAAATATTTATGGATTAATCCATGTGGGCTGGCGTGGATTAGTTAATCAAATTATTATGAGTACTGGACAATTATTATTAAGTAATAATTATAAATTGGAAGAATTTGAGGTACTTATTGGTCCCTCCATTCAAAGTTGTTGTTTTGAAGTTCAGTCTGATATAGTTGGTCAATTCAATGAAAAATTTGTAGAAAAAAAAATAAATAAAAGTTTTAAGGTAAACTTACAAAATAATGCAAAAAGCGATTTATACTTAACTGGTTTTTTAGAAAAAAATATTGAAGTGGTTCCCATTTGTACTTTTTGTAATTCAGAAACATATTTTTCATACAGAAAAGACAACAATATTTCAGGTCGAATGATTGGACTCATTGGGGTAAATATATAATGCAAATACTATGGAATCAAAAATGACATTTTGGGAGAGTTTGATATTAGGTTCAATCCAAGGAGTAACTGAATTTTTACCTATAAGTAGTTCTGGTCATTTAGTAATAATTCAATCAATACTTGGTGTTAACCTGCCTGGGAATGATTTTGAGATTTTAGTTCATTTGGGAACACTTGGAAGTATACTATATGTTTTTCAAAATGATATTTTAGAAATCCTAGTAAGTCTAAAGAAAAAAAGTACAAGGATTTTTATTGTGTTAATTATTCTTGGCACTCTTCCAGCGATTTTTATTGGTTTAAATTTTAAAGATCAAATTGCATTATTATTTGAAAATATTACGAATGTTTCTGTTGCTTTAATATTTACCGGAATTGTACTGATATTAACTTTTTTTTTAAAAAGAAAAGATTTAGAAAATAACTTTAGTAAGGCTTTTTTGATTGGAGTTTTTCAATCAATTGCAATTATTCCTGGAATTTCAAGAAGTGGGATGACTATCAGTATTGCAATGCTTTTAGGTCTCTCTCCAAAAAAAGCGGCGAAATTCTCTTTTATGCTCGCAATACCTGCAATAAGTGGCGCAGGTATTCTTACTGCATTGGATACAAGCAATGGTTTTTTGTTACCCTATCAAGTTTTATTTGGTGGGTTTATAAGTTCTTTTTTAGTAGGAATTTTATCTTTGAATATTCTTTTGAAACTATTAAAAGCTGGTAAATTTCATTTCTTTGGAGTTTATTGTATTTTAATCGGTCTATTAACATTGGTTCTATAAAATGGCCTTAATAGAGATAATATTCGCCCTCTATCTCGCAGTTCTCATATTAGTTGGGTTTTTTACTTATAAGTATAATAAAACACAGGAGGATTATCTTCTTGCAGGGCGTAAGCTAGGTCCTTGGATAACGGCTTTTTCTGAACGTGCCTCTGGAGAATCTGCATGGTTATTATTAGCTTTACCAGGGGCAGTTATTACGATGGGATTGAGTGTTAGCTGGTCAGTTGTCGGTATAATCACCGGTATTGTTGCATCGTGGTTTTTAATAGCGGAAAAACTACGAGAAGAAACAGAGAAATATAATGCCCTCACAATTCCTGACTATCTTCATAAACGATTTGATGATTCTTCAAACATAATACGTATTTTTTCATCTATTATTATTGCATTCTTTTTTCTCTTTTATGTATCCGCTCAATTACATGCTTCTGGTAAAATTTTAAACTCTCTTTTCACAATTAATCCAATTATAGGAATTACAATTGGAGCATTAATTATAATAAGCTACACATTGTTGGGTGGGTTTATGGCTGTTGCATGGACAGACTTTTTCCAAGGTTTTTTGATGGTGGGAACACTAGTTATATTACCTATTGCTGGTTTTATTGAACTTTCAAAATCTGTAATTACCATTTCGGATGGATGGATAATGGCTGAAGCCATTTTTAAAAATGAAAATTCATCCCTTTTTGGAGGTAAAAAAAATGTAGAAGCTCTTGTTGTTGCATTAACAGGCCTTAGCTGGGGATTAGGATATTTTGGGCAGCCTCATTTATTGATAAGGTTTATGGCTATAAAAAGCTCAAAAGATATCAAAGTCGCCAGAAGGATTGCACTCTCTTGGGCATTCCCTGCCGTTATAGGTGCATTCTTTGTTGGTGTTGTTTCACTTCTTTATTTTGGACCTTCATATTTTGTAACTATTGACCCTGAAAAAGCAATGCCGTTATTATCAAAACATATCATGCATCCTATACTTGCTGGACTTTTTATTTCAGGTGCAGTATCAGCTATGATGTCAACTGCAGACTCCCAACTTCTAGTTTCTTCATCTGCAATAACTGAGGGTTTATTATTTAAATATAAAAAAATCATGCCAAAGAATACTGTTACGTTTAATAGGTTGGTAGTTGTTCTAATTGGAAGTATTGCATATTGTATTGCAATCTACTCTGAAATTAAGGGGAATAATATTTTTAGTATTGTGAGCTATGCTTGGAGTGGTTTAGGGTCTGCTTTTGGCCCAGTTTTACTAATGTCTTTGTGGTGGAAGAAAATTAATAGAAATGGTGTAATCGCAGGAATTCTTACAGGATTTTTTACCACCATAGTATGGTCTAATATTCCTTTTTTAAATGAATTAATTACCGAACGTTTATCAAGCTTCATTTTTTCTTTTACAGCAGCTTATGTAACAAGCTTAATATATCATGATAAAAATTAAAGATATTTTAAATGAGCTAAAAAGGGAAGTGGTGCGACCTCTTTATTATATGAAAGGCCCAGATTATTTTTTACAAAACTTTTTTATTAATTATTTAAGCAATACAATCTTCAAAGATATTAAAGTTGATAAAATTACCCTGCTTCCAGACGAGATGAGCGGATCGGAAATTATTAATAGATTAACCTCGCAAGACCTTTTCTCAAGTAAGAAATTATTTATCCTAAGAAGTCCTCAACAAATAAAAGGTAAGGCAAATTCAGAATTAGTTAATTTTTGTAAAAACCCTGTTCCTAATCATATCTTAGTTTTAGTATCAGATGATTGGTCTTCTTCCGCAACTTTAAAAAAAATTGAGAAAGTGTTAGATCCTATTGATACTCAAACTCCATTTGAAAATGAAATAAAAAAATGGGCAAGATATTTATTCAAAAAATATGGAAAGACTCTAGACCCTCAAGGTATTGATGTTTTGGTGAAAAACTCGGGAGACAACCTTTCCCATTTAAATAACGAAATAGAAAAAATTTGTATTTCCTCTGGTGATAGGGATATAATTGATGTCGAAGATATTAAAAAATTCTCGGGATGGAAGCGAGAGCATAAAAGATGGGAGTTTTTAAATTCCTTAGGTAGAAGAAACTATAAAGAGAGTATTATTATTGGTAAAGCACTTATAGCAAATCAGGAATCTATGATTTCGTTGCTCTACCCTTTAACTTATATGTTTCAAGAAATACTTTTTGAAAAAATAAATAACGGAACTTTTTCAAATTATCGCAGTTACATACCTATACCGCAGTCAATTAAAAAAAATATTAGTCATTATGCTAAGTACTTTTCGTATGAAGAAATAGAAAGCATAATGATTCAATTAGGATATATTGATAAGAAACAAAAAACAGTGCTATCAATCGATGAAACAGACCTTATACAACTCATATCAAATGTTACAAGATAGTAAAATAAATAATTTTTTATATAAAGATGAAGAACTGATATTGCAATTTCAACAAGGCAATGAAAATGCTTACGTAGAGCTTGTAAATAGGTACAAAAATAAGCTGATAAATTTTACTTTTAATTATTTAGGTGATAGAGATTTAGCTGAGGATGTTGTACAAGAAACTATGTTGAAATTGTATGAGAAGAGACATTATTACAAAGAAATAGCCAAGTTCTCAACATGGATTTATACAATAGCAAGAAATCAAGCAAATACAGAAATAAGAAAAAGAAAGAGGCGTAATATATCGTTCCTTAGTCAAATGACAAAAAATGGGAAAGATTTTGATCTGGATTCAAAATCACCAGATTTAATTAATGATCTTCATAACACTTATCTATCTAAAAGAATTAATAAAGCAATACAATTACTACCTGCGCACTTTAGAGAAGTGATCGTCTTGAGAGATATTCAAGGGCTTTCTTACGAAGACATAGGTTTAGTGATGAATGCTCCACTTGGGACAATAAAATCTAGAATTAATCGTGCAAGAATTCAGCTTCAAGCTGAACTGCATGACCTAAAAAAAATATAGGAGTAATATATTTAAATGAACCGCTATCAATTTGAAGATTTGATTTCAGACTATATTGAAAACAAAATAAAACCTAAAGATAAAATAGAATTTGAAAAATATGTTGAAAACAATATTGAAGCAAAAGCGCTTTTAGATTCTATTCGAAATAATATAGACCAGATGAATGATTCTTTTAAGATTCAGGTAGGCAAATACTTTGATGAAGACTTATTATTGAAGATTAAAAATCAATCTCAAAAAAAAGAAAAATTACGTTCTTCTAACACTTTTCTTTTTGGTTTTAATTTATCTCAATTAACTGTTATGGTTGGTCTTCTTATTTTGTTTCTTTTCGCAACATTTGAATTAAATAATGAATATAAAATTAATAATTTTGAAGATAATATTTTTAGTGCTGAAGACATTCAAAAAACTTCGGATGGAATAGTTGAAAATCATCAAAATGAAAAAGAAGATACAACTATTATTAATAAACAAATTAATAAAGATTTTGATTACTCAAAAAAAATAAAGTTTGTTAATGATTAATTATATATAAAGCGACCAAAAAAGTTTTTAAACCGAGTCATTTTAACTAAATTTATATTAGTTGAATATAAACAATGCAACAAATGACTGATTTAAAAAACCACACAAAAGTATTAGCTCTTTTTTGTATTTTTGTATTCATTTATATTTTACTCCCTTCTAGTTATGAGTCAATCAGTAATGTTTTAACATTTTTTGTGTTATTACTATTGGTTATTGTCTTGTACTCTTATTATCAACTTCTAGAAAAACTAGAAAGCAATGACAAGCGAACATTCGAACCAGAACCGAAGGTAGATAGAGCTCATAATCAGAGTGCTAATACAAATAAAATGTATAAGGGACTCAAAGAAATAATTTTCAGTTTAAGTAAGTCCGTTAGTATTAATTCTAAATCAGCTTTTTATATTTTTGATCCAGATAAACAAGCTTTCCATATTCAAACTGAAAATTCTACAGAGTTTAAAGAATTAATAAATACTGATGATAGTGTCTTTATGGAACATTTAATTAAAAATAAAAAACTACATCAAAAAGATTTTCCTGATGTCTGGGAAAAATTATTTTTGAAAGAATCCTGGAGAGGGAGCGAGTGCGCTATTTTTAGTCCAATACATCTAGAAAAAACAGTTATCGGCCTCATCGTTATCCGCGTTGTTCATTTCACTGAAATAACAGATACTCAAATTAATATCCTAAATGAAATAAGCTCTCTTGTTTCATTTAGTTTAGAGAGCCTAAATCATCTTGAAAAAAGTGTGTTAGCCGAACAGAATAAGAGCTTAATTCTTGATGTTGTTGATAAACTAGATTTTAAATCTGACTCCCAAAATATATTTAATCAATTTAAATATCTCATCAGGACTTTTTTTAATTTCGAAAGATTAACTATCTCTCTTAAAAAAGAAACTGAAAATAGAAGGAAAATTGATAAAGGTATAAACTCAATAATAAAATTAACTGATGGGCATGATGATGATTTTAATGAAGGAGATGAATTTCCAACAAACGGTTCAATTCACGGCCTTCCCATTATAAATCGCAAAATTATAAATAGCGTTGACTGGCCTAAAAATTATCCTAATATGTTCAGGTTTAATTCTTCGGAGAATGATGATTATAATTTAAAATCTATTTTAGGGGTGCCAATAATTATAGATGGTGAAAGTCGAGGCTCGATTCTATTAGAAAGGTCAGGAAGTAAACCTTTTTCGATAAACAATGAAAAAGATTTAGGGCTAATGGGAACTGTCTTAGGATCAGCTCTTCATTGGAGATATGAATATGAAAAGATTCATAATAATGCTACGCATGATGGGCTCTCTGGATTATTAAATCATCAAACCTTTAAAGAAAGGTTTAGTGATGAAATATTGAGGGCTGCTCGTTTTCAACAGAAAATGGCGGTTATGATATTTGATCTAGATAAGTTTAAAAAAGTTAATGATACACTTGGACATCAATATGGAGATTATGTAATCCAAGAAGTCTCAAAAATAATGCAAGATAATGTTCGTGCGGTCGATGTTGTCGCTAGGTACGGAGGGGAAGAATTTGCGGTCATTTTAATTAATTCAAATGTAGAAATGTCTAATATTGTTGCGCAGAGAATAGTTGATAACATTGCTGATTTTAGCTTCACAATGGATGGAGTTGAAACTAAAATTACCATTTCAGGTGGAATGTCTGAATATCCAACACACTCTGATAATACTAAAGATTTAATTGAGTTAGCAGATAAAGCAATGTATAAAACCAAGCAAGAGGGTGGTAATGGTATTATCACACACATAAATACTGTTTAAGATCATGAATAAAAGATTACTGAACATAATACACAAACTAACTATTTCATCCCTTTTTGGTGTTTTTTTATTGGGAACAAGTCCCCAAAAGGAAAAGGCGTTAAGCCATTTTATGCAAGGCGAATTTTTAATGAATCAGGGCAACTATGCTATGGCCGTCCTTGAATTTCAAGATGCTATTTCCTATGACCCAAATGCTTCAACTATACATATCTCAATATCTGATGCATACAGAAGACTAGGAAGAATGAAAAGAGTGGAAGACCATTTACGAATAGCTCTAGATCTAGAGCCTGAAAATATCGAAGCAAAAGAAATGCTGGGGCAATTTTTTATCACCGAGAAAAATTACATCGAATCTCAAAAAATCTTCCTAGAATTAAACAAACAAGATTCAGCTAATATTGATTATATTTTTACTTTAGCGGACCTTGCTAGAGTCCAAAAAAAATGGGAACTAGCTATTGATTATTATATTTTAGGTTACAATAACAGTCAGGCAATTAGTGGTCTAGAGCAAGCACTGCAGATAGCTTTGACAACAAATAATTTTAAAAAAGGTAAACAAATCTGCCTTTTATTACTTGAAGAAAGCCCCGACGAAATAAAGTTGTTAGAAACATTAAGAGACTTAGCTCTTTTTACAAAAGATTACTTAACTGCATATAATACAATTTTAAAGATTGAAGAAGTCTTAGGTTCTTCAGTTGAAATATATTTTCAAAAAAGTGCACTACAAGAGGAATTGAA
>Ga0209603_1001527_pt1 | contig 23776 bp, 11 predicted proteins | sample COGITO_mtgs_1206_FD_184812 | JGI IMG/M metagenome (GOLD analysis project Ga0209603, IMG submission 184812) | Pelagic marine microbial communities from North Sea - COGITO_mtgs_120607 (SPAdes) (version 2) | ecosystem: Environmental > Aquatic > Marine > Epipelagic ... | reverse complement strand
GAGTGTTGTAGAAGCTCAGAAAGCATCTGCTGCCAACGGGGGTACTCCAGTTAACGCTGCTGACGCAGGCTTCAAAGGAACAGAAGGTTTGTTTTCTGCTGTTAAAGACAGAGGTAACGTAACAAATGGTAACTTTGGTGGATCATTAGCTGAATTTGACGTTTTGTTGAAAGCATTGGACAAAGAAGGAGCGATTGAAGAAAACATGCTTTTCTTGAACCGTGGTACTGCTTTGGAATTTGACGATATGCTTGGAGCTATTGGAGGCGGATACGCTCAAGGTGATGCTGGTGTTGGAGCTTCTTTCGGAGTATTTAACAACGAAGCTGATATGGCATTGAACCTTGGTTTTTCTGGTTTCCGTAGAGGATCTTACGATTTTTACAAAACTGACTGGAAATATTTGAACGACGCTTCTACGCGTGGAACTATCAATGATATCGATGGTATCTTGATTCCTGCTGGAACTTCTACCGTGTACGATCAGTCGCTTGGATCTAACATCCGACGTCCTTTCTTGCACACTCGTTACAGATCTTCTCAAGCAGACGACAGAAGAATGAAATCTTGGGTTACTGGATCTGTAGGTGCAGCAACATCTTCTTTGGATGCAATGGAAGTACACTTCCTATCTGAAAGATGTTTGTGTGTACAAGCAGCTAACAACTTCGTATTGTTCGAAGCTTAATCAAGAGTATATTACTGTAATTTTTACCCTCGTTGTATTGACGGGGGTAATTATTACTTTTTTAAAATTATTTAATTATATTATATTATGGCAACTAAAAAAGCAACTGCAAAACCTGCAGTTAAACAAACAGAAACAATTGAAAGCACTACAGTAGCAGCAGCTCCTGTAAAACAAGTAGAACCCAAAAAACCAACTTGGGAAATTAAAGACAGAACTTATATTCTTAAAGGTGACACAACCCCTCTTAGATATATTCTGCAAACTAGAAACTCTAGGAGATCCCCTTTATTGTGGTTTGACGAAAAAACCGCTGAGCAAAAAGAAATTAGATACGCTACAAATCAAAACAGTGTATTTGTTCAAGAACAAAAAGGAGAATCTATTTTAGGATCTATTATATTTCAAGACGGTACACTATTTGTACCTAAAGAAAAACAAAACTTACAAAAGTTACTTTCATTATACCACCCATCTTTAAATAAAAAGTATATAGAGTTTAAGCCCGCTGTATTAGCAGAGGAAGAATTAGATTCTTTAGAATCAGAGTTAGATGCAATGATCGCAGCGAAAAACATGGAGGTTGACCAAGCAGAAGCAATTTTAAGAGTAGAATTAGGATCTGCGGTGTCTAACATGAGTTCTAAGGAACTTAAAAGAGATTTATTATTGTTCGCTAAAAACAAACCTTATTTGTTCTTAGAGCTAGCTAATGACGAAAACGTACCTTTAAGAAACTTTGCTATCAAAGCCACTGAAGAAGGTATTATTTCTTTATCTCAAGATCAAAGATACTTTACCTGGGCGGCTAATGATAGAAAACTAATGACTGTACCTTTTGACGAAAATCCATACTCAGCTATGGCTGCGTTTTTCAAAACAGATGAAGGCGTAGAAATTTACAGGTCTATAGAGAAAAAGACCGCATAACACGTAATATAAATATAGGGGATGATTACTTCGTCCCCTTATATTACATTAAAAACTTAAAAAATGGCAATAAGCGTAGATACTGTTTATCAAAGAGTCTTAGCGATTCTAAACAAAGAGCAAAGAGGTTACTTGACTCCGGTCGAGTTTAACTTGTTAGCTAACCAAGCTCAAATGAGTATATTTGAACAGTACTTTAACGACATTAGTCAATTTTCCAGAATTCCTGGCAACGATACAGAATTTTCAGATCCTTTAGAAAACTTACACGAAAAAATTGAGTTTTTTCAAAAAGATGGCGCCATGACTTTCAGTAGCAGCAACGGAGGATGGAGCCTTCCTGCAGATGTTTATAAAGAAGGTGAGATTTATGCAACTATAGGCGGAAATAAAGTTTCCGTACAGAAAGTTACTAAAAAAGACTACGAGCTGCTAATTACTTCTCCTTTAATGAAACCTACAAATAAAAACCCTATAGCTTATACTTATTTAAACGAGAGCAGTAACCGTATTACTAAAGTTCACGCATCAGCGTTGATCGAAGCAGACGTTCGTATTAGTTATCTAATAAAACCTGCGGATGTTGTGTGGGGCTATTCAACTGTATTAGGTGAAGCTCTTTATAATGCGTCTAACTCAAGCGACTTTAAGTTACATGCTACCGAAGAAACTAAACTAGTAATAAAAATACTAGAACTAGCAGGGCTACTTATTCAAGATATTGGAACTTACCAAGTAGCAGACAAGGAAGACAAACAAAAAATTCAACAAGAAAAATCTTAATAAATGGGGCTAATAACAGAAACAGCAGACGCATACTATAGCGACGCGAGCAAATATGGAGGATATTCATACACTCCGCTTTCAGATATTGTAAAAAACTTTGAATTAGCTTACGTAGGAGAAGACAAGCTTGTGCCTAAAGCTAAGCGTACGGATATTCTTTTTCACGCTATGCGAGGTATGCAGGAGTTTTCTTACGACTTACTTAAAAGCGTAAAGTCTATGGAGCTCACGATTCCGCTGAGCTTAAGTTTAGCCTTACCGCAAGACTACGTTAACTATGTTAAAGTGTCATGGGTTGACTCTATTGGAGTAAAGCATATAATATACCCTACCACACTTACTTCTTCACCTTCTTCATCCCCTGTACAAGACGATGGCTATAACATTGTAACAAGCGAAAGCGAAGGAACTATAGTCGAAGGAACACCTGTTATAGAAACAAACTGGAAAAATGCTACAACATTCGACGACAAAGTTAACAGAGAGCTTTTTGGCGCTTTTGAAACTAGCTACGAATTTGAAGGAGGAAGATACGGTATTGATCCTCAAAATAGTCAATCAAACGGTACTTTTACGATAAACGATCATAGCGGCACTATTTCTTTTAGTAGTGACCTAGCTGACAGCATTGTCATAATAGAATACATATCAGACGGTTTAGCGTATGACGCGGACACTAAAGTACCTAAAATGGCAGAAGAAGCAATGTATGCGCATATATTACATGGTATTGTATCAACAAAAGCTAACCAACCAGAGTACTTAGTACGTAGACTTAAACAAGAAAAAAGAGCAAAGATAAGAAATACCAAAATAAGACTAGCTAGCATAAAACTTAGCGAAATGACACAGGTAATGAGAAACAAATCTAAGCACATAAAACACTAATAAATGGCAGAGTTAACTAATACGTTTACACAAGGCAAAATGAACAAGGATCTTGACGAAAGACTTGTTCCAAACGGCCAATACAGAGATGCTCTTAACCTAGAAGTATCTTCTTCGGAAGGTAGCAATATAGGTGCTTTACAAACTGTACTAGGTAATTCACTGGTTGACTCAACAGCTCAAGCAAGCATACCTAGCGACGCTCGATGTATTGGGTCTGCTGTTGATGAAGAAAACGACAATATATATTGGTTTTTAGCTTCTAGTTCTTTTGACACTATACTTGAGCTTAGCGGATCTAGTGTTACACCTGTTATAGTAGACACTCAATCAATATTAAATTTTGGCTTAAGCAATCTTATTACAGGGGTAAATATTTTAGACGGTGTTTTGTACTTTACAGACGACTTAAACGAACCCCGTCAAGTGGACATAAGCTACTGGAAAGCTAAAACTCAAAATAGCTTTACCCATACACCTGGGCTTGCAGCAGATAGAATATCTCTATATAAAAAAGCGCCGTTGAACGCTCCTACTTACAAAACTTTAGCTCAAAGTTTTAGGGGAGGCAATGGAACTCACGGTGGCGCAAAAATAACAACTAGCGGAAACATAGAAGGCACTGACATTGGTAGCTCATTTAGCGTAGGTGTTAGTTCTTTTCTTATTAAAAACACAACCACAGTCGCTTTGCCCGCTTTCGAAGTAAATGACCTTGTATTATTTAATAGAAGCTACATAACAGAGGCAGGAGAAAGTAATCATGTTTCATTAGTAGGTAAGCTTTTAAGCACCGGATCTAGTTGGTCGTTTGAAATGATTTCTAAACAAGGAAATATTGATCCCGGCGTTGCTAGGTATAATATTGTACTGAAAGAAGATGCTCCGCTGTTTGAGCTAGAGTTTCCAAGGTTTGCTTACAGGTATAAGTATAACAACAACCAATTTTCAACCATATCACCTTTCTCTTCGGTTGCTTTTATACCTGAGGAATACTCTTACGATTCGAAAGAAGGTTTTAATTTAGGTATGACTAATAACGTCCGTAAAATAGAGTTAGAAGGGTGGAAGTCAACGCCTGTTATTGACAGTTATGAAAGCGATATAAAAGAAATTGAAATTATTTACAAAAAATCGGAAAGTAACGTAATATACGTTGCCGACACCTTAAAGGCATCAACTGCTACAGGCAGGGTCGAGTCTATCACGGTAAACGCAGGGGATTATGCAAGTACCGGTGTTTACGGAGTGACAGGAGGAACTGGAACGGGTTTAAAGTTGCGAACATTGCATTCTTCAACAAGTCCTTTTCCTTTAGTTTCAGCTGTAATAGAAGAAGCAGGCTCAGGATATTCGGTAGGAGACGTGCTTACTATTAATTTTAGCAACACAAACAGCACAGTCACCGTTGGGAGCGTAAGCGAAGGCCTTTTTTTCCCTTCTTCCGCAGAAATTAAAGAAAATCAGGTATTAAAAACAATCTCTTCAGATCAAATACTAAGGCCTTACGACGCAATACCTCAAAAAGCCAAAGCTATGGAGGTAACAGGTAACAGACTAGTATTTGGAAATTATGTGCAAAACTTTGACATAGTAGGTTCTCCTCAGTTTACTCCTAGTGTACTAGGCAGGACTGACGTTTCTCAAAAGCTTTCTGTAAAAACTGACAGATCTTACCAGTTTGGAGTTGTATATCAAGACGAATACGGTCGAAGAACACCTGTTTTTACCGACTCTTCAGGAGTTATTAATCTTGACTCTGATAAATCTACTGGCAACTCTAGGTTTAGAGTTAAAACTACTCATAGCAATATTCCTTCTGATATAACCCATTTTAAGTATTACATAAAAGAAACTTCAAGCGGGTATTATAACCTACCAATAAGTACTGTTTACCAAGACAAGCAAGAAGGATATATATATGTAGCAATCCCAACTTCTGAAATAAACAAGGTAGAAGACAATGACACTCTTGTTCTTAAAAAACAATCAGGAAACGTTTTTTACAATTCAGGGGACAATAAGTTTAGAGTAGTTAGCAAGTTAAGTAATCCTCCTGACTTTTTAGCTTATAGAAAAGAAGCAACGTATAAAACAGATTATTTAACTTTCGCTAGTTATTTTGGAGCCAACGGTAACAACGACCCTCAATTTAACGTTTCAACTACCAAAAAAAGAGGCTCTACTCCTGTGCCGGGACACTCTACCATACTTATATCTGAAGCAGGTACTTTAGCGGTGGATTCTTCACCTACCCGAGTTGACAGCGGGTTTTTGCAAAACATAACTGTAGGCTCTTCTATTCGCTTTTCCAAAAGGCTAGCTAACTCCGGAACTTCTGATATATACGTAGTAAAAAGTATACAAATTCCTGACGTCCACGGCACTGACAAAATGGTTGAAATTACTTTTGAAACCGAGTTTGGGGATGACGTAAATGTAATATACGACAGCGCAGCAAGCGACGCTACCTTAGAGGACGCGGTTATAGAAAAAATAGAAAGAGTTCCAGATGCGGGTAACCCAGAGTATGACGGTAAATTTTTCTTAAAACTAAATAATTCCACGCAGCTTAAAAGTGCTTTGTTCGGAACAGAAGACGAAGAAAACTTAAGAACTATTGCAACAGATAATCATATTAGGTTTAGGGAAGACAATTCTCTCACTGTACAAAGACAATATTTTATAAATGAAATAGCGCCAGCTGGAAATTCTTTACCAGAAATAACAACTTTAGAAGGTACTACACTAAGTACCGCTATACCATCTGGTTTTCACATAATAATAACTAATACCGAAGAATGGGACGAAACCATCCCTTCGGGCAGGTACAAAGATGATATATTCAATTTGAACTTAAAAGAAGGAAACTATATTAGACTTTCTGCAGCAGACAAGGTAGTAGGTTCTGCGGAATCGCTAGCTTTAAGCCAAGAAACACCTCCTATAACTTTAGCAGCGGGTACTGTTTGCGTAGGAGGGGACGCTAAAGACCAAAGCAACTACAAAATAATGAAAGTAGTTACAGGCTTTTACACTAACCAATCAGAGTTAAAAAAGTTTTGGGCTTTAAAATTACCTGAAGCAATTACTCCTCCATGGGACAGCAATATGCAAAACCTTCTGTCCTATTCAAACAGTTTTGAAACGTTTACCATGGACGTTAGAGCTTTTCCTTATAATACAAGTTTTACTCCGTTTAATCCTGCTTTATTTGAAATAGAAACAAAAGATAGCGGTTTGGATATATATTACGAAACTGAAAAAACATATCCTATAAATGAACTAAATTCTTTTAAATTACTGGATTACTCTAATTGTTTTTCTTTTGGAAACGGAGTCGAGTCTGATCGAATAAGAGACGACTTTAACGCTCCTACTTTAGGAAAAGGAGTTGTTGCTTCTGCTGTTTTTGAACAAACTTACGAAAAAGAAAGAGTTAAAGGAGGGCTTATATTTTCTCAAATATACAATAACACTTCAGCGGATAACGGCTTAAATCAGTTTATTAATGCTCAAAATATAACCAAGTTTTTAAACCCCTCTTACGGCAGTATTCAAAAGCTACACTCAAGAGACACTGATTTGGTTACTCTTTGTGAAGATAAATGCTTAAAAGTTTTAGCGAATAAAGACGCGTTGTTTAACGCAGACGGAAATTCAAACGTTACGTCTAACAACAATGTTTTAGGCCAAGCAATAGCTTTTTCGGGAGAGTTTGGTATTTCTAAAAATCCCGAGTCTTTCGCTTCTTACGGTTTTAGGTCCTACTTTGCGGACAAAAAAAGAGGAGTCGTCTTAAGGTTATCTAGAGATGGATTAACTGAAATATCAGCTAAAGGCATGCAGGACTTTTTTTCTGATAATTTAGCTCGGTCTTTTATGGTAAACGGTAGCTATGATCAAGAAAAAAATTCATACAATATAACCATGCTTCAGCCCTCGAATCCTGGCCAAACTTTAAGTTTTAAAGAAAATGTAGACGGATGGTCTAGCAGAAAGTCGTTTTTACCAGAAAGCGGATTGTCTATAAATAACTCTTACTTTACTTTTAGTTCTGGTAAGATATACGAGCATGGGACTTTCAGTAGTTCGGTAAACAATTTTTACGGAATTCAGTACGAGTCTTCTGTTACCTTTTTATTCAACGATGCTGCTACTGCTGTTAAGGGTTTTAAAACATTAAACTACTCAGGGGATAAATCTAGAGCGTACAATGATGCTAAAGATACTATTACTACTAAAGGTTGGTATGCAGATAGTATACAAACAGATATGCAAAGTGGCTTTATACCTTACTTTGTTAAAAAAGAAAACAAATGGTTTAACTATATAAAAGGCAACGAACTTAGCATCGACACAACTAGTTTAGCTGTTCAAGGCTTAGGTGTTCCGTTTCTTACAGCACTTCAAGCGGGTGGAGCAAGATTTCAATTAACCGGTTTAAATTCTTCTTTAGAAAAAGGTGATAAGCTTTATTTTTTAGTAAACGGTAATCCTACTGAAATAGGCACGGTTAATACCGTTTCCACAACTACTCCTTCAAGCGGAGATCCTTATGGTAATGTAAGTGTAAGTACGCTGGTAAGTTCTTTACCTACCACGTCGGACTTTTTATTTTTTGCAAAAGATACAGGACCTAATCTAACATCCTTAACCGGGTACTATGCCGAAGTAACAATGAAAAACGACAACACAACTGACGGGCCTCAAGAGCTATTTTCTGTAGCTACTGAAATCTTTCAGAGCAGCAAGTAGTTAATAACCATATAAAAGCGTGATAATAATTAAAAATAAAAACATATGTTAGGAGTAATGGGAATAGCCAGTGGAGTTGGCAAAATCATAGGAGGCATTGGAGCCCGAAACCGCGCAGCGAGAGAGCAAAGGCTCGCTCAGGCTGAGTACAACGCTAATAAGACTGCTTTTATGAATACTGATACGTCTAACCCTTACAAAGACGTAACTAATACATACGAAGACCTTACGGTAAACACACAAGCTGCGGACTTTGCAGCTGAGCAACAACAGCAAGGACTAGCAAATACTTTAGATAGATTATCTGGAGCCGCTGGAGGTAGTGGGATTGCTGCTTTAGCGCAAACTTTAGCTAATCAACAGTCTCAAAACATAAGGCAAGCATCTGTGGATATTGGCAGACAAGAATCTCAAAACCAAAGACTAGCTGCTCAAGGAGAAGCTTCTATGCAAAGTCAAAGAGCCGCAGGTGAAAATATATCTCAGCAGCGTAAGATAGATAAGACAAGTACTTTACTAGGTATGTCTCAGCAAAGGCTAGGCGCGGCAAAGGCTGCAAAGGCAGCTGCAACGAGCTCTATAGTGTCCGGAGCTACTGGACTATTAGGAGGTGTTGCAAAAGGAGCTATACTAGGATCAGGTATGGCAAAGGCAGCTGCGGCTACTAAAACAGCAGCTTTAGGCGATAAGCTTAAAGCAGGAACTATAAATTCAACACAATACGATCAAGGCTTAAAAGCTATTAAAGAAGGAGGTGGTAACTTTTTTCAAAGAATAGGAGCAGGGCTAGGAGCGGAAATAAAAGGAAACTATAATAAATCGAACGGATAAGCATGGCAGATTTACAATTAATACAAGGAGAAAAATTCGCTAGAACCGGCGGGTTAAAAGCTGGGCAGCTGGACAATGTAGGAGAGCAGATAGGTAAAGGCCTGGAAGCTGTTGGTAAAGAAGTCCAAGAAGCTATGGTTAAGGTTTCTTCTTGGGGAGAAGCAGAAGAAGCGTTTAACAACGACATGCAAAAGGTAGAGACTGACGGGTTTTTAGCTGGTAACGATAGTGGATTTTCAGAGCAAGACGCTGCATCAGAATACATGACAGGTCTTAAGCAAAAATACGGTGATGCTGCTGCTAAAGCCTCTAGAATAGAAAACAAAGGAAGTGCAGCTTATAAGAATCAAGTAAAAATAATGAATGACGTAAATGCTGCTGCAAAAAACTTTGCTGCGCAAAAAGATTCTTTGATAGTTTCACGTAAGGAGTACCAAGCAAGTCCAGGTAGTTTGTCTGTAAGTAATTCTTTTGATACATCTTCAGCTTCTCAGATGAGCCTTTTGTCTGGTAAGGGGAAATGGAACGTGGATGAAAAAGGTAACATAATTGTAGACGGGCAAAAAATGTCTGATATGGGAGCTCTTAGGCAAAAGTCAGAGCTAAACTCTTTAGTCGAACAAGTTTATTCTGACACATATGAATCTTCGTTGAGTAATGGAGGAAAATTAACAGACACCCAGGTTGAGAAAGCAGGTGAAAACGTTGTGACTTCATTGATTAACAGCGGAGATCCTAAAGCTAATGTTGCTTCTTTCGCATTTGACCCGTTAACAGGTACACAAACATTGTATAGCAAAGATAGCGAAGAGGGTAAAAAACTCGCAGAAGACCTTAAAAACTGGGAAAGCTTGACTAATGAACAAAAAAATCAAATATACAACCAACTAGGGGAAAAGCATAAAAGCCTTTTAAGAGCTCAAAACGAAAAAGGAATAGCTGACTATAAAGCTGCTAACCCCAGCGAGTCTAGTGATACGGTTGAAGAAACGTATTATGATTCAGACAAGTATCTTGACGCACTAAACGAAGATGGTGGCATGAAGGTCGTTGAAATAGGTAACAAGCCTTTCATGATCGTCGAAATTGACGATCCAAATTCAAACGACGAAGAAGACACGATTAAGGTAATTAGCGCGGTTGCTACTAGTCAAACCGGAGGAGGATACACTCCTATTGTAGAAAGACAAGTACCATTATTAACAGCCGACGGTAAGCTCAACTATAAAGGATTTTCTATTTTAGCACAAGGTAAACCACTAACAAGAACTGTACCTAAAACAACCACTACTGACATAAAAGACGATAAAAAAATCCCGGTTGTTATGGAAGCTACGCTAGGAGGGGACACGCTCCCACTTGTAACAGAAACAGAAACAGAAACAGAAACAGAAACAGAAACAGAAACAGAAAAAGGAGAAGCAGAAGAAGGAACAGAAACAGAAACAGCGACAGGGGAAGACGACAATAAAGAAAATGAGCCGGCTGAAAATAACTTAAACTCAGACACTGATTTAGATTATTTTCCGGAAGGGTACGGAGAAAAAGAAGTAGAAGAAGTTACTAGCAACAAAGGCACTAACCCTCCTAATATAAGTTTGAATAGGCAAGAATTGCTTGAGGAGTTAATGGAACTAGAGAAAGCTTCGAAAGAAAAAAAGTTTAGTAAGTCTTTGGTTGACTTTAGAGCGGGAGTTAGAGAAGGAAAAATTACAATTCAAGACGTTGATACTAAAATAAAAATACTGAGCGCCCAGTTAAAAAAAGGCGACATAAGCAAAGCAAAATACGATAAAGATATAAAGTTTATAAACGAAAAAATAATGCCTTTGCTGCCGGACGATATACCCGGAGGAAAAGAAATTGACGATGCAATGCTCAGCGCTAGGCTCCTCGAACAGGACAAAAAAGATTTGGACGCTAGGAAACTTAATCCAGGCGATTTTCCTTCTGAAAGTGAACGCTCTATCGTAGAAGTTAATCAGGAACAAGAAGATGAACTCAAAATAAAAGAAGAAGTAGTAAATGCTGCATCAGGCACTGACACAAAAAAAGTCAAAGACCAAGGAAACAAGTTTGTTGATTTGAAAGGTAGTTTGCAATTTCCTTTAGTTGGAGGAAAAGGTGAATCTAAAGTCACAAGGGGGTTTGGAACAGTAAAACATAAAACACTAGGTGGAATAAAGGTGCAAAGCAACGGTTTAAGATTTGATGTAAAAAAAGGGTCTAGCGCTGCTGCCGTGAGCGAAGGGGAAGTGGTAGCCATTCAAGTCAATGAAAATGGAGCGAAGTCGGTTATGGTAAAGCACGGAGAGTATACTACAGTATATGGCCCTGTTTCTGAGCTGAATGTGCAAAAAGGACAAATTATAGCGAAAGGCCAAAACCTTGGTAAAATTCAAACTTTTAAAGATTCTGATAAAGGTGAAAAGACGGAGCTTAAGTTCCAGATATGGAAAAACAATAAAGCCGTTAACCCTGAAGAGTGGCTTGCTTAAACAAAAAAGTATTACTAAACAAATAAGTATTTAAAAATAAAAAACAAAATATTATGAGCGACTACCTAAATAAAAAAGGGAAAGTAATAACATTTAATGAAATTCAAAAAGAAGCAGAAAGAACAGGTCAAACTACCGAAGCTCTTATAAAACTTTTTGAGTTGGTCAAAGCGCCAGAAAAACCGGGAAAAGGATCGGGGGCAGTAGTAGAAGATGCGAATGCTGTACCTCAAGTAAATCAACCCGCAAATACGGGATCAGCATCGGAAAATACTTCGTCGGGGTTTCAAGATTCGAATAATCAAACGGAAAACACTGATCAAAAAATTAAAGAAAAAAATCTTTATGATTCTGAGACTGTAAATCAGGAGTATCTTGACTCTGTAAATGACAAAATTGCTAAAGCTACCTATTGGAACACCGCTGAAGACGCGGATATGGACTTGAAAAAACCTGAAACTTTAGTAGATAAAGACGAGGACAGTGTTGTGCCATACTTACAAAACGCATACGACGGAATAATACCAATGAAAAGAACAAGTTTTTTTGGGGACGCTTTTCAGTACGAAAAAAACGGAGAATGGGTTGAAATAGATTTGCAGCCGTATACTTATGAAGGTAAAGAGGAAGCAAAAAACAAGCTTATAGAATTAGATAACTACTATAAGTCTTTTGACACTGATGCTACTGAGAAAGCTTTGGCTATCAACTTAATTGACTACAACAATAACGTATTTGATAAAGATGCATTAAAGCAAATCAAAGGCGCGGGTTATTCTATAACGAAAATAAATAATAAAAAATACACTACCCCAGGATCCATAATGCCTGTAGCTGAGTCTAACCGCTACGTGTTGACTAAAAACGGTGAAGAAATAGCGACTGGCTCTCCTCAGAGAATTCAAAACGCTTTTAAAGAATACGTAACGGAAGAAGATATTTATTTAATAAATGAAAAAAACCTTGTAAACTTTGACGCTGTACAGCAGTTAGTAAAAGAAAAACAAAGCAAAGTTAAATTAAGCAAAAAAAATAAATATAGCTTATTAGAAGATTTTCACTTAAATAGTGGTGAGACCGGATACTCTAAGATGATGGTGTCTTATTTTCGCCAAGAAAACATTCTTAACGAAGATGAGTTAACTATTTTAGAAAAGTACTTTAACAGCAGAAGAGATGTGCTTGAATTGGGGCTTGATGAAGATACTTTAAGCTTTGGCATCGGAGCAGGGGACTCAGCTAAAATAACTGAATACGTTGTTGAAGCCATGCATGACCTTAAGGGGCTGCCTATTGGAATACAAGAAAAATTAAAAAATAATATAAACGATCCTTATTTTAAGTTTGTAGATCTATTAAAAGAGGAAGCCTTGCTCAATAAAAAAACAACTGTACATAATAGGATAGTTAATAAGAATCAAGGAGTTTTCTCAAAAGCAGCAACTTATAAAAAACTTAAATACGAAGAAAAAGCTAAAGTAATAAGCGGCAGAGCTGAGCAAACTAATAAAGTTTCTAAGGGTCTTTTAGCTTCAGTAGACAAGCAAGTACAAGCAATTGTAAATAAATACCCCGCAGGTGAAGTTAAGTTTAAGATAGGTAAAGACAACCTTATTGTAGGTATGCGATTTGATGATAAAGATGGAGAACTTAGCTCTAAACAATCAAATGAATTCGTAAAAGAGCTTTCGGACTACGTAGAAACTAGGAACAAAATAGTACAAGACTACAACGAAACAATAGCTCAATTAAAAAAAGATAACGAAGCAGCTTTTGTAGAAGGTTATGTTGACGAAAATACTATAAAACAGGCTTATGTAAATACTAACTCTTTTGATATATTGTCTAAAGACGCACATGACGCCGGAGCTAGGTTAGCTTTATCGATACCTACTATTTTTAATTCTGATTTTGCTATAGAAGAAGAAAAAAGGCTACAAGTAAAGGACTCATACTTCCCGTCAATAGGGACTTATGACGAAGAAGATATAAATCTAGGGTTTTTTGCTTTAAGAACACTGGCTCAGCAATTACCAAATACCGCATTAGCTATTGGGGGTACAGCTTTAGGTATGCCACCTATTGCCATCGCGGGTGTTTTTGGACTATCTTCAGGTACTCAAAAATTCAGAACCCTAAGCTTAGATAAGCGAGCTTCAGAACAAGCAAAGCTGCAATTACTTGATCTAAAAGAGCAAAAGTCATTTATGGACCCTGCTGAGTACAACTTTCAGGTATCACAGTTAAATAAGCAAATTGCATACGGAAATCTGTCGCCTGGGCAGATATTTGGGGCTTCTGTAACTTCAGGTGTAATAGAAGGGGGATTTATGTACGTTATAGGTACTATTCCGAATGCTCTAAAGCTTCTGAAAAACTTTAGAGGAACAGACGTAGGTAAAGTTGTCAAGCTTAGCGGAATGAACAAAGCGCAAAGATTGCTTTATCAAAAAGGTGAAATAGCAAAACCTATATTAGGCGAAGTAATAGAAGAAACAGCTATATACACAGGGGATGGTATTTCTGAGTTTTTAATACTTAATAGAGATATTGACATACTAGACCAACTTGACGATACAGCGGTTACAGCCGTGATTATGGCTGGGCCTATGAATGCTCCAGGGGGTTTATACTCTAATTTAATAAACGCTTCTGTTGCAAAACAGTACCGTAAATTTTACGACCCTTTAAAGAAAAGCATAGAAACAATTAGTTTGCAAATTGAATCAGCTAGCGAAAAAGACAAGCCAGCTTTAATAGCTTTACTAGAAAACAAAATTGGAGAAGTAGCAGACCTTACAGGAGAAATGGAGATTGATGCTTTAGGTCTCGGCACTGATAACGTTAAAAAAATTATAAACTTTAACTTTATACTTTCTGATTTATATAATAAAGCAGGTGTTACCTCCAGTGATTCTAAAGAAACTGCCCAGGAAAAGATAGATGCGCATGCTAAAAAACTAGGTAAGCGAGAGGGAAAAGAATTCAAAGACCAGATTGATGGTATGCTGAAGGAAATACAAAATGTTCAGGAACAGACAGACATTAACACGGCTAAAGCAGCCTTAGGTCCAAATGGAGAGCGTATAGCAAATGAATTAAAAGAATCTAACGAAGACGGCTACAATAAAAAAACAAAACGCCAACAACTAGCTCAGGTGCTGCAGGCCATGAAGGACAACGCGGTAAAAGATCAAATAATAGAAATAAAAAGAGACAAGCAAATTGTAGAAATGGTCGAAAGCCTGGAGTTAGACGGCGAAGCTTTAACTGAAGACCAAAAAGAGCAAGAGTACACTGATATAGCAAACACTTTTTTAAACAGAAAAGGGCTTGTGCTTTCTACAAAACTAGACATTGACACTAACGCAGCTAAAATACTTAACGCAGAGCAACTAAAAAACATCGACGTAGTAGGTATAAATACTATCGAAGAATTTGAAGCTGAGTTAAGAAAACTTAAGTTAACTGAAAACGAAATACAAGCAACTCTTACTGAGGCAAAAAATTTATTAGAGCAAGACGCGGAAGGAAGATCTAACGGGGTTATTGTGCCTTTGGAAGGAAAAGCTAAGTTGATAACCTTTGATAAAAAGACGATTGATCAAAGACTAAAAGACGGTCAGATTACAGCAGGTACTATGGTTCTGCACGAAATTAGTCACGCTATAGACGACGCTGCTTTTACAAGTGCTGCGGAGCAAACTATATATTCTAATAATTTAAAATCTTTTTTAAGTAACTCAAGCAATAAAACTTACAATGGCATTCACCTGCAAGCTTTAGCTGACTCTGACGGCTTATTAGATATAAACGGAAAACCAGCTAGCGAAGACACAAAGGCAGACGAATATACACGTAGAGCTCAAGAGCTTTTATATGCTTACGCTCAAAATGCAGAAACCGAAGAAACTTTTTTAGGTAAAGTAGCTGCAAAGGTAGGTATTGGCTTAAATATAAACACTCCGCAAAAAGCTTTTGACTACACTATAGCTCATAACGCGGCTTTTCGTAAAGGAGAAATATCTTCCAAAGCGAAGGCTAAAATAAAAAGAGCAAAAGGCGGTGTAGACAGCGGAGTAAAATCTAGTTCTGTTGAAAGCATCAATGAGCGAATGGACGCGCTAGACGAGCAGCTTAACGACGATGCTATAGATTTTGACAACTATAGTCAACAGATGGAATCTTTAGAAGCTGAATTAGAAGCAGTCGAAAAAGGAGAAGTAGCAAAAGCTCCTGGAAAAACGATCGAAGTGTTTCATGGAGGAGAGGTTAAAACTGTGAATGATATAGATGGTAACATTTACTTTTCAGAAGACAAAGGGCAAGCAGAAGAATATGCTAAAGGCAACTACGGTAAAGTACGGAGCTTTAAAATAAATGAAAATGAAATTGCTACTGAAGAGCAAGTGTTTGAGGTAATAAGAGAGCTTAATATAAAACCAAGAGTTGAAGGCTGGACAGTAGACGATTCTCGTTTGTACGAATTAATAGACGACAGATTTGAAAACGCTTTTACTAAAGAAGACTTAAATAAACTAAACGAAGCTCTTGCTGCAAAAGGTATTAAAGCAGCAAGGTTTACTGATTCGGATTTAAGAACGCTAAAAGATACTAAAAACATTGTATTGTTTGATAAATCTGCAGTTACTCAAGAAACTAAACCTAAGCCTAAAGCAAAACCTGTAAGCACTGCTAAAACAGAAGAAAGAGTTAAAGAAAGAAAAGATAAAAAGCAGATTGGAGACGCTCTAAACGATATGATTCCTGCTGATATGACTTCCGCCGAATGGAAGAACGTAGCCGGTAAAATAATTGTAAAGTTGCAAGACGGCATGCTATTTCCTTTGGTTAAGAAAATGGCTGCACGAATGGGTATTGTTGCCGACAATGTTTATGGTAGGACTTATCAGGAATTCTATGACGAAGTTATTGGTGTGCAATTAACTAAAAACATACTTAACTTTAAACCTAAAACAGAACAAAACCCCCAAGGCAACGATGACTTTGGAGGTTACCTTATTGGTAGTCAAGCAGGTATAACAAACAGAATTAAGGAAGCTTTAATTAAGTTTAAAAAAGAAAAAGAGCTAACCCAAGCTGATGATATAACCACAGCTAAAGGAATTACAGCTGAACAGGAAGTTGCGCCTACATTAGATGAAAAATCTAAGTATAAAAACTTACTACAACAAAAAGTATTGAGTACTGAAGGCTTGAAACAAGTTAGAAGTAAAATGATTACTATTGTAAGAGTTTTAAAATCTAAACTTGATACCGTTATTTCCAAGAATGCTAGTACTTCGCCTATCGTAAATGAAATAAGATTAGCTGCAGGTAAGCAACTAGATCTTACTTTTAAGGAAGAAATGGGCGGGAAAAAAGGCCTTAAGCTTCGTAACTGGACAATTGAAAACAAACAAGCTATAGTAGAAAACGCACCTACTACTTGGTTAATGGGTAAAGACACCGGATCAAAAGTTCAAGGCGGTTTACCTATTGCTATTGAGAAGTCTGTAAACGGTAAGTTCCTTGCGTACCCTGAATGGGTTGGTCAAAAAATTGACAGAGAAACTACAGAGGGTAGAGGCCAGACTTCAGGTAATCAAATAGTAAGAAGAGCTAAGTCTGCTAATATAAATGACACAGAGTTTGCTGACTTTATTACAAAAGAAAATGGTACGCCTATACCTGGTAGAAAAGAAGCTCTTGCTAAAATGTTAGCAGAAGAAACCGCTTTTGACTTACTTAAGTTAGATATGGAAACTGACGGACCTGTGTTCGAAGCTTTGAAAACTAACCAAGAGGCTCTTGGTGTTACTATAACAGAAGTTGTTAAACAGGAAGTATCTAGGCAAGTTGAAAGAGGTAACGTTAAGTTTAGCGGTGTTGAAGTAAACAACATAATGGAAGGTTTAAGGATACTGCTAAACAACCAAGTAGACATGGGTTCTATTAAGTATCAAGAATGGTATAGTAGCTTAGGCTTAGAAGACAAAGACTTCTGGGACAAAATTGTAGCGCCTATGTTTGCTAAAATGAGCGATGCTGTTAAAAGGCATGTTGTTAAAAACTTAGTGCAGTTAAAAGAAATCTTCCCTAGTTTAGAAGCAGCGTTTGACGCATATGCCGCGGCTACATTGACTGGAACAACCAATCCAGAAGTAGCTCAAAAACAGCTAAATGACGCTAGAGAAGGAATTTCGAGGAAAATAGGTAACGCGCTTGCTAAATTATCAGGTTTTAATTTTTACAGTGAAACTACGAGATACGGCAAGGTTAATGAAAAAACAGCAAAAAACATTGCTAGCGCTCCTGTTAATGAATCCAAAGAGCTGAAAGCAAAAAGGCTTGCTGCAGAAAAAGCAATAAATAAGGCTGTAATTTACAACGGAGCAAAACCAGTTAACGAAATTAAAGAATTTATAACTAATTTTTTAAGAGAGAAAGGAACACCTTCTGAAATTAAAGATGCTTTTGAAAAGTCTGGTTTAGCTTTAAAATCTAGAGAAGCCAAAGAAGCTAATGCTGCAATTTTTGAGTATATAAATTTTGCGACATTGGAATATGTGCTTGAATCTGAAGACAAAAATAAAGCTTATGCAGGGGTTTTAAGATTGTTGGAAACAAATAATAGTAATGCTTCCGGTATAAGAAGCTTGGCTTTTTTAACAGGGTTTGAAATTGTATCTGATCAAGGCGTTTATATTAATCCAAATGAGAACAACAGAGCGTATTACTCTAAAGCAGGTTTCGATGTTAAGGAAACTTTAGAAAAAGGCGAAAGAGGGCTTCTAATAAACAAAAACCATACTAACTGGAGTAATGCAGCAGCTTACTTAGAATCTAAAGGCAGGCTAGAAGGTCTTGAGGGGTTTTTAAGAGACGCGAAAATTGCTGAGGGGTTGCAGACGATGCTGGAACACCAGAAATCCATGGGAGAAACTTCTACTGCCTTATTAACCGCTCTAGCGCAAGCAGCAGAGTCTCAAAAAAATGGACACGCGGTAGAAGATATATACAGTGTGTTTGGCACAGAAGTAAAGAAAATATATTCTGATTTTGGTCTTGTACTTAATTCTTCTTTTATTGGAGACATACAAAATGACTTACTTGGCTCTACTAGCAAATTGAAAAAAGGTAGGTTGATTGCTTTAACTAATGAGCTATCTGACAATATATTTAATTTGCAGGGTGAAAAACTAGTAGTAGAAGGCAAAAAAGAAATTGTAGAAGTAGTTAAACAATTAGTAAAAACTTACAAAATTTCTAACGAAAACAATGCTAAAGTCAAAGAATCTAAACCGTCTAAGCCTTCTAAGCTGAGTAGAGAGTTTAACGAAATGATTGCTCGCCAAAAAGGCGTTGAGGTTGATGCTGAATACTCTAAGATTGTGGCTAAAAGAATGGGTGCGAAAATAGGTAAGTATAAATTTTATTTACCCTCATCTGCTGAAGACTTTAGGTTATTAACAGGCTATACCTTTTCCGGTAAAGGCAAGCAAGGTACTGCAGATATGAAATGGTTTGAAGATAACTTAATTAGACCATACACAAAAGCAATCGCGGCAATCGACAAAGCGAAACAAACCACAAAAACTGATTTCAAAGCTTTAAATAAAGCGATGCCTAAGCAAGCTAAAAGCATGGGTAACTTAATACCTAGTAAAGATTATACCAATGATCAAGCAGTAAGAGTTTATTTATGGCATAAAGCAGGTTACAACATACCTGGATTAAATGAAAAAGAAGTTAACAAATTAGTAGCTTATGTGACCGGTAACCCGGAACTAGGTATTTATGCTGACGCATTACTTGCTATTTCTAAAAGTAAAAAATGGTTAAAACCTGGGGAGCACTGGGATGTTCAAACTATTCTTTCCGATATAAACAACTTAACAGAAAAAGGCGGTAGAAAAGCTTACTTAGCTAACTGGATTGAAAATGTTGACGCTATATTTAGTGAAGAAAACATGAACAAAATAGAAGCTTTATATGGTAAGCGACATAGAGAAGCTTTAGAAGATGCTTTGTATAGGATGAAGAATGGTACAAACCGTCCTTCCGGAGCAAACGCGCAGGTTAACAGATGGAATACCTGGTTAAACAACTCTATTGGTTCTATCATGTTCTTTAACAGGAGATCAGCTTTATTGCAGTTATTGTCTACGACTAACTTCTTAAACTGGAGCGATAACAATCCTGTTAATGCAGCAAAGGCTTTCGCAAACCAAAAACAATACTGGGCAGATTTTGCTTACATATTTAACTCTGACAAACTAAAGCAACGTAGAGGGGGTTTAAGAGCTGATGTAAACGAAGCAGAAATTGCTAACGCAGCAGCTAACTCTAAGAACAAAGCTACCGCGGCATTAAGCTGGTTGTTGAAAAAAGGTTTTACACCTACACAAATTGCAGATAGTTTTGCTATTGCATCCGGTGGTGCAACTTTTTACAGAAACAGAATTAACACTTATGTTGAGCAAGGCATGGACGTTAAGGAAGCGGAGAAAAAAGCATGGCTAGACTTTATAGAAACGTCTGATCAAGCTCAGCAATCAGGAGATCCTTCATTGGTGTCGATGGAGCAAGCTAGTATACTAGGTAGAATGGTTCTCGCGTTTCAGAATACAACGCAACAGTACTCTAGGATGATGAAAAGAAGTGGTCTTGATATAATTAATAGACGACAAATGCCTGGTACTAAGTCTATGTTCCAAAGTGACGCTGCTAACTTTAGTAAAATTATGTACTACGGGGCTTTGCAAAACTTAATATTTAGTAGTTTGTCTGCCGGGCTTTTTGCTTTAATACCAGGTTTTGGAGACAACGAGGACGAAGAAGAAAGAAACAAATCTAAAGAAGAAAAAACAGCAAGAATACTTAATTCGTCTATTGATTCTTTAATAAGGGGTCTGGGTGTAAAAGGTGCTGTTGTAATAACCATTAAGAACGTTATACAAGAATACTTTAAACAAGCAAAAAAGGAGTACAGAGCTGATCATGCTTATACTATCCTTCAGGCTGTCAACTTATCTCCGCCTATTGGATCTAAAGTTAAAAAGATTTACTCAGCTATTAAAGGTTACCAGTATGATAAAGATGTAATCAAAGAAAGAGGTTTAGATATTACTGCTAACGGTAAATTAAATCTTAGTCCAACATATAGAGTGCTAGGTAGCTTATCTGCAGGGGCTCTTAACTTACCTTTAGATCGTCTTTACTCAGAGATCCAAAGTATAGCGGAAATGTTAGACGAAAGAAACACTATATACCAAAGGTTAGCATTGTCTTTAGGTTTTAGATCGTGGGATGTTAATACTAAAAATGAAGAAGATGATTTAATAAAGCTTGAATCTAAAAAGCAAATAAAAAAAGACAGAGAAAAGCTTAATAAAGAAAAAAGAAAAGCCGCTAGGGACTTGCAATTAAAAAATAGACGTAAAGTTTGGGCGTCTCTAAACGCACAGGAAAAGTCTAATGTTGCAATAATGAACAAAAACGCTCAAAAGAAATTTTTAGATAAAAAAGCAGCAATAATGTTTCCAGAAAAAAAGGAATAAATTAAATGAGCACCATACTCAAGTTTCCTTAAATAAAAAACGCCAGCGATTAAATTCACTGGCGTTTTTTTAATTTAATTTAAGTTGCTATCCGTCGCATGCTATACACGATTCGTCCATAGCTTTTGCTGCAAGATCTCCTCGCAATACAGACTCTGTTCGCATATAGTACAATGTTTTAACACCATTCTTCCATGCATCCATATGGACTTTGTTAATCCACTTTGGAGTAGCTTCAGAAGGAAAAGCTAAGTTTAAGCTTACGGCTTGATCAACGTATTGTTGTCGCAGCCCAGCCTGATTAACTAGCTCTAGCTGATTGATCTCCTTAAACGTCTTAAAAACGTCCTTAAACGGAATATCGTGATCCCCTAGTAGTATGTCGTCTAGTTCATCTATACCTTGTACAGATCCTCCGTCTTCTAAAATCTTATTCCATACTTCAGATGTGTTTAGTTCTACATCTTCTAAGCATTGCTCTAGTATAGGATTTTTTCTAATAAAAGTACCTTTAGCAGACTGCTCTGTAAAAACATTAGCAGCCCAGGGCTCTATGCCAGGTGAAACATTGCCAGATAGTTTAGAATTAGAAACGGTAGGAGCAACAGCGCGAAGATGAGTATTACGCATACCAGTTCCAACACACCATAATGGTTCTCCATACTCTTCCGCAAGCACCCTAGAAGCTCTTTCGCTTTCAATTTTAATTTGCGAAAATATTTTCCTAGTAGCAAACTGAGCGAGCAAACCTTCGAACGGAATTCCGTTTGATTGTAAATAAGAGTGCCATCCAAGGACCCCGAGCCCGATCGCTCTGCCTTTGACCGCTGACCTGACTGAGTTTTCGAATCCTCTAAGGCCTTTGGCTTTTTGGATAAACTCTTCCATAACTCCGTCAAGAAACCATGTAGCGTCGTATATAAGGTTTGTATCTTTCCATTCATCATATTTAGCTATATTTAAAGAAGACAAGCAGCAAACAAAACTGTGGCTCTCGTCTGTATGTAGTGTAATTTCACTACAAATGTTAGTCATGTGTACTTTTAATCCATTTTCTTTGTAAGCTGGCGGATTAACTTTATTCGTATTTCCCTTAAAGAGGATGTAAGGCTCGCCAGTTGCTTTGCGCTTTTGTAGCAGCTTACCCCACCGCTTTCTAGCATCAACATCTCCTGCTTCAAGTCTTCGCATGAATTTATCACCAACGACAGCGCATTGGTGTATGTTAAGGGATTGTCTGTTAACATCTCCTTTTGGTTCTCTAATTTCAAGCCATTCTTCAAAATCACCGTGCTCAATATTGATATTAACGCTTGCTGCACCTCTACGGACTGATCCTTGGTTAGTGGCAAGAATTGTTGAATCGTAGATCTTACAAAAAGGGACAACTCCGTCGCTCGTTCCATTACCTGTTATTTTACTGCCAGCGGGTCTAATTTGATTTACACCGATACCAACTCCACCGCCGTGCTTTGCGAGTAGCATCATCTCTAAATTTTTTGTACCAATGTCGTGAATGCTGTCAGCAACATCAATCCCAAAACAGCTAATAGGCAACCCGCGATCAGTCCCAGTATTGCTGAGAACAGGAGATGCCAGGCATAGCCAACCTTTCCATATATAATTAAAAAATACTTCACCAAGTTCAGGCTTGTCTAATCTTCTACTAACTGCTTCGCATACCCTTTCGTATGCCATTCTTGGTGTCTCGCCTTTAAGCAAATATCCTCCACCGATTGTTTTTTTGTAAACTTCTGTGTCTCCCCATTCTGGGTAGTCAAGTCCTTTAATCCATTCATTGTTCCACATATATTATTTTAAAAATAGCATGGCATAAGCCATCATTACGTTAATATTAACCATCACTAAGTTCCATTGTTTAGCTACAAACACCTGAGGCAAAGAAAATAATCCAGCCATAAAATATATAACGATACCAGGAGTTTCAGGTAACATATGGGGAGCAGTAATAAAAAATCCTGTCCCCATATACCCTAATCTATTTGCTATCCTTTCTATCGGCTTCAGCTTCCTTTCCTTTACTAGACTTTTTAGTAATTTCCTCTTGAAGCTTTTTGATTGCTTTTCCATAGCTTGGCATTAATTTTATTGTTTCTAATGTGCCTACCGATAGTTGAGTAAGCTGTTGTACCTCCATCATAAGCTTTTGAGCAACTTGCCCTAAAGTTTCGACTTTGTTTTGCATTTCTATTAATTTACTTTCTTTCATATTGATATAAGACCTATTAATACGATTACTATTCCGCTTATAAAGCCAGCGGTGTATGTCGCATCTTGATTAAACGTAATGTTAGGTTGCCTACGGTGGCATCTAAAAATTTTTGTAAAAGGATATTTTTTCTTGTTCAGTATGGATAAGCCTCCTTTCTTGTCAACTAAATCCATAGCGTTTCCTCCTATCCATCCAATTATAAATAAATACCAAAACCCGCTTATAGCTGCAGAAAAAACAAACAAAGCTAGCAATGTTAACTCCATTTTCAAAAAAGATTTAAAATCTCCGTAGCTTGTTTCTCCTAATCTATCAACAGCATCGTGAGAAATAAAAGCTAATAATCCCCCGACTGTTGCTGCTAGTAATTCACTTTTTGTTATAGCGTAAGTACCCATAACTATGGATGTACCTACCGCTGTGTGTACGCTTGTATACATATTATTGTTTTTAATTATTACCAAATATCTTCAAAATCTTCACCTTCATTTGCTTTGCTATAATCAGTAGGTCTAATAGCAAAAAAATCGGTATGAGTAACACCACCAGTAAGATGGTAAAACCAATCAAGATTGGCTGCTGCTTTTGGATTAAACGGAAA
>Ga0209603_1001520_pt1 | contig 23829 bp, 20 predicted proteins | sample COGITO_mtgs_1206_FD_184812 | JGI IMG/M metagenome (GOLD analysis project Ga0209603, IMG submission 184812) | Pelagic marine microbial communities from North Sea - COGITO_mtgs_120607 (SPAdes) (version 2) | ecosystem: Environmental > Aquatic > Marine > Epipelagic ... | reverse complement strand
GGGTCGTTCACAGGAAGTGGTTTATGTACGATTTTTTGGTCGGTGCCAGTAAGGTTGATGACTTCTTCCGCGAATTGGCCAATGGTGATTTCGTGTGGGTTTCCTATGTTCACAGGCTCCGAATGATCGCTCATTAATAAGCGGTAGATGCCTTCAATCAGATCATCCACGTAACAGAAAGAACGCGTTTGTGTACCGTCCCCAAAAATGGTGAGGTCCTCTCCGCGCAGGGCTTGACCAATAAATGCGGGCAATACACGACCGTCGTTTAGTCGCATACGCGGTCCGTAAGTATTGAAAATCCGAACAATACGTGTTTCTAAACCGTGGTACGTGTGGTAAGCCATAGTCATGGCTTCCATGAAACGTTTAGCTTCGTCGTAAACGCCGCGTGGCCCTACAGGATTTACATTACCCCAGTACGCTTCCGTTTGTGGGTGAACAAGGGGATCACCGTACACTTCTGAGGTGGATGCGACAAGGATGCGCGCGCCTTTGTGCAAAGCCAATCCTAAAAGGTTGTGTGTGCCCAGCGAGCTGACCTTTAGGGTTTGAATGGGAATTTTTAAATAGTCAATAGGGGAGGCCGGCGATGCGAAATGAAGGATGTAGTCCAATTCTCCTGGGACATGCACATAATTGCTTACATCGTGGTGGTAAAAGGTGAAATTTGGAAGGCCCAAGAGGTGTTCCAAATTTTCCATATTACCCGTGATGAGGTTATCCATGGCGAGGACATCGTAGCCTTCGGCGATGAATCGGTCACATAAATGTGAACCTAAAAATCCTGCTGCTCCAGTGATCAGTACTCTTGCCATAATTACGCGGGTTGTTCGCCTTGTCCTATTCCAAAATAATCGAACCCTACTTCAGCAACAATCTCACGACGGTAGAGGTTGCGTCCGTCAAAGAGTACTTTGCCGTTCATTTCATTCGCTACAGTGCTCCAATCCGGTACTCTAAATTCAGCCCATTCCGTAATCAGCGCTAAGGCATCGGCGTCACGAACGGCTTCCATTTCATCTGCGCAATAGGTAATGCGGTCGCCCAATTGGTGTTTTGCTTCTTCCATAGCTACGGGATCGTACGCACGAACGTGTGCCCCAGCATTCAGCAAGAGGTTAGCAATCACTAAAGACGGCGCCTCACGCATATCGTCGGTATTTGGTTTAAACGAGAGTCCCCAGAAAGCAACGGTTTTACCGCGAAGCTCGCCTCCGAAGTAGGCATTTATTTTATTGAAAAGCACGCTTTTCTGCGCGTCATTCACCGCTTCTACGGCTTCTAGAATGCGCATGGTATGTCCGTTTTCTCTACCGGTGCGGGCCAGAGCCTTGACATCTTTGGGAAAGCACGAACCGCCATATCCGATACCCGGATAGATGAACTTGTTACCGATTCTTGGATCCGATCCGATTCCCTTGCGAACCTGATTCACATCCGCGCCCATGCGCTCGCACAAATTTGCGATGTCATTCATGAATGAAATTTTCGTCGCTAGCATGGCATTTGCCGCATACTTCGTCATTTCCGCTGAGGGAATGTCCATGAAAATCACTGGATGACCGTTAAGTGTGAATGGGCGATACACACGCGCCATCATCTCACGTGCACGTTCGCTGTCAATACCCACTACAATGCGGTCGGGTTTCATGAAATCTTCAATCGCGGCACCCTCTTTTAAAAACTCTGGGTTCGACGCGACATCGAAGCTAAAGGATGCACTGCGCTTATCGAGCGCCGATGCAACAGCACCGCGTACTTTTTCTGCCGTGCCCACAGGAACGGTAGATTTTGTAATAACCACCAGGTAGTCGTCCATGGTCTGGCCGATCTCCTGGGCTACGCCTAAAACGTACTTAAGATCGGCAGAGCCGTCTTCCCCAGGGGGCGTTCCCACAGCGATAAATGCTGCGCCCGAACCTTTAATGGCTTCGCCTAAGTTGGTGCTAAAATGCAAACGACCTTTCGCGTGGTTGCGTATAACAATGTCTTTCAATCCCGGCTCGTAAATGGGCATGATCCCGTTTTCAAGTCCGTCGATCTTTTTTTGGTCAATATCTACGCAGGTTACCTGAATCCCCACATCCGCTAGACATGCGCCTGTGACTAATCCTACGTATCCTGTTCCTACTACCGTGATTTTCATAATTGAATGGCTGGGTTCCTTAATTTCACTCTTCTAACGGAATGAGTGCCCTAAAATTACATTATTACGAACGACCAATTGCCCTTACCTTGCAGTTAGATTACCACGTATGAAAAAAGTTGTTCAATTTTCGCTGCTTTTTGCAAGCATTTGCCTCTTTTCGTCACCCGCTTGGGGCCAATTGACCACAAGGGACAGTGTGCGTACCGTCCAATTGTGGGGGCTGTCGCCAGCCTTCTACCTGCCAGTGGCAGATCTTGCCGATCGCTACGAGCCGTTTGCAGCAGCGACGGTATCGTACCAGCGCAAGAACAATAAAAACAGTTTTTACGGTTTAGATTTTGACGCCTTTTACGGTACATCAGTGAAAAATACGGATGCAATTTTTGGTGGTTTAACCGATGAAAATGGCAATTATATCGGCGTTAACGGTGAATTTGCAATAATGAACGCGGGCCTAAGCGGTGCACAAATTACCGCGAATATGGGTCGAATCTTCAAGCCACATTACAACCCCAATTCGGGTTGGTTGGTACTCCAAGGGTTTGGACTTCAGCAAACAAAAATCAGCGTTCGAAACGAACGTGGGAACTATCCTCAACTGGCACCACCCATGATTTACGGTTACGACCGTCTGCACCGCGGGATCGCTTCAAAATCTTCGTTGCGCTATTTGTATTTAGACAATCACGAGCGCATCAACTTCATGGTGGGCCTGACTGTAAATACAGCAGTGACAAGAAGTGTTCGGGGTTTTAACGTAGATACTGGATTGGAAGATTCGGCGTTAAAATTAGACTTGAGTGTTGGACTCAACTTCACCTGGTTGCTGCCCGTATATGCAAAACAAGAAAGCTTCTTTTTGACCGATTAATGGTACTCTATCCTGTTTTAACTGAACTCATTTTTCGCGCTTCGCGAATCCTTGCTCCCTCAAAGAGTTGGTTGGGTACCGTTGGAGCCGATAAGGCTTGGAAGCAAAAAGAACCGCTCAAAGGCAAAGTTGTTTGGATGCATTGTGCATCTTTGGGTGAGTTCGAAATGGGCAAACCCATTTTAGAAGGGTTCCTCGACAACAACCCCAATTGGTCCGGTGTAGTAACCTTTTTCAGTCCTTCGGGATACGAACCACGTAAAAACTATCCCCGGGCTACAGTGCACTATTTACCCGTTGATGCGCCCTCAGAAGTATCAAAATGGTTGAAGTATTGCAATCCTTCATTGGCAGTGTTTGTGCGCTACGATCTATGGCCTAACCATATTGCGGGATTAAAGAAATCTGATGTTCCAACGGTCGTTGTAGGAATGAGTGCTTCCAAAACACCCTGGTATTTAAGTTCTATGCTTCCTTTCATTCGCGGCACATTTAAAGCGGCCGTAAGTATTTGGGGCATGGTGAACGATAGGGATGCAGCAACGATGAGTGCTGCGGGTATTCATTCGGTGGTTTTGGGCAACCCTAAATACGATTATGCGGCTACTTTAATGAATATTGAGCTGCCTGAAAAATTTGAGCGCTGGAGTGCCGCACAAGCAAAGCCCATTTTACTGGTCGGTAGCGCGCATGAAATGGATGCTGTCGTTTTGGCCCAGTCGAATCACAGCGGCTATTCCGTTTGGTTGGTTCCTCACGACTTGAAGGAGGCTTCAAAGTTGTCCGATGCCTTCAATGGCAAAGTGAGTAGTTCCGCAACCGATGAACCGCATGCAACGAACATTTTACTCATTCCTGAATTTGGCGTTTTACGCAGCTTATACAGGGTGGCGGATGCCGTTATCGTGGGCGGTGGCTTTGGTAAAGCAACGCACAACGTGCTGGAAGCAACCGTACAGGGGAAGGTTGTGGCATGCGGTCCACATTGGCAAAAAATCCCTGAAAATGAATCTTTAGCTGCTCAAGGATTTTTGGTTCCTGGTGCACATCATACCGATTGGACGGCGTATCTCGAAAGAGCCCTTCAAGGTGATTTTGTGCACAAAGAAAAGGAGGCGCGCAACTGGGTGTTGGCACAATCGGGTGTCTGCGAAAAAATGATTGAAACTTTAGAACAAGCCGTTGAGCTCTGAGTCGATCTGCTGGATGATTTCTCCTAGGTCTTCAGGATTCTCAGGAAACTTATTCTTATCTACATTAACAATGAGAATTTTTCCTTTATCGTAAGTGTTTACCCAAGCCTCGTAACGCTCATTTAATCGTCTCAAATAATCGATACGGATGCTGTTCTCGTAATCTCTTCCTCGTTTTTGTATGTGGTCAACCAATGTCGGGACAGAGGCGCGAAGGTAAATGAGCAGATCTGGCGGTTGAAGGTGTTTTTCCATCAGTTCGAAGAGACCTTTGTAGCTTTCGTAGTCGCGCGCTGTCATAAGTCCCATCGCGTGTAAGTTGGGCGCAAAGATGTGGGCATCTTCGTAAATGGTACGATCTTGAATAACGTCTAAACCTTCTTCGCGTACAGCCGTTACTTGTGCAAAGCGTGAGCGTAAGAAATAGATTTGCAAGTTGAAGCTCCAACGTTGCATTTCTTCATAGAAGTCGTCTAGGTAAGGATTGTCGTCTACATCTTCGTAATGTGGTTGGTATTTATAGTGTTTCCCTAACAACTCCGTTAAAGTTGTTTTACCTGAACCAATATTTCCTGCGATTGCTATGTGCATGCTCATTAAATTTGTACCTGCAAAGTAATAAAAGTACCTCAAGCATTCCACTGAAATATGAAAATTGAATTGGTAAAAGAGCAGATTGAAGCATCTAGACAAGAATTAGTCGCTCACCCGGCCTTCCAATGGGTCAACACAGTCCCGCGTGCACGTCATTTTATGGAGGCACACGTCTGGGCCGTTTGGGATTTTATGGTGCTCCTCAAATCACTACAGCGTGAACTTACTTGTATAGACACATACTGGATTCCGAAGGGTGATCCGGCCGTACGGAGGCTTATTAATGAGATCGTTCATGGTGAAGAAAGTGATGTTGACCAGGAAGGTAATGCGACCAGCCACTTTGAATTGTACCTACGTGCAATGACAGAGGCAGGTGCCGATATTGCTCCCATCTCAAATTTTATCAAGGACTTGGAGCGCGGTGCGCAACCGCTGGAGGCCTTAGAAGCCAGTGATGCGCCAGAAAGCGCGAAGGCTTTTGTTCGACAGACATTAGACGTGGTTGCCCGCGGCGATGCTTCAGAGATTGCTGCGGTGTTCACTTTTGGTCGGGAAGATCTTATTCCGGATATGTTTATTGAAATCGTTCGCTATCTGAAGACTACGTTTCCGAATGAATTGGGCTTATTCGCTTACTATTTAGAGCGCCACATTGAGATCGATGGGGATTTACACGGCCATCTCGCCGAGCAAATGGTGGAGCGGCTTTGCGGTGATAATGAAGAAAAATGGGAACAAGCAGCGCTGTCTTCAAAAGCAGCATTACAGTCAAGAATTGAACTTTGGACCGCCGTTATGGCTGAGTTTGAAGCGAAGTATTCAGCGTTAGAAACTGCTCTATAAGTAAACGATTGTTGCTGAGGCGGGGAACTTTGTTCTGTCCGCCCAACTTTCCTTTTCCTTTCAGCCAGTGATGAAAAAGGCCAGGTTCTGAAGCGATAATACGGGGTGGTTCTAGGACGAGGTCGTATTTCCGTTTCGCCTGGTAGTCTGAATTTTGACCCTGTAGATTTCTGTCCAATTCTATTTTGAACGCCTCTAAATCTGCCGGTGGTTGTTCAAACTCAATAATCCATTGATGCGCACCGGTGGTCTTATCGTTCATGTAACACGGCGCAGCATGGAAATCAATCACCCGACATTCCATAGCTTCACAGGTCGCCTGAAGTGCATATTCAGCATCTGTAACGATAATCTCCTCGCCAAAAGCATTAATGAAGTGAGCGGTCCGTCCGCTAACCTTGATTCGCAAAGGTTTTTTTGAGACGAACTTCACGGTATCTCCTAGGATGTAACGCCAAAGTCCTCCGTTGGTGGTGATCACTATGGCATAATCGGTGTTCAATTCCACGTCCTCCAAGAGAATGGTTTTACTATCCGTTCCGTTAAAAGAGTCGAGCGGAATGAATTCGTAATAAATGCCATTATCCAGCAAGAGCAACATACCGTCTATGGACGGATCGTCCTGCACCGCGAAGAATCCTTCAGAGGCATTGTAGTTTTCCATGAAGGTTACCTGCCTTCCCGGCATCATTTCCCGGAATTGCTTTTCGTAAGGAGCGAAGTTTACGCCACCGTGTGCGAAGAGTTCAAGATTGGGCCATACTTCCAATAAATGTGACTTGCCCGTTCGTTCCAGTACTTTTTTGAAGAGCACTAAAAACCAGCTACTCACGCCCCAAAGTGAGGTGATGTTTTGGGTGATGGCCTCATCGACTATGGCCTCCAATTTCTCTTCCCAATCACTTAAAAGTGCAGTTTCATGACTCGGCGCACTGCGTAATTCCGCCCAGAGCGGGATGTTCTGAATTAAAATGGCGCTGAGGTCGCCGCTTTGTCCGTTGCCTTCCTGCTGAATTTGTGTGGATCCGCCTAAGCGTAGGCCCAAGCCTTCGAAAATTTTCGTTTCAGTGACCGTATTGCAGTAGAGGGCGAGTTCGAATCGGCCACCCGAAAAGTGACATTCCTCAATGCTTTCCTTCGATACCGGCAGGTACTTTGATACGCCGGAGGTCGTACCTGAGCTTTTCGCAAACCATTCAATTTTGCCAGGCCATAATACATCCGTTCGTCCTTCGCGCATCTCTTCGATGTGCGGCTTGAGTAAATCGTAGGTTGATAACGGAACTAATTTTGAAAAGACCTCACGATCGCTAATATGCTCAAAATGATGCAGCTGTCCGTAGGTCGTGTTTCGCGCTTTACTGACCAGGTCGCGTAATAATTCAGCTTGCGTTTCAACAGGCGCTTCGTTAAAGGCAATGATTTCCTCCACGCGCTTGCGCATGTTTTGACGAATGACTTTATTGACCCAAGTATAAATCATGGCAAGGCTTGTGTTTCAGTTACGCTGTGTACCTTCACAAGAATTAAAATTAAACTAAAAATGCAGTACCACGGCGCGCTTCATAAAATGTCTACTCAATACGGCTCTACCATTCGTTACACGCTTAAAGTGGGCGGTGATTTACTGCTGATGAATGCATTGATTGGTCGTGAATTTTCGGCTACTTTTTTGGGTGAGCACATTTGTTTTTGTGGCCAATTAGTCCCTGAGGTATACCGCCAAAATTTCTGCCGTGAGTGTTTCTTTACAAAACCTGAGGCGTCGCCAACCATTATGAAACCAGAATTGAGTAAGGCCCATTTGGGCATTGCTGAACGCGATCTGGAGTTTGAACAGCGCTTGCAATTGCAGCCGCATTTTGTGTATCTCGCTAAAACAGATCGCATCAAGGTGGGTGTCACGAGAGGCACGCAACGTCCGTACCGGTGGATGGATCAGGGTGCGGCTGAAGCTGCGGTCTTACTGGAAGTACCCAACCGGTATTTAGCCGGTGAGGCAGAAGTTGCCCTTAAAGACTATTTTACAGATAAGACTTCGTGGCAAGCCATGCTGCGTAATGATCCCTGCGACGAATCCCTAGAAGATGCTTGGCATCATGCATTAGAAGTGCTTCCACAAGAGTTAAAACAATATGCCGAAGAAGCACCGGAAATTTGGTCCATGAAGTACCCAATAGCCGAACAGCTGCTCAAAGTTAAAAGTTTGAGTTTTAAAGAAAAAGGCGATTCCTTTTCCGGGAAATTATTGGGTATTCGTGGTCAGTATTTAATGCTTGAAAATGGCGTATTCAACGTTCGAGCGCATCATGGGCATCGCGTTGATTTAGAAATTCGCTAATTACAGCGCAATCTCTTCGCCCATCTCTAACTTAAAGAATCGGCGTGCCCACCACATAAAGGCATAAATCAATACAGTATCAAATGCGGCTGCAGTGGCTTTAAAGAGCCATCCGTCCCAGATGTAATCTGCCATCGTGCCGAAGGGAAGGGTGCCTACGAACAATACAAAAACGACCAAAGTCGTATCGACCAATTGGCTCGCGAGGGTGGAAAAATTATTGCGCACCCAAAGCATCTTACCTCCAGTGATTTTTTTCCAAAAATGAAACAGCCGAACGTCGATCAACTGGGCTGCGAGGTAAGCAAACATGGAAGCGGCAATGACACGCCAAGCATTTTGAAAGACGTTGTTGTAGGTTTCATCGGAAATAGGGGAAGTAGCTATTGCCGGGAATTGGGCACCCAGCCACAAGACAAACAACACGAAAATACTGGCTATGAGTCCAGACAATACCACTTGTGTCGTTCTTTTCTGTCCGTACAATTCGCTTAAAATATCGGTAATCAAAAAAGTCAATGGATAGGGCAAAACCCCGGCGCTGATCGTAAATACCTTGAATCCAAGATCGATGCTAATGAATTTATTTGCGATCAGATTGCACGTGATGAGCGCCGCGATAAAGAGGGCGCCGAGGACGTAATACAATCGCTCAGCTTTGGCTTTTTTTTCGGCGATCATAAGTTCATGAAGATGGGGTTGAGTCGTGCTTGCATGCCCGGATTTTTAGCTAGAAACCACAATTCTTCGAGGGCTTCATTTTGAAGAAAATCTGGGGTTTTCGCCTCTGCGCTTGCGACGCCAAAGGATTTCAAATATTTTTCAATACCCAGTTCCACTGCGGGCAATTCATAGGTTTGATACGATTCTATTCCGGCTTGTTTTGCAGCGTATTCTAGCGCTTCGTTCATTCCGCCTTCGTAATCTGCCAGGGCATTGTCTACCGCATCTTTACCTGTCCACACGCGACCGCCACATAATGGGAGCAGGTAATTTAGTTCCATGCCGCGGCCACGGGCCACTTTACCCGTAAAATCTCCATAGCCCCGGTCGATCATATGCTGGAGGATGGCGTATTGAGCGGAATCGGGGTGTTTTGCGAGATTTGGGAAGTTCGCCATAGGGTGCGTTTGCACTTCTTCCACCGCCAAACCCAACGTTTGGGTCATTAATTCTTCTGCAGTGAACAGGCTCATGAATATGCCGATACTTCCAGTGATGGTGGTGCTGTTGGTGAAGATGGCATCGGCATTACAGCTGATGTAATAGCCGCCAGAAGCAGCATAGTTTCCTTGGCTTACAATCACCGGTTTTTCAATGCTTTCGATTGTATGGTGAATAATATCTGAGGTTAAAGCGCTGCCACCTGGGCTGTTCACGCGCAGTACGATGGCTTTCACTTTATCATTTTTCTCTGCTTTGCGGAGTGCTTTAACGATGTTTTCTGTACCGATGGTAGTTTCGTCACCGGAACCGTTTCCTATCGAACCGTTTGCGTAAACAATCGCGATGCGATCTTTTGAACGGGAGCTGGGAAGTTGCGCAGCGTAATCGGACCAATTCAGCACTTCGTATTTTTCCTTAAAGTATTCCATAACATCTTCTCGGTAGCCTAATGCATCTACTAACCCTGCTTCCAGTGTTGCATCGGCATCCATCCCAATAAAGCCCTCCGCAGCTGCATCTAACATTGTACGATTCACTCCTTTTTGTTCGAAATTAAGGCCGATAAAGTCCCAAAACTGAGTGATAAGGTGGGTTAGTTGAAGACGATTTTCATCACTCATTTCGCTGGTAATGAACGGCTCAACGGCACTTTTAAATTTATTTCCTGTACCCCTAACGACCAGTGGCTCAATGCCAAATTTGTCGAAAAACGTTTTATAATAAGTACTTGTTGTTCCTATACCGCGTAAATCGAAGATACCACCCGGGTGCAGGATCGTAGAATCTGCCAATGCGCTGAGTGCAGCCCCTTTTTGCGTGTAGTATTCGCCGTACGTATAAATGGGTTTTCCGTTTGAGGATTTGAATGCATTTAAATGGTCGGTCAACTCTTCCAATAGTCCATACCCGGCTGCAAAAGCACCTTGGTCGAGCAGGATGCCCTGTATGCGATCATCTTCAGCGGCATAGGCTAAGCCTTCACGAAGTTGATTAAGTCCCAATGCTTCTGGAGCATCCATCCCCAGCAAAGCAGCGCTTAAACCATTGAGCGGATCTTCTATCGCACGTTCCTCAAGGCTTCCCGAAAGTTTAATGCGCAATAGCGTATTGTCTGCTACCTTTGGCACCGGACTTTCGCTCGTTACGCTGGCCACAATGAGCAAACCGAACAAGAATAAAACAGAGGCGATGAGTGCCGTAACGACGGCGAGGACTGTGCTGAAAAATGATTTCATGAAGGAGGTATTAATTTTACTGGGAACGAATTTAGGTCATAAGCGTGAAAACCTTGCCAAAGCCATCGAATCTATTCGCCGATTTGGAAAAATTGATCGCACCAGCGCACACTATGAGAGCCCCGCCTGGGGTTACGAAAGCAATGCTTCCTATCTTAACCAAGTGCTGCTACTGCATACCGCGATGGAACCAGAGTTGTTGATGCAGGGGTTGTTGGCGGTGGAGCAGGAATTGGGCCGTGAACGTTTGACCGAAGGCTATGCAGACCGATTAATTGATATTGATATACTTTCCATCGACGCTTTGGTCCAGCAAACAGCACTTTTGGAACTGCCCCATCCACGCATGCATTTACGCAGGTTTACGCTTCTGCCGCTTCAAGAAGTTCATCCCGAATGGATGCACCCCATTTTAGGTCAGTCGGTCTCGGCGCTGCTTGAGGTTTGTCCAGATACAGCGGTTCCCACTAAACTCAGCTAGTTAACTTTCGATGTAAATCGAAGATTGCCAATCCGGCACTGACACTGACGTTAAGGCTGTGTTTGGTGCCAAATTGGATGATTTCAACTACATCGTCGCAGGCATCTACAACGTCCTGTGCAACACCAATAACCTCGTGTCCTACGACTAGGGCAGTAGGTGCTTCAGGTGCATAGTCTCTCAAGTCGATACTATGTTCAGCTTGCTCAAGCGCTGCGATGTGGTACCCTTCTGACTTTAATTGCTTTAGGCAACTCAGTGTGTTTTCGTGTTGCGTCCATGGCACACTTTCCGTCGCACCGAGCGCGGTTTTTTCGATCTCTGGGTGACCGGGAATGGGGCTAAGTCCGCAGAGGTGAATGTGAGCCACCCGAAAGCAGTCAGCAGTGCGAAAAAGACTGCCGATGTTGTGCATGGAGCGTATATTATCGCTGACAATGACAAGCGGTGTTTTTTCTGTTTTTTTGTAGTCTTCGGGAGATAATCGGCCCAATTCACTGTTTCTAAGTTTTCTCATCGCTCGGAAGCCCTTACATTTGAAGTTCCGACAGTTGCGTTGGAACGAGAACACAAAGTAAGGGTAAATGGCCAAAAAACCGGCAAAGAAGCAGACGCCAATGATGCGTCAATACGATGAAATTAAAGCGAAACATCCTGAAGCGATGTTGCTTTTTCGTGTGGGTGACTTCTATGAAACTTTTGGTAGCGATGCGGAAAAGGCATCAAAAACATTGGACATTATTCTCACCAAACGCTCGAACGGCTCGGCTTCGGAAGTGGCTTTGGCGGGCTTCCCGCACCACGCGTTACAGACCTATTTGCCAAAATTGGTCAAAGGCGGCCACCGCGTAGCCATTGTCGACCAGCTTGAAGACCCCAAAACGGTAAAAGGTCTCGTGAAAAGAGGGGTGACGGACATGATCACGCCGGGAATCAACCTAAACAACGATCTGCTCAGCGGTAAAGAGCACAATTACCTGGCAGCACTGTATCCGCCAACAAAAGGCCAATGGGGATTGTCCATCGTAGACATATCTACAGGGGCATTTCATTATGCGCAAGGAACGGAACAGTCCATTTTGAATGCACTAACGACTTATGCGCCTAAAGAAGTGATTCACCCGAAGGATATGCCTAGGGATCTTCGGCTGAGATTAGACCGCGATTTTTACCTGTTTGGTGTGGATGTCTGGGCTTGGGAAGCCAATTATACGAGCGAACAACTCACGACACATTTTAAAACTCAAGGTCTTGCCGGATACGGTCTAGCACAAGGAGATTCAGGTGCTGTAGCTGCGGGTGCCATTTTGCATCACCTGAAGCGTTCTGAAATGGCCAACCTTAACCATATAACCACCCTTTCGCGTGTGTCTTTAGAGGACTTCATGTGGTTGGACGGTTTTACGGTACAGAACCTAGAACTCTTCTACCCGAGCAGTCCAGGCGGCGTAAGTACTTTGAATGTTATTGACCAAACCGGTACACCTATGGGTGGCCGATTATTGCGGACTTGGATGGGTCTTCCGCTCTTGAATATAGAGCATATCGCAGCCCGCCAAGAGGCTATCAGTCAATTACTGGAAATGCCTGAAGTTCGCGAGCAATTGCGCACGGTACTTAATGGTCTGCCGGATATGGAGCGCTTGTGCAGTCGTGTTTCTACAGGCCGTATTTCTCCGAAAGAAATGGCCCGATTACGCCAAGCACTAGACACCGTCGCTGAGGTTTGGGCAATGGTTCAGTCAAATGTCCTGGAGGTCCCCGAACAGACTCCAGCATTGGTGCCAGAACTGCGCAATACCTTACGCGAGGCATTGGTCGAAGATCCTGTGGTGATTATCGGCAAAGGCGAAAGTATTCGCAGCAGTTACGATGCAGAACTGACCCGATTACGAGGGTTGTTAAATGATGCAACGAGTACGCTTGAAACTATTCGTGCTCGAGAAGCAGAAGCTGCGGGAATTCCTTCCTTAAAATTGGCTTTTAACAACGTTTTCGGCTACTACCTTGAAGTGCGAAATTCGCACAAGGACAAAGTACCAGAAGAGTGGCACCGGAAGCAAACGCTGGTGAACGCCGAGCGCTACATCACAGACGAATTGAAAAAGTTCGAAGTAGAAGTATTGGGTGCGGAGGAAAAAATTAAAGCCATTGAAACACGGTTGTTTGAGACCTTGGTGGCCCAAGTGGCGGCTGAGGTTTCTGACCTATTGCACAGTGCGCGTTGGGTGGCTACACTGGATGTGCTGCTCTGTTTCTCAGAGGTAGCTTTAAAGAACGATTACGTTCGTCCAACATTCACAGAAACGCAGGAATTGGAAATACGCAAAGGACGTCACCCTGTGATTGAGAAGGTCTTGCCAGAAGGTCAACCGTATATTGCCAATTCACTTGAGATGAATGCGGAATCCGCAGCCATCGCCATGATCACTGGACCTAATATGAGCGGTAAGAGTGCGCTGTTGCGTCAGACCGCACTGATTCAAATTCTCGCACAAACAGGGGCTTTCGTTCCTGCAAAATCTGCCCGTTTGCCCATCATGGACCGATTGTTTGTTCGTGTAGGTGCTTCCGACAACCTCAGCAAAGGGGAAAGTACCTTCATGGTTGAGATGAATGAAACCGCCACCATTTTGAACAATATTAGCCCAAGAAGTTTAGTCATCTTAGATGAGATTGGCCGAGGAACCTCAACCTTCGATGGCGTGAGCATCGCCTGGGGAATTGCTGAATATCTGCACCAACATCCGGCGCAGCCTTTGGTACTTTTCGCTACGCATTACCACGAGCTCAACGAAATGGCACATGATTTTTCTAAAGTTCGCAACTACCATGTCGCAGCCGAGGAGCATGACGATACCATCGTCTTCACGCGTCAGTTAAAACCGGGCGGCACAGCGCACTCCTTCGGTCTTCATGTGGCTAAACTTGCAGGTATTCCTGGATACGTGGTACACCGCGCTTCACAAGTTCTAGGCGGTCTCGAAGCGCATAGATCTTCTGAAAGTCAGCCCGATGGAGTAGCGGAAAGTGGCCAACTGAACTTCTTCTCTCTGGACCGCCCAGAACTTGAAGAGGTTGCAGATGAACTCATAGGGTTAAATTTAGATGAACTCAAGCCGATAGAGGCTTTGATGCTTCTTCACACGTTAAAAGAAAAAGTTTCGAAAAAATAGCAGGCAATATTGCAAGTAATAATTACTGCTGTATATTTGCCGTCCCGAACGCGAAAGTAGCTCAGCTGGTAGAGCACGACCTTGCCAAGGTCGGGGTCGCGGGTTCGAATCCCGTCTTTCGCTCAAGAGCCCTCCTGTACGGGAGGGTTTTTTGTTGGAGCCCCGGTGGTGGAATTGGTAGACACGCCGGACTTAAAATCCTGTGGACAGTAATGTCCGTGCCGGTTCGACCCCGGCCCGGGGCACTCTAAAACCCATTCGTTCGCGGATGGGTTTTTTTGTTGATTTCTCAGTGAATAACCCGTTGGTTCCTTGCGTGGTAATTCGGTCCGGCAAAGCCATCTTTGTTACATGCAGCAATACCACGATCTTGTTACACGCGTACTGAAAGAAGGCGTGCAAAAAGGAGACCGCACAGGTACCGGGACACTTAGTGTTTTTGGTCATCAGATGCGCTTTGATCTCCAGGAAGGTTTTCCCTTACTAACGACTAAAAAGGTGCACGTAAAAAGCATCTTGCACGAGCTGTTGTGGTTCTTGCAGGGCGCTACGAACATCGAATATTTGACTCAAAACAAGGTTCGTATTTGGGACGATTGGCCCTACGCCGCCTACAAAAACAGTACTGATTTTACTGGAGAAGACATCCGCGGTTTTGCAGAACGCGTTGCAACTGATAAAGTATTCGCAGCGAAATGGGGAGAATTAGGCCCAGTTTATGGGTATCAATGGCGTTCTTGGCCGGCACCGAATGGTGGAGCGGTGGACCAGATCCAGCAGGTTATTGATCAAATTAAAAATAACCCCAACAGCCGTCGCATCATTGTGAATGCGTGGAACGTAGGTTTTGTGGACCAAATGGCCTTGCCGCCGTGCCATGCATTTTTTCAATTTTACGTAGCTGATGGTAAGCTCTCTTGCCAATTGTACCAGCGCAGCGCTGACATCTTCCTTGGCGTACCCTTCAACATCGCCTCTTACGCTTACCTCGTCCACATGGTGGCGCAGGTATGTGATTTAGAGGTGGGCGATTTTGTCCACACCTTAGGCGATGCTCATATTTATAATAACCACATCGAACAGTTAGAATTGCAGTTGACGCGCGATTTTCGCCCACTACCGCAATTAAAATTGAACCCTGCGGTCACCAATATTTTTGATTTCACCTACGACGACTTCGAAATCGTCGGTTATGATCCACACCCGCACATCGCGGGTAAAGTTGCTGTATAATGGTATTGAAAGCTATCGTCGCCTACGGTGAAAATCGGGTCATTGGTAAAGACAATGATCTTATCTGGCATTTACCGGATGATCTAAAACACTTTAAGCATCATACTGCGGGAAAAACGATCGTCATGGGCCGCAAGACCTGGGACAGTTTAGGTGGTAGACCGCTGCCGAAGCGCCGTCATATCGTAATCAGTCGACAAGCGGATTTCAAAGCTGAGGGATGTGAGTCTGTACAAAGTCTTGAAGCAGCCTTAGCGTTGGTGAAAGATGAAGCCGATGCATTTATCGTGGGCGGTGCACAGATTTATGAATTGGCCCTCCCGTATTTAGATGTTCTCGAAATTACGTTAGTTCATGCCAGTTTAGATGGGCATGTTTATTTCCCGGATTGGAACAAAAGCCTGTTCGAATGCATTGCATCGCTGCACCATCCGGCCGACGCAAATCACCAATATTCCTTTACCTTCGAAACTTGGAAGCGCAAGGCAAAGAGGATCTAATCATTATTTGGTAAACTGTGATATTAGTTCCGCTGCATTCATTTTAGCAGCAGTACTTTTGACATCAAATACAATACATTATGACTATTAACGAAGCAATCAATCACTCAGAAGCAACACTTATAGATGTTCGAACTCCTGAGGAAGTAGCGATGGAAGCAGTTCCAGGTGCAGTAAATATTCCTTTGGACGAAGTACCGGCCCGTTGGGAAGAATTTAAATCAATGAGTCGTCCTTTGGTGTTGTTTTGTCGTTCTGGAGGCCGTTCAGGTCAAGCGCTCATGTTCCTAGCTTCTAAGGGTATTGAAGACGGAATGAACGGTGGAGGTGCTTCTGACGTTATGATTCATAAAATGTAATGAACATGAGGGCGAAAACGATTCCTTCGGTTTTAATTGTCCTTCTTCTTTGGGGAGGTGCTGTAAGCTGTCAGTCAAAGCCAGAGGCTTCGGTTGAGGTTACACAGTCGGAAGGTGTCGTGAACGTTGATGTGAATGTAGCTGCCTTTGCGGCGCTTATCGATACGGCGGAAACTGGTCTACTACTCGATGTTCGTACAGATAGGGAGTTTGCAATGGGCCACATCCGTGGTGCAGCACAAATCGATTTTTACCGTAATGATTTCCGGGAAGAGTTGGCTAAATTGGACCCTAATGTGCCAGTTTACGTGTATTGCCGAAGCGGAAACCGCTCTGGACAAGCCGCAAAGATGATGAAGTCCATGGGTTTTAAAACGGTATATAACCTTGAAGGAGGAATGGGTGCTTGGGTACGTCAACAGCCTGTCGAGAAATAAACACACCAATCTATGGCAAGCTTTAAAGAAATAATAGGCAGCTCAAAACCAACGTTAATTGATTTTTTTGCAGAATGGTGCGGTCCGTGTAAAATGATGGCACCGATACTCAAAGAACTCGCGGACGACATGGGCGATTCCGTCACGATATTAAAGGTTGATGTGGATAAAAACGAGCAATTGGCTGAAGCCTTGCGCATACAAGGAGTGCCTACGCTGACCCTTTTTCAGTCAGGAGAAATGATTTGGAGGCAAAGCGGTGTATTACCCGCGTATCAACTTGCTGAGATTATTCGCGATAAAGCAACAATAGAAGCTTAATGCGAGTTTTCAGGAGCATAATTCCCGCACTCGCCGGAGCACTGTTACTTTGTTCTTGTGGATTAAGTTTAGCGTTAAAAGAAGAAATCCATGCAGCTCCCGATTACACATCGCTCGATTCTTGGGCAAGTCACCCGGAATTCGATGACTATTCAGATAGTTCCCTGGCTTTTCACAATGCGAACGAATTCGGAGTGCCGGTATTTTTTGTCCATCCCACGGTTTACTTTCCCGAAAAAGGTGGAAGTTGGAATGTAAATATTTCTAATGCCGACTACCAGGATGCCACAATCACACCTATTAAATACCAGGCACCTGCTTTCAATATTGCAGGTCCTGTATTTGCACCGTATTACCGACAAGCCGCATATCAAGTGTATAACGTTGCGCCTAACCCTACAACAGTGCGTGCCTACCGTATGGCTTATGAAGATGTGAAATCTGCCTTTGATCAATTTTTAATTGAAATTGGACCAGGAACACCTTTTGTATTGGCAAGTCACAGTCAGGGCACTGATCATCTCGAGGAGTTAATAAACAGCCACTTAACCTCAGCGCAGCTCGACCGATTGGTTGTTGCTTATTTAGTAGGTATGCCAATTGACCAATGCAAAATAGCTATACCTATCTGTGAGACAGAGACACAAACAGGTTGTTTTTGTTCGTGGCGCACCTATGCAGAGGGTGCGGAAATCACGAATAAATTGGATGAAAAATGCATTGGTGTTACGAATCCTATATCATGGAATACGAGCAAAGAACCGGCCGTGGCGGCTCAAAATTTGGGTGGGCTTGTGCGCTACGATGAGCCACTTATTCCTAGTCTTACTGATGCACGAATAGATGACGGTGTCATTTATGCGGCACGACCTCGTTTTCCTGGAAGTTGGGTGATTAGAACGAAGAATTACCACAGGGGTGATATCAACCTGTATTTCGCGTCTATTCAGGAGAATCTTCGACGTCGACTGCTGTTGTATCTAAGGGAACATCCGGAGGCAGCTCAATAGGATACCAAGGCACGCGTGTTTTGACCACAAATGCATCGGGATAGCTGGACTTCCATTCTGTTAAAGCTCTCTGAGCACAGCCTATATCTGGAAATGACCCTACTTGAATTTTAAAATTGGGCGCGAGATAGACGAGACGCACGGCATCATAATTGCCACTAGCGATAATGTCTCCTTTTAAGACGTTCGCACCGGATCGATTTCCGCTGAACAGTTGAATGGTGTAGCCTTCAAAAAATTCGCCTTGTTGGTTCGAAATATAATGCGCATAAGCACTGTCCAAATCACGAGTGATATTGAGTGTATCACTGGACCTTAATTCCACCACCGATGCACTCGAAATGAGTGGCATTGCGTTGATTGCCAATAAGATAATAAAAAGCTTCCGGAGCATGTTAGTAGGGCTCATATTTTTCAAAAATACACGTGCATATAATCTAAAAGCAAAAAAGTGTTTAAACAACCTCTAATTTAGAACGAATTTAAATTGGAATTTCCTGTGAATTACACCCATTTTATGGCCTTTGCACATTATTTTTGCGCGATACTGAAAAGCTATATATAGGCCTCATATGTACACTACCTCAAAATTCAGAAAATTAAGTGCCCTTTTTGCCGTATTTATTTTCTTATTCTCTGCCTCAACCCTGCACGCCTTCGAGGGCGATGCCAAGAACGGGAAGAAGCTGTTTAAATCTAATTGTGCCAGCTGTCATAAGCTCGACAGGAAACTCGTAGGTCCGGCCTTAACTGGAGTTACGGACAAGTATTCTGAAGAGTGGCTGACAAAATGGATTCGGAACAACGCAGAATTACGTGCTTCAGGAGATGAAGAAGCTATTGCGATTTTCGAAGAGTACAACGGCTCAGTCATGAGTGCATTCCCAATGCTGAGTGATCAGGATATTTTTGACATTCTACAGTATACCATTGAAGGCGATGCGAAGCCGGTACCTACTGGTGGAGATCTTGCAGGAGGAACAACGGTTGTTGTGGAATCTAAAGATTACAGCAAGCAGATTACTATAGGTTTAGGGTTGCTTTTGTTTGTAATGGTCATGCTCTTAACGCGCATGAAAAACACACTGCGTCTTGTACAAGGTGAAGATCCAGTATCTATTCTCGATGAGGCGGGATGGTTCTGGGGCCGTTTGATCAATAACAAAGGTTTTGTTACTGTCGCAACTATCGTAGTTACCGTATTGTTCCTTAATCAAGCGTATTGGTGGATGAGCGGTATTGGAGTTGAGCAGAACTACCAGCCCGAACAACCCATTGCTTTCTCTCACGCGCTTCATGCTGGCGAGAATCAAGTTGATTGTAACTACTGTCACAGTTCAGCGCGTCATTCAAAGCATTCGGGCATTCCTTCTGCGAACGTATGTATGAATTGTCACATGTATGTTGATGGTTCGGAAATTACCGATGCGTCAGGAAATTTAAAATACGACGGTGAAAGTTCACCGGAGATCGCGAAAATCTATGCAGCCATTGGTTGGGATGGTGAAAATCGTGAATACATTGAAGATTACGAAGAGCAACCCATCAAATGGGTGCGTATTCACAACCTACCGGACCTTGTTTACTTTAACCACAGCCAGCATGTAAATGTAGGCCAGCTCGAGTGTCAAGAATGTCACGGCCCGGTGGAGACCATGGAAGAAATGTACCAGTACTCTGAACTGACAATGGGTTGGTGTATCAACTGTCACCGCGAGACGGAAGTCCAGTTTGAGAAGAACGGTTACTACCAAGACTTCCACGAAGAATTAACAGAAAAGTACCACGGAGAAAAAATCACTGCAGCGAAAATCGGTGGTTTAGAGTGTGGTAAGTGTCACTACTAATAGAAGCACAGCAATGACTGAGAACAACAAATATTGGAGAGGAATTGAGGATCAATCCAATCCTGAACTATCAGAAAAGCTCGCGCAGAACGAATTCTCTAATGAGATCTCGCAAGCGGACTTCTTAGGTAATGACGAGCTTGCTGAAAGCAGCACATCCCGTCGTGACTTTTTGAAATTCATGGGTTTTTCAACTGCAGCGGCAACGCTCGCAGCCTGTGAGGCACCTATCGTAGAAAGTATTCCTTACGTAGTGAAGCCGGACAGCTTAACTCCAGGTATTGCGAACTACTACGCATCTTCATATTATGATGGATACGATTTTGCATCTGTGTTGGTAAAGACACGCGAAGGACGCCCAATCAAAATTGAACCAAATAATGACGCTAGCTACAATGGTGCGACAAATGCACGTGTTCAAGCTTCTGTTTTAAGTTTATACGATGGAGCTCGCATGCACAATCCTATGATGGATGGTGCTGCAACTTCATGGGGTGAGGCAATTGCTAAAGCGCAATCGTTACTTACAGCCAATAGCGTTGTATTGACGAGAACTGTGATTTCTCCAGCAGTAAAGACTGCGATATCGAAATTAGGGCTACGTCACGTTAGTGTTGATGCGGTAAGCCAGAGCAACAGAGCGGATGTATATGAAGCACTTACAGGTGTTCGCGCATTACCTACTGTGGAATTGTCAAAAGCACGCGTTGTATTTGCGGTGGGTGCTGATTTCCTTGGAGACTGGGATGGAGAAAACCTAAACGGCGCTTATGCTGCTGCTCGTAAGCCGGGTAGTGATATGTTACGCCACATTCAAGCAGAATCTGGATTATCATTATCTGGTGCAAATGCGGATGTGCGTATTAAAGCTAAGGTGAGTGAATACGAATCGGTATTAGCTCATGTATATAATAAGGTAGCGAATGCCGCAGGAGTTGCTACAGTTTCTGCTCCAGCATTGCGCGAAGACATCAAGCTTTCAGTAGAAGGTGTCGCGAATGAATTAATTACCGCAGGTTCTGGTTCTTTAGTATTGAACGGCTTGAATTCGGCATCTGCTGAGAAATTGGCCGCTAAGACAAATGAATTGCTAGCTTCTGCAGCGTTCAATACGTCGAAGCTTGATTTCACTGCGACAGGTTCAGATTCGGATTTTGCAGCGCTTTTAGAAGATATTAAGTCAGGTGCTGTTACCTCAGTATTGACTCTAGATACCAACGTCTTGCACTTTAGCACTGCGATGGCCTCTTTAGCTGATAAAGTAAGTCTTGTCAGCATTGCAGATAGATTAGACGAAACAGCTTCAAAAGCGGTCGTTGCACTACCAATGAGTCATTATTTGGAAGCTTGGTCTGATGCTGCACCAGTGAGCGGTATTTACACCGTAGGTCAGCCGACGATTAGTCCATTGTTTGACAGCAAAAGTGCTGTTGAGATTGTCAATACACTTGCAGGCGGATCAGAAAGCGCTGTGGATCTTATCAAAGCAAGCGCTGCTTCTGGGAGTGCATCGAAAGCTTGGAATGCTTTATTGCATGATGGCTTTGCCGACGTTACTTCGGTAGATGTTGTTACTGGTACATTGGATATGACTGATGTTGCTGTAAGCGCGCCGTTGAAAGGATTAGAATTCTACACTTATACCAAAGCAGGTATGGGCGCTGGAAACAATGCAAATAACCCTTGGACGTATGAATTACCGGATCCGGTAACACGCTTGTCGTGGGATAACTACGTTGTTATGAGTGCTGCCGATGCAGTAGCCTTCGGTGTAGAAGTTAAAGCACAATCAAACGGATCAATGAACGGTACTACAATCAACATTACTGTTGATGGTGCGACTCTTGAAAATGTTCCGGTTTGGATTCAGCCAGGTCAAACTCAAGGAAGTATTGGTCTTGCCGTAGGTTATGGTAGAACAGAGGCCGGTAAGGTTGGAAATAATGTTGGGGTAAATGCAAATGAGCTCCTCGCGCCAGCCGTTAACTACACAGAAGCTACTGTAGTGGCTTCAGAAGCTGAGCACGGTTTCGCATCAGTCCAATTGGCCCACACGATGATGGGACGTAAGATTGTCAACGAAATCAACTTACCAACGTTCTTATCAGGAAACGCAAAAGAGTGGAACGAAAAGCCAACTTTTGAATCGTACAAAGGCCCACTTACCTCGTTTGAGGCGAATTTGTGGGACGATCAAGATCACGAAACGTCACACATGTGGAACATGTCTATTGACTTGAATTCATGTACGGGTTGTGGTGCTTGTGTAGTGGCTTGTTCGTTAGAAAATAACGTGCCTGTTGTAGGTAAAGATGAAGTACGTCGTCACCGTGATATGCACTGGTTGCGTATTGACCGCTACTATTCTTCTGATATGACCAAAGAAGTTGCAGAAGAAGAAGGTGTGGGTGCCATCGAGAAATATGCGAAAATGGAGGTTCCTTCTGAGAGCCCGTCGGTAGTATTCCAACCAGTAATGTGTCAACACTGTAATCACGCACCATGTGAGACAGTTTGTCCGGTAGGTGCAACGGTACACTCACGTGAGGGATTGAACCACATGGCTTACAACAGATGTATCGGAACACGTTACTGTGCGAACAACTGTCCTTATAAAGTGCGTCGCTTCAACTGGTTCAACTATCAGGTCAACGATAAATTTACGGACGTTAATCCATCACAAGATGATTACGGTAGAATGGTGTTGAACCCTGACGTTACTGTACGTGCTCGTGGTGTGATCGAAAAATGTTCGCTATGTATTCAACGTATTCAGATGGGTAAGTTGGAAGCGAAGAAAGATGGAAGACAATTAACGGACGGCGAGTTCACTACAGCTTGTGCGCAGGCTTGTGGCTCTGGTGCCATTGTTTTCGGAGATGTAAATAATCCTAAGAGTGAAGTGAGCCACCTCAAACAAGAGGAGCGCTCATACCACCTTCTTGAGGAAGTAGGTACACAGCCTAGCATCTTCTACCAGACCAAAGTTAGAAACAGAGCCTAATAAATAAGAAAGCGACATGCATTACGAATCGCCTGTTAGAAATCCGCTTATCCTCGGTGACAAGTCTTATTCAGACATCACGAACGATATAGCTAAACCGGTAGAGTCCAAAGCACCACGTTCATGGTGGATTGCCTTCTCTATCGCATTTGTCATGTTCCTTTGGGGTGTGGGATGTATCCTATATACCATCGGCACCGGTATTGGTGTTTGGGGACTTAACAAGACCATTGATTGGGCTTGGGATATCACCAACTTCGTTTGGTGGGTAGGTATCGGTCACGCAGGGACGTTGATCTCCGCGGTACTCCTACTTTTCCGTCAAAAATGGAGAATGGCTATTAACCGCTCTGCAGAGGCGATGACTATTTTCTCTGTAATTCAAGCAGGTTTGTTCCCGTTAATCCACATGGGGCGTATCTGGATGGCGTATTGGGTAATGCCCATTCCAAACCAGTACGGTACGCTTTGGGTCAACTTTAACTCGCCACTTTTGTGGGACGTGTTCGCAATTTCGACGTATTTAACTGTAAGTACTGTATTCTGGTACGTTGGTTTGATTCCAGATTTCGCAATGATCCGCGACCGCGCAATCAACCCAATTCAAAAGCACATTTACAAATTGCTTTCGTTCGGATGGGGTGGTAAAGCGAAACATTGGCAGCGCTTTGAAGAGGTTTCTCTTGTTCTTGCGGGTCTTGCTACACCGCTTGTACTATCTGTACACACGATTGTATCTATGGACTTTGCTACTTCAGTAATTCCGGGTTGGCACACGACCATTTTCCCACCGTACTTCGTTGCGGGTGCGATTTTCTCAGGTTTTGCCATGGTACAAACCCTACTATTGATCGTTCGGAAAATCTTCAAAATGGAAGATTACATCAATATCGAACACATTGAGATGATGAACATCGTTATCATGGTCACAGGTTCTATTGTAGGTGTAGCGTACATCACGGAATTATTCATTGCTTGGTATTCCGGTGTAGAATACGAGCAGTATGCCTTCCTAAATAGAGCAACTGGTCCTTACTGGTGGGCGTATTGGGCAATGATGTC
>Ga0209603_1001511_pt1 | contig 23933 bp, 29 predicted proteins | sample COGITO_mtgs_1206_FD_184812 | JGI IMG/M metagenome (GOLD analysis project Ga0209603, IMG submission 184812) | Pelagic marine microbial communities from North Sea - COGITO_mtgs_120607 (SPAdes) (version 2) | ecosystem: Environmental > Aquatic > Marine > Epipelagic ... | reverse complement strand
GGCACTCGACCGGCACCAAACGATCTCCGCACGATCTCCTGGTACTTTCCTAATATGGAAACTTCCACACAAAAGAATCTAAACAGAATCTATCGGGAGATCGTGCGGAGATCGTTTGGTGCCGGTCGAGTGCCGGTGAAGTGCCGCTTTGGAGGCCTCAAACCGGCACTCCATTCTATCCGAGTTCCGGTAACGCGCCGGGTACCGGCACTCCACCGGAGCTCGCGCTGTCCTGAGCGAGAGCCCACCACGGCGCGAGTTCCGGTAACGTGCCGGTGACCGGCACGTTACCGGAACAATCCCGGCGCCACAGTAAACGGTGCCTTGTATTGAATAATTCGGAAGTCTCGCTATGTTTGGCCAATAAGAACAAGGTAGCAGCGGCACGTGGCAGTGCGAAAGACGGCAATGAAGCTGACGACCAGTTTCCGCGTTGTGAAGGGCTGCGTGACCGAGTGGGAACCTGGTCCTGTGGTCAAGAAACGTGGCGCCGTGGCGGGTATAGGCAACGAGTGGTTGCTCAAGGTGCACGTGAAGCCTCCGCGCAAGGAGCAGCACGAGTCGCAAGCGTCTCCGCCCACGTGCCGCGGACATTGGACCGAGGAAGAAGACACACGCCTTCGTCACGCTGTAAACGAGGTCACGTCGAACGGAGGCCCCTTTCGCTGGAAGAACGTGGCAACCCTCGTCGAAAAACGAGACGCTCGACAGTGCAGATACAGGTGGTCAAACTATCTCAGTCCTGCAAAGAAGCACACAACGCCGCCCTGCAAGCGCAAGCAAGAAAACACAGCGGACCCGCTCGAAAGCATTATCAACCAATGCATGCACATCCTAGGTGACGACTCACAAACGGTGGAAGTGGATCACGGATTTTCCGTTGCTCTCGTGGATGATGCTCTTGATAATGTGGCCACTCCCGAGGCCATACCTGGCGTTTGTGTCCAAGAAAAGATGGGGTCGGACAGCGCGCCGAGCCGCAAGCGTCGCTTAGAATTTGGGTCCATGCGCAAGGACTACGACACCGGGAATGAGGACAAGAAGATTACCAGCAGCATCCAGGTCGAGTCACTGCTCAAGGCTTTCGGATGTGATCCAGAACCTGCAAAGAGGTCAAAGTTCCAGATACGTGTGGTGCCTAAGGTAAGCTACAAGGGCGCGGAGAGCAAGGAGGTAGCGCACCTAGTGCACGCGTTCAACGACCGCCACCGGCTTGCATGCTCGGCAAAGGGGGTCAACCACTCCGTTCACAGTTTAAACGGTGCATACTGATTCAGCGACCTTGCGACGGAAAGAGAGAGAGCATTCAGAATACGAGGATGGTCGATGGACCCATGGATTGGTGTGTGATACAAGTACACCGACTAAATGTGTTTCGTCCGTCCTTCGCGATACAAGGGTGCAGCACCCTCGTCCGCAAGAGCGAAACGAAAGTGTCCATAGAGTCCATGTGTTCGACACTTAGCGACACGAAACACGTTTGGACACTCATGTCCTGAGTTGAGAAACAGGAATTCCCGCACTAAATCTCGTGTTCTTGAAACTCATTTAGTCAGCGGACTTGTATTGCGTTGCGTTCGCGCTAAGTAGCAACGATAAATGTCGGTAGTGTGCAGTGTGTTAGTAGTGTGGAATGCTTTCCAATGTGTCTGTTCAGTCTGATCCGTATGGGGGATTGAATGCATCGTACCTTTTCAATTATCTTCAGTCGCCTCTGCCGTCTGAGATTCCATTCAAGCACCCTGGTATTCCAGGACCCCCGGAGAGGCGCACACTGGATGCGCCTCCGATACAAAGCAGCTCCAGCACCGACCGCAAAAAGACAAACGCACAGGTTTGCTACACAAGGGTCACTAGACAGGTCAACAAGACGGTGAACAAGGCTGGTGCGCCCGAAGGCGTGGTGTTCGTGTCTAGAAGCTTTTCCGAGTACGACGGGTCTGGAATCAATCGCAGGAGCGTAGTGTTTGGGCTTGCGGAGGTCAACCAGGAGCTTCAGGAGAAAGCCAAGCTGGTTGCGGCGACTCCATTGGACAATTGGAGGGCCGTGGATGCCTTGCGCGAATGGACGTTAGACGGGGTGCTGTTGGGACGGCACAAGCTTGTGGTACAGGAGGACACACTGAACGTCTGTGTTGCAGGGCATTGCATGGCGAGGAACATCTTTGACTCCGAAAACGTGTTCCCGATGGACACTTGCTTATTGTGCTTGGTGGCAGAAATTAGGGATGCAGGGCTTTTAACCGAACACTTTAGCTTTTCCTACGTCCCATGCACGAGTCGGTCATTTTCGGACACCGACATCGCAGGCACATACTTGGCTCGCAAACGACCCACGCTTTCTGAAGCGCAACTCGCCCGAGTGGTTGGTGCGTGGAAGGTAGGTCGTGTAGTCGACAACGCTGCCGTCAAAGAGATGGACCAACAGAGCCTCACGTTGAGCGTGGCCATTGAGTGGGTGGACTGGAGAGCATTGAAGGAGCAATTTCCAAAGTCTGGAGTTGCACAAGAGTGGCTGGGCATGCCTGGAGCTCCGATATGGAATCCATGTGAGCTTTTCAACTGGCCCAGCAAAGTTGAAAAGGACAAATCACTCGAGCCTCCAAGCATACCGCCGCGCAACGAAGTCGAGCTGTGGCTAGACAAGCACATCACGGACGAGGATGCCAAAAGGTGCACATTCATTGGGCCATTGGCACCATCTGGAGGCGTTCCTCCAATGCTTGCCCCGGCTCCGGCCCCGGCTCCGGCCCCGGCCCCGGCTCCGGCTCCGGCTCCGGCCCCGGCTCCGGCTCCGGCTCCGGCTCCGGCTCCGGCTCCGGCTCCGGCTCCGGCTCCGGCTCCGGCTCCGGCCCCGGCTCCGGCTCCGGCCCCGGCTCCGGCCCCGGCTCCGGCTCCGGCTCCGGCCCCGGCTCCGGCTCCGGCTCCGGCTCCGGCTCCGGCTCCGGCTCCGGCTCCGGCTCCGGCTCCGGCCCCGGCTCCGGCTCCGGCCCCGGCTCCGGCTCCGGCTCCGGCTCCGGCCCCGGCTCCGGCTCCGGCTCCGGCCCCGGCTCCGGCTCCGGCTCCGGCTCCGGCTCCGGCCCCGGCTCCGGCTCCGGCTCCGGCCCCGGCTCCGGCTCCGGCTCCGGCTCCGGCTCCGGCTCCGGCTCCGGCTCCGGCTCCGGCCCCGGCTCCGGCTCCGGCCGCTACCAAGCGGAGAAAACGCGCGGCTTCAGACACCGATTTGTTCGACAAGCAGCCAAGAGCGACCCAGCCTCAAGCGGTGCTTGTTGATCAGGCCAACACAGATGCCACAAAGCTCATAAAGGAGACCAATACGGAAAATAGCAACTGGGTGAACTATCTTAAGACGACCAGAGGACTGGATGTTGAGATGGAACCGTGGACTCTGGTAATGAAGCGCAAGCTTGTTGCGTACTTCATCAGACATGCGTCGGTCATCCATAATCTTGAGAAGGGAGGCTTCGAAGACAAAGATGGTAACATCACGCAGGTTGTCGAAGCAAACCGCTACATGGAAGAGTTTGAGAATAACAATCCAGACATTGTGCCTAGTGTCGCGTCATACACCGGGTTTAGATTCTGATCTGACATTTGTAGACGCGCGCATTGTAGGGTTAAGGAGTGGATGGGCGTTGTGTGTGCATGTCTACTAAACAAGACATCCAGCCGAGGTTGCGGCTTCCGAACAAAAATGACAGGGGTATGATACATTTCAATCTAGATGTGTCCTCAAGCGCTTGCGTGGTCGATGGGGTTCCGTCCCACCGTCCGTTTATTACGCTGCAAATGCAGCGGGATAAAACAAAATTATACTTCGATTTACCACGAGCACAGACAATTCCGTTCGAGAAGCCAGTTGCCAAGGGCCTTTCGGTTGCTGAAACAAATCCTGCACATCCAACTCCGTGGTTCAAGACTCGAAGAGGGGCGGCTCTTGTTGCGGGTGTAGCAGTCACTTTGGTCTCCGTAGTGGCATTGGCAGTGGCGATTGCATCATCGCAATGTATGACCTCGGCATCGCCTCCAAGCCCTCCATATCAAATCTCACCTCTTGTTCTGTCGCTGCCTTCTTCATCGACGGGTCCTTTGACAGTTTCTTCAGGGTTTGTGTTCTTTGACGTAGTGGGAGTGCCTGTCAAGAGGGCGCTTGTGTCTGTAGACGGCTTAAACTTTCAATACTTTGGGAAGGAAGCCATGGACATATTGAAGCAAGCGGTGGTGGGTCTCCTGCCTCACTTTATAAAAGAAGGGGATATCACGACGACGCGAAACATCACTAATCCGACAACGGTGCACACTTCAGTAAATTGTGGCATACAAAGCAATTCGGCGTTGATAGTACAAAACGTCGTATCGCAGCCCTCATGTGTACAGGGCCTGGCACAGGAGACTGGCTTCTCCGGAATGTTGATTGCGAACGTCTTGATATATAAGGTTGAAGCGTTGGTAGATCCACCTGCGCCCCCAAGTCCAAATCTTCCGCCATCCTCTCCTCCGTACCATCCTTCTTCTCCACCTCGTCCGCCGGACGTTCCGGCATCCGATGAGACGCGGTGCTTTGATTTAAAAGCAGGTCGAAGGTGGCAGGGGCCGGTCATTGGAGTCGACAGTGGGTTGGTAAACACCGTTCTCGAAAGGTGTTCTCAACAAGCAAGCTGCAAAGTTGTCTCCAGGCTGTCTAGCATGGACCCGTGGTTGCTTTCTACGCGCCAAGGCTTTCTGTTTAACGAGAGTGGGGCAACCACGTACATGTATCGCGATGGATGCGAGACGAGTCCTCCCTCACAGCCCTAAGGTATGTCCCACTCTACGATGGGACGGGTCTCCCCAGAAACATCGAGTGGAGAACTGCCACGACGAGGATGCCTATGATCAAGACCCAATACACAACATTGAGGGTCTTCATGCTGTCCGTGACGCCGGTAGTCGAGTAGCTTGTTTGGTAACTCTTCGATTTCTCTTGTTTGGTAGTCTACTTACTCTTATAGCACAACATTGCATCGCCGTGTGGCCGGGCTGTAGCCTGCGTACTGTTGGCGGCGTAGAGCGCCCACAACCACAGATAGAATGTGTTCAGCGCAGTGGCGTAGCCATAGAGAGTGCTGGAGTTGGACCCGAGGATGTCGTCGTTGATTGTCAGGTACTGCTTTGGCGCGTCTCGCACGTTACACAGCTCCCTGGAGAAGCGCTGCAGCCCAAATGGACCCATTTGCAGAAAGGTGCTCACCTTGTTGCCGTCCTCTGCAGTGCAGAGCTTCATCTTGAGGTCGACAGCGTTCCAGAGTACTCGCATGTTGCATTCGTGCAGCGAGCGAAAGGGGTGGTACTTGTGGTGCAGCGTCTCAGTGGAAAAGATGCGCGCAACTGCGATCAGCGTCTCAAAGTAGCAGATCTGCGGCGTGTGTGCCGGCACGTTCTGGCGCGGACGATTGGTGCCCAACTTTCGGCGGATGGACCAAACCGAGTTTTGAACGCCTCTTGCAAACGTCGTATTCCGGAACGGTGTAATTGGCCAGCCTCTGCCCTCGGGGGCCAAATAGTTGGTCGACTGCACATTTGGCCTGGTCAGGTCTATGCGCCGCGTCAGCAGGATGTCGTCGTCAAAAAGCATGAATGGATTACTGACCCGTCGATAGAGACGGTGTAGGTGGGCATGTATGGAGTTAGTTGAGAAGGTGGGGAGCCTTGCATTGGGGATGAACGATCGGTGCCTGATGATGTGGATGGACGGGTCAAAGGTTGGTCGTTCGCCGGAGGTGATCACAAATATCCGGTTAACGCCAACCGCAAACCGCCGCACCGCCGCCACTGCCAACTCCAGCTCACCAAAGGACCGGTACCGCATTTCTTGGCTGCCGTCCCTAGTGTCTGCGACGGAGACGCCCGCGCGCGCCCAGCGAAGCTGGGCTGCGACCATTGGATCCGTTTCATTAATCCAGGTGAAGACCACGTCCATTGCAAGCTATCTCTGAAGTGGAGAAGGGGCGGATCCGCCCCTTCAGCACAAACGTGATACGGTACGTAGTGGTATCTGCCACCACCTGCTAGCGGTCCTCAACGAATCGGGGCCCGAATTGACACCACGTTGTCTGATCAATGACGCCGCTCCGTGGCATCAGCCTGATAGCCCGCTCGGAAAAGCGCTTGGATGCTCTTGGTCAAGTGCTGGCGTGGCGCCGCTAATAGTCGCCATCGCAGGGAAAACCTCGGCAGCAACCATGGCGCCGAGAGGGCTCAAGAAGGCGCTCAAAGACACGGCGCCGTGCAAGCTGGTAGGAAGCGGCATTTACAAGCATTTCGAAATCAAGCCGACCGGAACGAAGAGGGGCATCAAGCTCAAAGGCCTGACGAAGCGGCTGCAGTCTCACATCTTCTCGGATGGAGACCTACCCATGATCGCGAAACACAGCGCGGCACCTGCAGGTGGCCATTGGCGTGGCCCAGACGGTGGCCGCAAACGAGGCAGCGCAGTCGACGCCCAAGTCTCCAGGCTTGCTGGCGTGTCAGCGGACAAGAGGTATGCTTCTAAGATGCTCAACCTGACGCGCATGGTCTTCTCCGCCCTTTGCACAAGGGGGCTCGAGCCTATCATGGGCCAACGGGCCGTTTGCTCGCAGCTGCACCGCGTTGGCACTGCTGCCGACATCGTGTGTCACGATGCCGAAAACCGCGCTGTTGTCATTGTCGAGCTCAAATGTGGCCACTCGGGCGCGAGGACTGCCGCTGCCTTGAAAAGCGGAAATGTGTGCAACATGAACGCCCCACTGAGCAAGGCATACGACAGCACGCTTCACCGCCACCTCGCTCAACTGGCCGTAACGCACCACCTCCTCACACGGGAAACGGAAACGGTCAAAAAGTTGTCCAACATGGGCATCGAAAGCGTTGACGGTATTCTGATGTACGCTAATGACTCCGGAGTCGACGTCTACACACTGGATCCGTGGTGGATTGCTAAAGCGCCCAAAATCTTGCAAAAGCTTCGATGAACTGGCGTTTCAACACGGACCGGCGCGTGTGTGATGACCAGAACTTGTTCGCGTTCCGGTCCTGCAAGCCCACGGGCAAACCGATGTACGCCGGCGCCAGGGTTTACTAAGTTGCCTTTTTTGGAAGTTGGTCGGGAGATCGTGCGGAGATCGTTTGGTGCCGGTCGAGTGCCGGTGAAGTGCCGCTTTGGAGGCCTCAAACCGGCACTCCATTCTATCCGAGTTCCGGTAACGTGCCGGGTACCGGCACTCCACCGGAACTCGCGTTGTCCTGAGCGAGAGCCCACCACGGCGCGAGTTCCGGTGGAGTGCCGGTACCCGGCACGTTACCGGAACTCGGTCAGAATGGAGTGCCGGTTTGAGGCCTCCAAAGCGGCACTTCACCGGCACTCGGCCGGCACAAAACGATCTCCGCACTATCTCCCGGTAGATTCAGTTTAGATTCCTTTGTACATATGTTGCCATATTAGGTAATGGTCATGAGATCGTGCGGAGATCGTTTGGCGCCGGCCGAGTGCCGGTGAAGTGCCACTTTGGGGGCCTCAAACCGGCACTTCGTTCTGACCGAGTTCCGGTAACGTGCCGGGTACCGGCACTCCACCGGAACTCGCGCTGTCCAAACTTGCGCTTGGAAATGGAGAAAAGAACACCGTCTGGGTGCTCCAGGACCATAACGACACGCTCGATGAGGGCTGTAAGCTGGTTGACTTGGGCGATAAGTTCGGGTCTTGCAGTCTCACGTTTCCTTGTGGAGCGCGCTAGCCTGTGGTGGCAAAGCCCACCACGTACCTTAGCTTTATGCATGAACAGAACTCGTTTGAGTTCTGGTACTGTAAGGGTTAATACAGAAGACCAGGAAGCACATGGAAGCTCAGACGGGGATAGCAAACGGGAATAAGTATGTAATAGTTTTTGACTGTGAGTCAGACAGCCTATTCTCCACTCTGCCTGGAAACTTCCACGAGGACAAGATACGCTTCATGCAGTTCACCGTAGTCTCTGCACTGGCTCTGCCATGCGAGCCGATCGAAGCAGGCGCGCCTATAGACGAAATTATGTCGCGCGGGGTAATGTACAACTGGTGGAGGGACGTTGCGGAAGATGGAAACAACCCACTCGTCTCTCTGCTGGCGCTGTTTGACGGAGCCGAAGCCATCGTAGGCTACAACTGCAACGGGTTCGACTTCCCCCTCATCAAGCGCTTCTACCGCCCGACGCAGTCCACCACAAAACCGGTGCAAAGATACGTAGACCACCGGACCAAGACACTCGACATCATGAGCCGCGTCAGAGACGCCACCGGATATTACATGAAACTCGACGATCTGCTCAATCGCAACGGACTCTCGAGCAAGTCTTCCAATGGCAAGGAGGCGGTCGGCATGTGGGAGCGCGGAGAAAGAGATGAGCTGAAGAACTACTGCAACACGGACGTCATGTTGACTGCGCGACTGGCGCTTCTGGAGACAGTTGCGGTCAGCGACACCGTGCGCATCGGTGGCGCGGGGTGTGGACTAAGAGCGTTTCTCGCGTTGCAACGCGCCACAAAACCGATAGGAGCGTACGATTCATTCGTTTTAGTGTAACCCTTACAGTACCAGAACTCAAGCGAGTTCTGGCCGTACCAAAGGCTAAGGTACCGGTGCCCAGGACGGCGCGAGTTCCGATTTTTCTTCCGACACCCGGTAGAGGACCGGAAAATGGCCAAAAAACTTTCCGACCTACCCGGTACAAATGGGGGTCGAGTCGGAAGTTTTTGCGCAGCCATGTACGAAGTGGCGCGTTTCGTCAACGAGATCGGTCGAGATTTCACACCAGTATATTCACAGCTATACCATATTTGGAAATTTCCCAAAACGCTGCTTTGGCGCCGACCCAAACGCACAGGTGTTCCAACTGTGGACCAATTGTGGGCCAATGACGAGAAGTTGTCCCAAACGTTCCGTTTTTTGGCAGGTGCCCAGGACAGCGCGAGTTCCGATTTTTCTTCCGACACCCAGTAGAGGCTCATGCTTGGGTTTACACATCTCTTGTCGGAGGGATGATTCCTACTACGCGCTCTCGGCCGCGTGGGCCTTCAAACTCGACTACCTCGCCGTTATCATATGTCACCCTTACCATGCGCTCTTCGTTGCGTGCGCCTTCAAATTTGATCACGGTGCCGTGAGGCTCAATCATTCTTACCTTTTTTTCATGGCCACTTGCGCCTTCATACTCGGTCACCGTGCCGTGAGGCTCAATCATTCTTACCTTTTTTTCATGGCCACTTGCGCCTTCATACTTCAACACGTTGCCGTTAGCTTCTGTTACAGTTACCAAGCGCTCATAGCCCGCGTCTTCGCCTTCATACTCCAACAAAGTGTTGTCAGCACGACGTTCACTTGTTTTAAACTCTCTTCCCAGACCACCTTCAAAAAACTGGATCGTTCCATTAGCAAGCCTCTGTTCCACAATGTTCCCTTCCGGTCCGGTAATAGTTTCAATAATTTCGATATTATAAGTCCACGGGGGTGCGAGTGGCGGGTAACTCGGGGGTGTGAGTGGCGGGTAACTTGGGTTCTCTGTATTTCGCGTTACCGCGATCTGGCTCGTCAATGGAGGGCTTGGCGGAACGGTGTGCCGCATTTTGTCGAGAACAAGTCTAGAAACATCTGGGAGCATTTGTGTTTTCGCTACGTCTAACTAATCTACAAATGAAATTCTGTGCTTATGACAAGTACACAGACTAAATGTGTTTCAAGGATCATAGAGTGGTGACATACCTTACGGGCACACTGGACTCTATGGACACTTTCGTTTCGCTCTTGCGGACAAAGGTGCTGCACCCTTGTATCGCGGAGGACGGACGAAACCCATTTAGTCGGTGTACTTGTATTGGGTACCAGCTTTCCCGCTTAGCCCTTACAGGACTAGAACTCTAACGGGTTCTGACCATACAAAAGCTAAGGTACGAGGTGGTATCTGCCACCTCGGGGTCAGCCACAGTCGGTGACTCTGGCTGGCCCCACGCTCTCGACTGCAACTGCGTCGTCTAAAAAAACGCGGTGCCCGCAGCGCTCGGACTCTTAGGCCTCTCAGGAGAGATGCTGCCACTAGCATATCAGGTCGTCCATGATGCGTAATAACTCATTTGCCATCACCGGCTGGCGCGCTCCACAAGGAAACTTGCAAGCCGTCGTTCAGTCACACTCGATACAGAATCGCTAAGGACGGACGAAACCATTGAGTCGGTGTACTTGTAACTCGAGAAGGGCAAGCACGCACAGGAAATTGCAGCAATGTGCAACGCAGGCTGGGACCCGGAATCCACGGGGGGGGAGCGCTTAGGCCGTCGCTTAGAGACCGTAGTCGGCCGGGGAGAGGTCGTGTTGTCGGTGTTGGTTGAGGAATACATCAAGTGCTTCCGGAAGGTTCTCGGCAACCCACGACGTCAGAACGCACTGTTGAGGTGCATGCAACCAGCAGTAGAGCTGGCCTTTTCGACCATAGTTCCACTCGCCTACCCCAACGCTGTTCGCGCGGTGGAGGACATGCACCCTGCCGTGAGAGCGGTGTGCGCTCTGTACTTTAAACATCTTAGTGAGTCTTGGTTTGCTCTAGAAAATGAACGACTGGGCGCTTTGTATAGGAAACTAGTGGGCGGGAAAATTAAAATCGATTAGCGTACAAAAAGCTAAGGTACGTGGTAGAACCGAATCGCAACCGATACCGACACCAGAGCCGGCGTTTCGCCTACCATCACCAGCTTGAAGTCCGAAATGATCGCGTGCTTCTCGTGCTGAAAGTTGATGCGCTTGCCGTTATTAAAGCAGTACCCCGCGCCCTCGTTGTCGGTGGACATTGTGAAGGAATTGGTCGTGGTGAGGAGCAAGAGCTCGCAAAAGTCGGATTCTCCAATCTTGAGTTCGATGCCACGAGCTTGCTCGATCACGGCAGTGCGCTTGTCCATGATGTCTTGAGCCGCCTTTAGAAATATCTCTGACGAGAGTACCGACGTGCGCTTCTCCGTACCATCCGTTCCTTCCGCGCCACGAACCACGACTCGAAAGGCACGTTCGGCTACGAGAGGGACAGGGTCATTGAACTCGGCTTCGAGAATGATGTCCTTGGGCCCTTCCATGGTAGACATTGTATGGCATCGAGCGTACTTGGAGCGCATGGGCTGACCGGAATACGCGCAGTAAGTGCGCACGTCAAACTCGATGCGCTCTATTGTGGGGAGGTGATTGAAGTTCGTGATGCAAAATGCGCGACCCGCGTCAGAATGGAAGAACTCCACGCTCTTGGGCGCACCGTCTTCCTGAACTTGCGAATAAACCGCGTAGAAGTCCGGAAACTTTCCCGTGGCGATGTGGCGACCGTCGTCCGCTTCAATCGCGATCGTGTGTTTGTGCTCGTCGAAAAATGCCTTGCTCTCAATCAAGCGGGTGTGAATCCGCTGCATCTCTATTAGCTGCCGCTGCTGGGCCTCGTAGGCGAGGACGGCGTCTCGGGTCTCCTCGTCCGGGAACTTGCGTATTTTCTGGATGGACCCGGCGCCAAAGTGTAATTCACCAGGGAGCGAATTGAATCCCTGAATTACCTCGGTATGCTGCACGCTGTACGCCATAAGTTCTCTTGCTATTACTTGTACTCACATCGAGCATCCATTCAGTTTAATGGTGACAGATCACACAATTTCGTGGCGCCGGAACCCACCGTACCATGCAGGGAAATACCAGAGGAGTTATTGCCTTAACCCTTACAGGACCGGTGTATCATGTGTGATACAAACACGTCATCTCCGCTAACCATTGTCTGTGTGTGTATTACACATGTGGATAGAACAGGATCCACAGCATGCCTCCCACTTCTGATGGCAGAGCGTGCGCAGGTATCGACAAGGCGCTTTGAATGAGTCAAGGCCAAGTCCCTACGCTCAATGACGCTGCAATTCACCCTCCGCAAGGGAACGAGTTATTACGCATCATGGACGACCTGATATGCTAGTGGCAGCATCTCTCCTGAGAGGCCTAAGAGTCCGAGCGCTGCGGGCACCGCGTTTTTTTAGACGACGCAGTTGCAGTCGAGAGCGTGGGGCCAGCCAGAGTCACCGACTGTGGCTGACCCCGAGGAGGCAGATACCACCTCGTACCTTAGCTTTTGTATGGCCAGAACCCGTTCGAGGGCTACGTGATGCAGCTGGCTGACGCCCAGGTAGAGAGTGCGTGTACCAAGATTCTCAATATGCCCGGCGCCATGTGGGGTTTGGGTCTAAAGTGTAACTCTTACAGAATTGACCGACGAGTAAAGTATAACTATAAGAAAGCATGAGCGCCTTGAAGCGGCAAAATGACACATCCCCCCCTCAAACGTGCAAGGCGACCCGCAACTGTGGTCCAACCCCGTGGCGCCGGGACCCACTCTTCATCCAGTTTGATCGCACTGTCCAAGCCGCTGAAAGCACGCGGGTTGTGGCGGGATACCTGGAAAGAGGCACACAGGAATGCACCACACTTGGAGAGACGCTCACCGTGAAGCAGCGCATGCGGGTCGTGGACTTCATAGCGGATCTCGTAGACGACTTGGGGCTGCGCAAGCCCACCGCCCTCTTTGCCATCAATTACTTTGATCGCTGGTTCAGTAAGGTATGCGTCGACAAGCATGCGAAGAAGGATCGCATAGACCGCAGCTGGAATCTGCACGTCACCGTCGTCACCCGGATGCTCAGCACGCGTATGGACAGTGCCGACTGCGCGTCGCATGTCATGTCCTTCATTTCCAAGCCGGTTCCGACCGAGGACGAGGTGCGGCATCGCACCAAGAACATGCGGCGGACGCTCCAGTTGGCCAGCAGCGTCTGCATTCTGATGGCGTCCAAGTTCGAAGACGTGAAGATGCTTCCTCTGTCAGAGTTGGTGAATGTGTGCGAATGCTGCAGCACTTCAAATCCTGAGCTCGCCGACCTGGAGCTCAACATACTAGATGTGCTCGACTGGCAGCTCAACGCGAAGACCCCGTACAACTACGTTTACGACCTCGCCGGCTTCTGCGAGGTGACGCTTTCATATGACTTCAAGGACACCGTCGAAGGCTACATCGACACGTCGCCTTACTGTTACGACTTGCTCAAGTTCCACCCGGCAGTGGTCGCGTCTGCGTGTCTCCTGAAGGCGTGGCAAGAAGAACCAATTGATCAAATCATATTCGAAGGGTATTTGCGCATCCTCTCCCAGGCGTGCGCAGCACCGTGTGACCAACTGCGCCACGCTCAAAAGGTTCTGGCCAACTTCATGAGAAGCAACTGGACGTGAGATGCAGCAGTTTACGAGCAACAATCCACTCCTTCGGTTTGTTTTTGAGAGGAATGGCACGGTTGGGGGGGGGGGGCATGTCCGATAATGTGCCGGGTACCGGCACTCCGCCGGAAGAAAACTCGTGTACATTTACCCCCTTTGTACATTTAGGGGATCTGCAAGGGAACGAGTTATTACGCATCATGGACGACCTGATATGCTAGTGGCAGCATCTCTCCTGAGAGGCCTAAGAGTCCGAGCGCTGCGGGAACCGCGTTTCTTAGACGACGCAGTTGCAGTCGAGAGCGTGGGGCCAGCCAGAGTCACCGACTGTGGCTGACCCCGAGGTGGCAAATACCACCTCGTACCTTAGCTTTTGTATGGCCAGAACTCGTTCGAGTTCTGGTCCTGTAAGGGTTAGATTTACACGATGATGCATCTACACAACACAATTTGCGAGCGCAATCACGGACATGGACAAAAGCATGCAATCCGTCGCTTCGTCCTCCACCGTAGACCGCACGTCGTCGAGGCGACGCGTGTCGGCCCGGACGAGGCCTCCGAGCACGTGCGATACCAGCTCCTCGGTGTAGTCGGTGTGGAGTGCCAGGTAGCAGCTGAGCCGGCTGTGAGCTCTCTGCCATGCCGCATTTGCACCCGCTTCAGTGAGGGAGCAGCGCAGAGCATCAGACACGGACCCAATGACTGTCTTGAATTTGTCGTCTGTCATTATTTTGCTTAGTGGTGCCTCCTTTGTAAATGTGGAATCTTTTCCAAACAGAGCGGCCCATTCTTCAGGAAGCACGGCAAGGCTGTCTGCACACGAGGCTACCGCTTTGCACAAGTTGTTGTTCAAAATGACCCCGAACACGTCATCCCTGTCTCTGGGGAAACCGGCGGCTATGCAGACCGCCACACAGTCTGCATCGTTTAGTATACTTGTAAGATGCTTTTCAACGCGGCTCCGCATGGCCGACACCGCCGCAGCCCGCTGGGCGTTCATGTCTGCACGCCAGATCACGCCCCGACCTGACACGCCCGACCATCTTACTTGTGATTACAAATACACATACGAAATGAGTTTCGTCCGTCCTTAGCGAGACAAGTGATCAACATGAAATCACCCACATCTGGGTCGTGGACCGAGACGTGACAACGGCGTTGCGTCCCGATACGGAAATGGCGAATCCCAGAGCATCGTTTTCTGGTACGTCACCGACGCCTACAAGCCGCTGAGGGTACAAGCGCTTGGTGGAGTTCTTGTCGTGTGACTTGTACAGGACCAGCGCCGGGTCGCCACCGTCATCCTCGATGCAGGCTATGCTGTCCCTGGTCTCCCTATCTCTTTGGCCCTTACAGGAGATAGTATTGAATGTGCGTCCCGTGTGTAACACATTCGCCGTGTTGCGACACCGCCCCCCCCCCGCATATATTTCCGCGAAGGCGGAGGGTGGGTGTAATTATCGCGGCGCAGGCACCGACAGCTCACAGACAGGATTCCAGTAAAGGTAAGTGGACTTACCCTTTATTCCAGCATGCAGTGCGGCCAGATTAGCCCCCGGTGAAACTACATCTTCTCCGCGCAGATGCTGCCCCAAGGATGCTGCGCGGTCGTCGCAAATGGAGTAGTTTTGCTCTTGCGGACAAGGGTGATGCACCCTTGTATCGCGAAGGACGGACGAAACACATTTAGTCGGTGTACTTGTACGAGCGACGGGGCTTTCCGGGCACCCTACCCGCCCCCCCCCTCCCTACCCGCCTCCGCCACCCGTTCCGGAGATGCCGCCTTACAACTTCATGGAACAGTGTGCAGCGACGGAGGCTTGGGCAGCTACCCCGTAGACACAACGTAAAGGGCTTCAATGCTGCTACCACCATCCAAAGGCGATCCATCACTTGGCATGGTTCCCGGTTCAAATGCGTCGGAAAGACCCATCATGCACATACTTTGTCCAGAATTGTTATAGAAAAAGGTGATGCGAGTGCATTGACCATGTTTATTGTTCAAATGGTTAAGACAGTACTGTTGGCATTGATTGAGGGTACCATTGTTTGGAGGGTTCCAGCCTGTACCTGATTGGCCTGGTTTGTACCTATTTACGTGCTGAGTTTGCGACCCCTCGCTGTTCCATTGAGGCGTCGTATTTGGTGGTGGTGGTGGTGGTGGTGGTGATGGTGGTGATGGTGGTGGTGGTGGTGGTGATGGTGGTGGTGGTGGTGATTGTGATGGCTTTGGTGGTGGTGGTGGTGATTGTGATTGTGATGGTGGTGGTGGTGGTGGTGATGGTGGTGGTGGTGGTGGTGATAGTGGTGGTGATGGTGGTGGTGATGGTGGTGGTGGTGGTTCCGTATTTTGTGGCGGCGACGAGGGCGAGGGCGGCGGCGGCGGCGACGAGGGCGAGGGCGGCGGCGGCGGCGGCGACGAGGGCGGCGGCGGCGACGAGGGCGGCGGCGGCGGCAAGAGCGAATGATTGCATAACTGCATGTTGGTATATATTTTGAAGTTGGATCCGGTGGGTTTGCGCTCGGCGTGAAAGATATCCATTATGTATATGCCTTCGTCCAAGCCGAGAGTCTGGATATCAACTGCCCTCTCCTCCTGGTCCCAGTGTACACCGCCAAGATCTAGTACCAGACTATTGTCTATGAACACCCAAACGTCGTCATCTCCAGCGAATTTCAACGTCTGGTTTTGAACTCCTGTACTATGATAAAATGGTATAGAAACGTGGGACGTGAAGAAGAAGTTGTGCAGTTCGCCATTTGTGCCATTGGCTTCGTCGTTCCATCCCAGTCCATCAAGCGGAAAGAAGGCTTCGCTCGCGTAGGAAAGTGGAAAATCTGCTGATAAATTACGCGTGAGTTTGATCGTGCTTTCAACGCGCTTGTTGACATTCTCAACATCCACGTACCATTGGTTGTTGAGATCGTCACAGCTGGCGATCATTTTCATCGAGTAGTTGCCGCTTGTGCTATTGCATTCTGGCACTCCGTTTATGAGATTCTGTTTCACTAAGCCTGTGGTGGCAAATTCATTACAATACGCTCGGCCGGTCGATCTATCGCACTCTCGATCGAAGTCGGAATGGTTGCTAAGGAAGTCTCGGTAGGTCACAGGAACCACCACGTCACCACCTAGCTGACACGCATCCGTCGGCGGCGACGAGGGCGACGGAGGCGTTGTGGGCTGCGGCGACGGCGATGGAGGCGATGGCGGCGGCGGCGATGGCGATGGCGGCGGAGAAGGCGATGGCGGCGGAGGCGTTGGTGGCGGCGGCAATGGAGGTATTGGGGGGGGGCTGCGTGGCACGGGCGGTAGCTGCGGTGCGTTGGTCGGCGGCGCTGGAGAAGGCGGCGGCGGTGGCGGCAATGGCGGCGGCGGCAATGGCGGCGGCGGCGATGGTGATGGTGACGGCGGCGGTTGTGAAGTGGGCGGAGGAGAGGGCGGTGGCGTTGGTGGCATGAGATTATCCCTTATATTTGGGAATTCATACACTGTTGTCACGGAATAAGTCGACAATGGCAATGGATTGCTTATATTGTGTTGATTTAATTTTTCCAACGCCTGCTCAAGCACAGGTAAATCCTCTTCGATTGTGACATCCACTTTGACACTCGCTGCATCCACCGTCAAAGACACAGCATCGAATCCAACTCCCGCAACTATTGCAACCGCTTCTTTGTACTGCGTATCATTAAATGTTGAAATGTCAGCGTCAATTATGACGGAGAAGTGTATAGACTTGACCACTGGGCTGGTTGGTGACGATTCTGGTAGCCAGTATCCAACCCCAAAGCCTATTCCAACACCCATTGATATCACAATAAGTGACATCAACATCAATCTTACAAGACGCTGTGTACCTCTTCCATCTTCTTTTGGTTTACTTGCCGAAACGGTTGTCGTATCTAATAGTGAGTAATTCAACGACCCTCCACGTATTGCGCTTTTTGTACCAGGAAGATGTGGAAGCATATTGACCTTCAACATACGTCTTACATACACATCTTATGTCTAACACATACAAATCAAATGGCAGACCGTGCGCAGGCATCGTACCGCGGAGTTTTCACCAAAGCACCAAAGTACAAAAATCCCCTTGGATAAGCACCACTGGACCGCACAAAGGTAGCAAGGCATCGTAAGCATGGCTGCCATCAAGTTTGATCTTGCACCCGTCACGGATGCAGAAAATGGGGTCACCGTAAAGCTCAGACAGCAGAAGGACACGGGCAGCGCGTGGTCCAACCTACCGTTCAACCAGCTTCCCGACGAGTTGCGGTATGGTGACATGGGCGGCATCCCCCCGTTCTTCCGGTCCGGCATCGTCCGGGTTGCGTTCGCCAAGCTGTCCGCCACCGGCGTGTTGTCGGCTCTGGTCGCCATTTCAGCGTCCGACAAAGAGGCCGCTTTCTCATGCGCGCTGGCCGCGGCGGTCAACTCGGTGGCGGCTGTGCACTACCACTACATACTACGCATCCGGGCGCAAGATCTGCCGCCTGGACTTTTGCAATTTTCTTCAGGTCGCAACCTCAAGGGCGAGTGGGTGGGAAAACAGGACAAGGACTATGACGACGCCAAGCTGTTCTTGCAGGAGATGGCTGTCGATGGCCTTAGGTACGCTGCTGGCATAGATGTCTCCCAAATAGCACAGCCCCCACAATCAAGCTAACGAGTGTGCTTTGCGTCTTGTCTGTGGCAGGCACTCGGATTGGGCGGTGAGTCATCACGCATACTCCCACACAAACCCCCCTGCACGCGCGCGTTTCCCACTAGCACACTTTGCGATGTTCTGGGACAACACGAGTACTTCTCTCTCCGCTTCCAACGCGGATTCAAAATAGAACCAGTTGCCTTGGATGTTCACGCGGACACGCTTGCAGTGTGTTACAACGCCCTTGTTGCGGCCTTGGTTGGCACGCTGTTCCTTTCGAGAGGCCCATCGAAGGTTGGATGCTCGATTGTCGGACTTGTCTCGGTTACAATGGTCTATGCTCGCACCGTCAAACGGAGGATCGCCAAGGAAAGCCCAGGCCACAATCCTGTGTACAAGACAGTGACGGAACATGGCGTACTCCATTCCACAAGCGGCCACCGGTCTGAATGGAGGAGCACTCTTGTGTGCGATTCGCCCCATGTTGGACACCTGGAAGGTGTCGCATTCCCTCCATACCTCGCCATCGATTTCTTCTACGGGAGGGCGTCGGAACTCATAGCCGGCATGACTGTTTTGCTTTCCGTTGACACAAATGCTGATACACGAATTGTGAACTCCAAGCAATCGAGACGCATGGATTTGAGACTGGCACAAAGTCCAATCGACGTCTCCTACATGTCGGTACTCGACGGGGTTGTTAGCCTTGTGTGTCGAAAGATCGAGTGGTTTCTGGTTGGCCCGTTGCTCGGCCTTGGAAGCCCACTTCAGATTACAGACGCGATTATCACCACGGTCGTGGTTGATGTGATCCACGGTGTGATCTGGAGACGGCCTTGGTCCAATGAATGCTTCAGCTACAAGTGTATGGACTTTGACCGTTTTACCGTCCAGCTTCAGAATTCTGTAGCCGGATGGATTCTGGCTCGGAAGGCGGGGCCCCTTGTGCTGGGTCTCGACCCAGCCTTCGCTGGATACTTTGATGCCACGCACTTCCTTCCACTTCATTTGCACACCGCAAACCAAAGTAAACCCTGCCCAGTCATGCTTAGCGCGTGGTGTCCCCATCCCCTTGTTTTCAGGTCACACTCCCGCTGCTCGTACTCGACCTCTACCGCCTCACCGAGCACGCGACGCGCGGCGCAACGTCGTGGATGGACCAGTACGTCGCTGCGGCGCTCATGCCCGTCATGGTGCTCCTCGGCGCGATGTACCGGTTCTACGCGAACGAGCTTCGCGGCAAGGAGAAGGACTCTGTCGACACGGGTCAGGTGCTCATCGGGGTGCTGGGATTCGTTGGGTCGTGCGTTGTGTTTGCGCTCGTGATGTCCGGCATACTGGACCCCATCGAGGCGGAGCTGTGCGGCCCTGGAATCAACGCGACTTCCGACGGCACGTGTCCAATCACGGATCCCGAGCTCAAGTACGACCGCGACGCTGTGAGGGTACTCACGTACGTGTGGATCGGGTACCCGGTTGTGTCCGTCCTTTCTCGCGCCATGATCAAGACCTACGGCAAACCGAGCAAGGCTGACAACTGTCTCACCTACGCCCAGTACTCGCTATTCAAGGATGTCAGCTACGCCGTTCTCGACGTGGTCGCCAAGGCAGGACTCGCTCTGTACGTTTGCTACAGAACGACGTGGATTAACTAAAAATAGACCTGTATCGGCGTGGAGACGTTGCAACACTGGTAGGCGGCGATGACGTCTTTTGTATCACATATGATACACCGGTCCTTTACAAGTACACCGAACGGGTAGGTCGGAAAGTCTTTTTGCCATTTTCCGGTCCTCTACCGGGTCCCGGAAGAAAAGTCGGAACTCGCGCCGTCCTGGGCACCTGCCCCAAAACGGAACGTTTGGGGCAACTGCTCGTAATTGGCTCACAGTTGGAACACTTGCGGTGACCTCCGGCGCCAAACCCAAAGAATGCGCATTTTCCTGAGATGGATGCGAGTTGTTGACACGCTTACACCGGTCCTGTAAGGCTTAAACTCGACGTAGATGCAAAAAGCGCTCCATGGCCTTCATGCCGCTCTCAGAGGTGTAGTTACCCGAAGGCACGCGTGCGCGTAGGTCAAAGAGCTTGTTCATGTCCTTCATCTCCGTGAGCAACCTTGCTATGTTCTGGCGCCTCACGACCAGTTCACCGACCGCTTTGTTGAGACGAGTGCACTCGCCGTGTCCGCCACCTGCGTCGACTTCCTTGCGCTTGCCGGTAATGACCACGTCGCTCACCATTTTCTTCACAACCCGCTGGTACGTGTTCAAGTCGATGACTGCTTGCGTAAGATCAGTTTTGAGTCGCTTGAAGTCGCTTCTGTGTTCGCAAGAGCGCATGGCCAGGCGCACAAACTCGTCGCAAGTGGTGGCATGATTCATCTCCACGGACTTGTCGACCACAAACCGTCTGAAGATGCCACTGGCGTACTCAAGATATGGAACTCCGGTCTTAGTCTTAGACTTGGGGTGATTCATGCCATGTAGCAGCCACGCGTGATAAACGTCGTACCCAAATTTCGCCATGATGGGCATCCTCACAAGACAGGATCCCGCGGACAGCGCAACGGCTTTTGAGACTAGTGGTATGCGCGAAGTTATCAACATGTTCGTGTGCTTTAGGACGGCAAAGAGCAGGTCTTGACCGAGCCACTCAAACTGTGCGGCTGTGGTGCTGCGGCGAAGTCGTTTCAACTCGTCCGCTCGCTTCTTGACAGCGAGCGCTTCTTCGTCCGCTCGCTTCTTGACAGCGAGCGCTTCTTCGCGACGTGCCCTCTCTTCATTTAACACCATGGCGGTGAACCTATTGTGCTCTTCATTTCCGAGAACCCTCGACACTATGTAGTACGATTGGAAGAATCGAGCCGCTTGCTCAAAGTTGTGCGAACAGGGAACGCCCTGCGGCCCCTTACTTGCCATCCACTGGCGGATAACCCACTGGGTGTACCCGTAGTCGACGCCGTTTATGACAAAGTCGCCGAGCGTAATCCCAGGGTACTTTTTGCTGAATATCATGCACTCTGCCGCTGTGCAGCTTGCCAACAATTCTTTGAGTTTTGCGCGCGCTTCTTCCACCATGCTTTTTAGCCAGCGTTGCGTTTGTACTTGCAAGTGATGTGAGCGGCGGCGGCAGTAAGAATAGAGGCTTGGCTGGATGCTTACCTTTCGGTTGTTTGAGGTTGGATTTCTTGAGTGGCTAGATTGTGGCCTTTTTGGTGGGCAAACGTGACATGGCGCCGGCTAGGTTCCGTGCACCGACTAAATGTGTTTCAAGGACACGAAACTTAGTACGGAAATTCATGTTTTTCAACTCAGGACACCTAATATTGCTTAGAACGTTTCCGCTTCTTCAACAGTTGACCATTTCGGATCTTTGCGGCAAGGTTGCCGTGAATTGCAAACGCCTTCACTTCCTGCGCAATGATGCGTCCAAATTCTTCGCACTGTTGGGGTGTCCACTTCTTGCAGTTTTGGCCCTCAAACTCTAACCCGAACACTCCGTTTTTTCCCATCGGTATCACAACCGTCTCGCCGCGCAAGTTGGGAGTGTCCAAGAATGAACCGTTACGGCTTGGCCAGCAGCCGTTAATGTCGGCATGGAATCGGATAGATTTTCGCACGTGCACAACATCGCCACACACAAAGGGTTGATTGTCGAGCTTGCTGTCCACCGCCTCGGTGGTTTGAAAGCCCTGGGCATACGATGCATTTCTCAACAACTCGCGTTAGCTTTGACACATTCTGTAGCAATTGTAGCACGGCTCTCTGAGCACGTTTCCCAGAGCACGTAGCGCCCTACCCCCATAATACAAAAGGGGTCCTGCAACAAGAACAGTAGAATATGCCACATCCAAAACGGACACATCCACTGCGCATGCCTTGAGCGAAAAGCTCCGCGTCACACTCACTGTAATGTGGCCAAGCCCAAACGCCATTGGCCTAACCTTTTGCACTAAGTGTCTGTCTCTTTCGCTTTGCGTTGGACGCTTTACTGTAGGAGATGTGACGCAACGACGTGCGATATCACAAGGCGCTGTGCAAAGTTTCCGACTTCGATTGTACGAGATGCAGTGACGATGTGTGTGGCAAGCAGTGATACTGTAATAAAAGAACCAAGCGAAATTGCACCAGCTTTGTTTTTTTCCCAAAGCCTCAGCAACGTGAACGGCACGTGACACAACAGGTAAAACACACAGAATGCGTCTGTTGCGAGTGGTATTGAAACCGCGCCTAGCGCAAGAACAGCGACGTGTCCCGTAACACTTGCTACGATTCCAACATCGTTTGAGAAATGAAACACCGACGCACAGAGAAATGTGATACTAGTGATAATGCTTGGGAGCGGCAGCGGCAACAGAATTGCATATGGTATGAGGTTTTGACGCGGTTGATACAAGTCTACCAAGCCGTGCGACGACGCGGCAACTGCGTACGGAATCAAGTGGCCATTGAGAAAGAGTGGCGCCATGCTCAACAATTAGTACGGACGTTTCTGTTATCAACCACGTCTGCTGCAACAAACCCTGCAGCAATCAGCCGAATGAGGAATGCAGATGTTGTTGTTTGTGTTGGGCCTCTTGGTTGTGGCGCAGTGCCATGGTCAAGTCTTCGACAGCGTGGCATCCTCACCGTGTATTATCAGCAGTCAACAGACTTTTCACCCACGGCCCGACACACGCCCCAGCCCGATCTTGGGCGCGCGCCGAGGGAGCGTGAGAGCACACTCGCACTTACCGCGCGACTTGAAAATGTACGGCCGTGTCGACTTGGTCATGGGCATGAGCCGCTCCTTGTGGACACAGAAAACGGCACCGCTTGATGCCAAGTATGCATCCCTTTCTCCGAGCTGCAAAGCAGGGGCATCCTCACCAACTTCAATTTGTTTTGCCCCATTGGCCGCGAGCACGTCGTACACGCTCGCAGGCGGTGTTGGCGGGCGTGTCGCCGTGTGGTTCTGGAGTCCGTGTGTGTTCGAACAGTCGCATGCCGAGGGACGGGGCGGTGGCTCCCTACCCTCAGCGCGTGCGTTTGCTTCGACTTGCAGCCAGTTGCGGATGGTGCTGCTCGTCTCGCCGTGGCGGCAGAGCTTGGTCTTAAGATCCGTCTCGACCAGCACGTCATCGCCGAGCTTGTTCAAATGGCTGAATGCCGCCACACGCAGTGACTGCGTCAGATGCCACTTGGTCATGCCCACCCGCTCTCACGTTGCAATCCCTGTCCTATGTGAGAGCCTTATCACGATGCGCCCTCCAGTGTGCCGTTCAGGGAACAGCGCCAGCGATAGCAGATACTATAAATGTGATACTAGTGATAATGCTTGGGAGCGGCAGCGGCAACAGAATTGCATATGGAATGAGGTTTTGACGCGGTTGATACAAGTCTACCAAGCCGTGCGACGACGCGGCAACTGCATACGGAATCAAGTGGCCATTGAGAAAGAGTGGCGCCATGCTCAACAATCAGTAAGGAAGCTTCTGTTATCAACTCAGGGCACGAGTGTCGAAGTGTGCTTCTTCTCGCTCCACGCCATCGGGGAAGGCGTCACAAAGTGGCCGAAACTGGGCTTTGAATTAATACATTTACCGCACAGTACATTTGAATCGATGTATCGATCAGTGTTTGATGAGGATGGCAACGTGCCAACGGTGCAGATGCCCACGTTGCAGCCGCCAGATACATGAGCATGTAGAAAGTTCCGGCGCCAAACTGTATTGCCCAGTAAATGTAAGACCAACAGCCATGCCAAGACCGCGCAAGGCTGCCGGCTTGCTAAATCTATGCCGCGCGTCTCACACCTGACACTTTCCTAATATGGAAACTTTTACACAAATGAATCTAAACGGAATCTACCGGGAGATTGTGCGGAGATCGTTTGGCGCCGGTCGAGTGCCGGTGAAGTGCCGGTTTGGAGGCCTCAAACCGGCACTCCATTCTGACCGAGTTCCGGTAACGTGCCGGGTACCGGCACTCCACCGGAACTCGCGCCGTGGTGGGCACTCGCTCAGGACA
>Ga0209603_1001509_pt1 | contig 23977 bp, 49 predicted proteins | sample COGITO_mtgs_1206_FD_184812 | JGI IMG/M metagenome (GOLD analysis project Ga0209603, IMG submission 184812) | Pelagic marine microbial communities from North Sea - COGITO_mtgs_120607 (SPAdes) (version 2) | ecosystem: Environmental > Aquatic > Marine > Epipelagic ... | reverse complement strand
TCAATCTTAGAGCAGGATTAAGATCTCTGGCTACAGACCAGGATCCTATGTATAGCATACTGCGTATAGCAAAAACCCTACATACTTAACACGATCGGTTTTCGATAATATATATGAATCAAATAAATAATAACTATGAAACGAATTAAATACATACAAAAACTAGAATTATTTCTAATACAAAATCCGGAAGTAATTATACAAGATCTTTTACCAGAATGTATACTCACAGAATTATACTACTTCCAAAGATGTCAATACAAACTATTATAATCTACAAACTAAATACGACAAGTATTCGATAATATAAGTGTAACAAACAAATAATAATAACTAAATAAATAAATTAAATTATGACTAATCAAGAATTAATGACTCAGGCAATTGCCAAAATGACTAATGAAGAAAAATCTTTAATCTTCCCACCAATAACTAGAAAAAACTTTGTAGTAAGAAAAAGTTGGTTAGGTAGAAATCAAGTAATAACTTTTACTAATAACAAAAATCAAGTTGTAACTTACAACCATGATGAAGTATTAAATACTATGTTACCTAAACTATCTATAATGCCATGTTGGGTTAAAAGAGGATATTGGTCTCAAAGTACTAACCTACCAACAACTGTTCGTCACTTAGCGGACATAGTTGACCAAGAAGTTGAGGTTACTGAAAAGTAATCTTACTTCTACCCAAGGGTGACTATCCGAACCTGGCTTGAAGCTACCGAACTGGATATTATACTGGCGCGTTGAGATGTGTGCATCACCAGTCTAAATAACGTTGAACAGATCCCTATCACATCCACACTGCATTTTGACTACGTGAGCTCTACTTTGTGGATCAGTGATAAAAAGTGCGACAGTAGCCTACTACTATAACTAATATAACTACCTATCGTCACACTTTTATTTTAGCCTGATACTGAAATAACATCGGAAGAGTAGACTCCGTCCTACAAAATACTCAAATATAGAGTAAATATGCTATACACGACGTTTTGTCGTATGACTTTTTGACGTGTGACAGATCGACACTTCTCGTTATACTTTTAATACCTTTTTATCTTACTAACAAATTATATTCTTTACAATATAAATACGAAGTCTAATCGATAATATATATGAATAAAAAATATAACTACTAATAACTAATAAAATAATAATACTATGGCTACTAAATCTTACCAATTACTAAAAATATCTTGGAATCTATATGACACTCATTTCACTAAACTAACTGACGAACAAAAGTCTAAAGTGATCGATATATACTATGATTTCTACTAAAACTATAACTATGCAATTTATACTAAAATGTCCTAACGGAAAACGGATCGATATGTCTACCGATGTACTAAAGCAATTAACGGGTGAAATAACTCGAGACGAAGTCAACGAAAGAATTGAATTTTACAAATCTACAAATACTATATAATATGAGAAATATAAAACTTACCGACGGAGATTGTACCTTTGTTCACTATGTACTGCGAATGTACGCTAATCAAACAGCGAACTTAGATGAAGACGACAAACAAGAAATATACGAAGTAGCAAATAAATTTAAGTAATTATGAAAGATAACAACTACGGTTTCGCAAATGAACAAGAGTATGAAGAGTATGCTCAATTACAATGGTTAATAAATAATAATAAATAAAGAATTATGAGTAAAAATGTAGAATTCATAGATAAACTATGCGAATTAATGGGAGACGGTTTCTTCCTATGTGATCAGTATTGTCAAGACGATTTATTCGAAATGCAAGATAGTATCGCTAAACACATTGCTGACAATGCTAATAAAGGATTAGGTCTAGCGAAGTATATGGTAACAAAATTTCCATCAACCTTTACAACAAAGTAACTATGGAATTAACAGAAAATATTACCGTAAACGGTTGGGACTTTGAATTAGTAGAGAATGACGTAGACGATGTGTTCTACCAGTGTAGAGGCGAAGTAATGTACGACGACGATCACGATGAAATGCCAGAACCAAGTCTTTGGCGTGCAGCAAAAAAGTTAGTAGATATACTAGTAAAAGATGGTCTAAGAGTATACGCAGGTTACAGCGAGAAAGGCTGGGTTGAAGTAACTATAAATACAAACTAATGAAGTTAACTTGGGAAGAGACGAAAGAGATCGCTAATCGCCTAGATGAAATAATAGGTAACAACTTCCACGACGCTATGTACAATGTTATATGGGAACGTGAGAGTGATGAAGAAGTAGAAGTTAGTGATGAAGATATAATAGCAATTAAAGAACAATTAAGACGAATACTATGATGACAATGAAAGAAGCGTGTGAGTACGTTAAAACCTCCCGAATAGCTAAAGCTAAGAAGCATAGAGTAGAAATAACACAAGGTGATCTATGTAGTGGTTTAACGGATAAAGAGTATAGAAGACTCAAAGTGAAAGGTAAAGGAGCCGGTAGTAGAGGTAGAAAGTATTCTCATACCAAGCTATGGAGTGATCAAAACCTATCCAACAGTATTCACACCTTCTATCATAGTAATTAAATTTACAAAATAAATACGAACATATATCGATAATATAATTGAATATAAAATATAATAACTATGAAATCAATAAAATTTTTAAAGTCTAAAGAAATAAAATTAGACGGTGCCAAATACAAACCGTATATGATCGGTAATTTACCAAACTCATTCGCCTTTATATACAACGCGGAAGACGATAAAGAAGGTATAACTAAGTGGTTTAATTACAAAGGACTTACCTATGTCCCAGTTTAAAGATTTCCCAGCCGATCAGATTGCAGAGAAACTCAAGCGAGTTGAGGCATTCGAGAAGAAATATAAACCTAATACAACGTCAACAGCGTGGCGTAAGTGGTGTACCGATCCGGAATACCGCAAACGAGAGTGGCAATTACGTCAAAATGTCGCTAAAAGTATAGGTGCGAACACTAATATAAATTATTACACTAAACCCTTAAATAACTTATGGAACTAATTAAAGTAACTAAAGATGGAGCTCTACATTTTAAATTGAGTGATGGAAGAATTGGTGCTACTTACCCTAGCGGTTATGTAAGAGTATCTACCAAAGGAATCAACTATAATAACGGTAGAGTACTAATGTACCAAATAAATAAGCAAAAGAAAGATTGGTATGATCCAAAAAGTCAGTGGGGTTACAATACTCTAAGAACTTTAATACCTAATCATGCTGATCGTGTGAGAAGATTAATAGATTTTAACGAAGAAAACTGTAAGTAATATGAAAAAAGTAAGAAAGTTTAGCCACATTGTGATAGCTAAAATAGTAAAGTATCACAAAGCATTTTATGAATTTGTAGGTCCTATGCCTAGAGAAACTAAATGGTAATGAGCAAGATGAAACAACTAGACGAGATCGCTGAAGGAATAGCGGGCGTCACTATGGAATTAATGTATGATAGTATCGATTGGCAATTAGAGGACTTTAACCAAGATGGCGACGAGTATAATGCTATACACTCTGAAGTAATGTTCCGTGCAATCGAGAAAATGTGGTTCGAAATAAAAAAGGGCTACTACGAAAACCCTCTAGAACAATTACCCGGTTATATGGGTACAGAAAGAGGTTAAATTACAAAATAAATACGAACATATATCGATAATATATATGTAATAAGGAAGCAAACATCGGTGGACCGGCCGGTATATCTAATAACGAGCTTAACTAGGACTCCCACAACAATGTGGACCCTTACTCAAGACGAAAATGTATTAGACGCCGATCACGCTTCCAATAATAAACTATAATCGTACAGTATCACGGGTTGCAGAGTAATTAACTGCATGCACGGTGGAAGTCCGATCGCAATAATGCGGAGATAACTGTACTTACGGGGGTGACCTGGTATTGACGTAATAGAAAGCCTATATGGAACTATTACGGAAGACAGTTCGAATCTGTCCACCTCCACTAAACTTAATTAATTTAGATGAGCAGGACTAGAAAAAAACCATACACTAAATCAAAAAGGTTTGATAAAACCTGTAGAAACAACGGAAGCTGTCCTCATTGTAGAGGTAACCGTTTGTACAAAAATAAAAAACGAGATATTAAATAATGAATATACAAGACTACATTAACGAAGAAATGAAGATGTTGGACCGAGGAATCGTTGCAACACCACAGAATAGAGAGTATCTAGAATCATTTGCCAAAGCAAATCAAGGATCTATGGATATAGTACTAATGCAAATGGCGATTAACTTCGGTTATAAGATCGCTTTAGAAAAATTACAAGAACAACTTACAAACAAAATACGATAATGAATCGATAATATAATTGAATAAAGCAACTAGGTATGGTGTAGTACTGAAGTAGGTAAACGTTTTCACGAGCCTATAATGACTATTACTACTGACGAGTATGAGGTTCGATTCCTCACTAGTTACAAATTAGAGGTGATTTGGTTGAGACAACGAGGTTCGGATTTTATCCGGGTGATGCAGTAGCATTGAAGTTGTTGAGTAGGTTCGAATCCTACCATCTCTACTAAAACTAAAATTAAATATTATGAGTAGATTAACCATTTATGAAAGGCTAAAGCCTGAAATCAAAGAAGCATTACATTCTTCTGAAAACGACAAGTACAAAGCAAGTATTGACTCTATAGTCGAAGCGCTTTCAAGCACTACATTTTATAGTGACTTAAAAATTAGCGACGTTAGCTCGTTATATACATTCACTCACTTAGAATTCTATAGAATTTCAGCTTGGGATTTTAAATACGGTGAAAACATTTTAATATCTAACGACCATGAGTAAGCAAGAACTACAAGAACTTGCACACAACAAAGCTTTCGCTAAGATCGCTATGCTTAATTTTGATATCGAAAAATTAAAAAGCGATATAAAGAATGAATTGTATGGTGGTCTTGACCGCGAGCAAATGGAAATGTTATACACTGGAACTTTGCGTGAGCGTGAAATATGGAACCATATCGCTACAATAATAGAAATTAATAAATAAATATATATACCAATGACTAAAGAACAATTAGAATTAAAAGTAAAAGAGTTAACCGCTGCGTTAACACAATTTGAAACCGATCAAACAGCACTTGCTAAGCAACTACAAGAAGCTAAAGTACAGCTCGCTGACGTAAACAAACCTGTAATATCTGTAAAAGTACGAGATCAAATACGTGAAGCCGTGTGTGAAGGTATACAAGGATTCCGATTTGACGAAGCCGATAATTACGATATTGACTTCGAATTAAATTACGACAATCGTGTAGAAGTATCTAATATAGAATTCAACTACGCAGATGATCTTGAAGAAAACATCTGCAGTGAGATCGAAGATCTATTTAAAATAGAAGACAATGACGAAGATTAAAGAACAACAAATACCTAAATGGTTTCAAGGTATGATCTATGATCAAGGCGAGGAAGTGACTAACCCATTCAGCGGTGAAAGTTACGTACTTAACGGCATGGAATTATCTATGTATGACTTTATAATGGGAAGTCAGTATGTGTTTGAAATGGCTCCAAAGACCATAACACAAAAGCAAATTAATGACTTTCAAAAAGCGTTGACTTGGTTTAGAAAAAATAATGTTGAAGCCTATATGGTATTATTAGATTAATTATGAATTTATTAACTCAAAATACTAAATTAAAAAAGACATCAAAAGAACTCGGGCTCCGGGTTTTTAACTTCGGTATTCCCGCCTACAAATCGTCAAGTGGGAAACTGACGTGCCCCATGGCTGACGAATGTGTTAAATTCTGTTATGCCAAGAAAGGAGCCTACATCTGGTCTAATGTAAAACCGGCGTTTGAGAAGCGTTATGAGCTAAGCAAAACAAATGATTTTGTAGAAGCTATGAACACTGAAATACGTAAGAAGAAACCTGATTACGTCAGAGTCCACGACAGCGGAGATTACTACTCTCGTGCATATCTAAAAAAGTGGATCGAGGTTGCTATACACAACCCTCACGTGCGGTTTTACAGTTATACCAATATGATTGATATGATGTTAAACACTTCATTGCCAGATAATTACGACATAATATTCAGTGATTCGGGTAAACAAAAACATTTAATAAATGAAAGAAAACATAGACACACCAAAATATTTTCTAGCCATAGCGATCTTGTATCTGCTGGCTATACTGATGCTTCATCAATAGATTTGAACGCAACTAGGTGGTTTAACAAGACTAACAAAGTAGGATTAGTATTTCACTAAATAATAAATTATGCAAAAAGAACCATTAAAAATTACATTAGAGTTTTATAATAAAAAAATCTCTACAGAGGTAGATCATTCAGATGTAAAACTTGAAGAACTTCATGAGCTATGGATAGAAATAATTAGAGCTATGGGTTACCATAGTAAAACAATAAGTGAATTTTACGAAGAATAATTTGCAAAGTAAACATATATACTTACAAAATTATAAAAAAGTAAACAATTACGTTTACAAACTAAACACGAACAATAATCGATAATAATAATAACTAAAAACAATTAAATTATGAACAAATTAGTATTACCTAAGCAAATTGTACAAGTAAACTCTACTGCAATTTCAACAGCTATTTATGAGTATGAAACTTATAGATTAAAATTAACCTTTAACAGCGGTGATTCTTACAATTACACTAAGGTTCCTAACCACGTATTCGAAGGCTTACGTACTTCTGAATCTAAAGGTAAATTCATTAATAAGTATGTGTTACCTGTATACCAATTCAGCTACGCTTAATGAGTGAGGAAGAAATGGATCACATATCAGAACAAGTTGCTGACCGAGTCTTTAAGTTACTTATAAAGAAACAACAAGAGTGGGATCAGCAATTTACTTCTGAAGTGCAGGATATGTTTAACGAAGGCCACATTAAAATGGTTAACGAAGAAGAGCTTTTACTCGCTGAAATAGCTAGACTTATGACGCTACTGTCATCATACGAAGAATCCCAGCAATACGAAAAAGCAGCAATTATACACAATAAAATTAAAATACTAGAAAATAAATTAAATAAATTATGATAAAACCAATGCTCGCATACAAAGTAGACAAAAAACCTGTCGACTGGTCCGAGAAAGTATTCATGCAGCCTAAGCTTGACGGCGTACGTTGTGTAATTTCTAAAGACGGTGCATTCTCACGTACAGGTAAACCATGGCTAAATATTGATCACATATTATCTAGTCTTGTGCCTGTATTTGCTGAATACCCAGACTTAATACTGGACGGCGAATTATACAACCACGAACTAAAAAGTGACTTTGAAAAAATCATTTCACTTGTTCGTAAAACAAAACCTAAAGCTACTGACCGAGTTGAGTCTTGTGACCTCGTACAATTCCATTGTTATGACTATATCGATACCTCAGCTACGTTCGAACAGCGTATGAAATTTTTGTCTACTGCAGCATTGTATTCTTATTGTGTTAAGTATGTACCAACATTTCCAGTTGCAACACGTGACTTAGCGAATGCTATACACGAAAACTGGCTTGACGAAGGCTATGAAGGCTCGATCTTGCGTCTTAACGGTGTTTACGAATGTAAACGATCTTACAACTTACAAAAGTTTAAAGACTTTCACGATACCGAAGCTACAATCGTAGGCTATGTACCTGGCAAAGGCAAGTTTACTGGCTTAATCGGCAAGTTCTTAATGCGTGACGATGACGGCATTGAGTTCGGTTGCCCTATCGGCAAAGGCTATAACTTTCAAGATCGTCGCAATATACTAAACAATGTGCAAGATTACTTAGGTAAGCGTGCTACATTCACGTATTTCGAGCGTACAAAAGCCAATAGCTATCGTCATCCACTATATAAAACCTTACGTAATTATGAATAAGTTAATATACCAGCTATATAACGATAATATGATAAGCGAAGAAGTAGTACACTTGTTATTAGACGCATACTATAACCGAATAAGTAAAAAACGATATTAATGAATATATTTTATTTACACTCAGATCCTAAAGTAGCTGCTAGCTATTTTTACGACAAACACAAAGTTAAGATGATACTTGAGTGCGCTCAAATGTTATGCACTGCACACATTGCTTTAGGTAATGACGATGTACCATACAAAAAGTCACACTTGAATCATCCTAGCTCTGTCTGGGTACGAGCAAACAACGAAAATTACCAATGGTTGTATGAACACATGCTAGCCTTAGGTAAAGAGTACACAAAACGATATAACAAAACCCATTTAACTATAACAAAATGCAAGGATATTTTAGCAGTAGCCCCTTTAAGTATACCAACAGGAGATTTTACAGAACCACCTCAGTGTATGCCGGACGAATATAAAGTTGATAACGATAGCATATCAGCTTACTGGAATTATTATGAACAAGACAAATATAAAATAGCAAATAAAAATGAGCAAAAGATTATACGACCACTTAATATCAACGAATTATGCGAGCATTAACACTAAAATTAAAGCGGCAACAAAGAAAGCGGCGCCACGTAAAACTCCTTCAGGAAACAATAGCCGAATTAAATAATGTTATTGTAAGAGATGTTATCTCTGCTGATTTTCAGGAAAACAAGAAGATAATTATTTGTCATAGTAGACTACAGAATAATGCAAAGCTTTTGTTAAAATACAACAGAAGATTAAGATTAATTTTATATTAGCAGTGCGACACTAGCTAGTATTATATAATAGTAAGAACCTAATGTCACAATACGAAAGAAATACTACATATCTGGAGAAGCATCGAATAATATATAGACGCAATCCATTGTCTTCAGCTGATAGAGTTGAGTATGATTGGGGATGGTTTTATGAGAATGGTACGCATGAATGCTATACACTCTTTAATTCACGAGCTAAAATAACAACATATAGGAGCCTTAAATGGCATTTATATGTATTATGGTATCTCAACCCTCAACTAGATCAAGAAGGCTTTGATTCTATTGCTACGTATATATGTAATAAGCGTACGGGATTTGTTACGTTTAAAGTTTCAGAACAATTACTACAAAGCATGGTATACGATGTATCCCTTATGGATTTAGAAAAACCACCACCTAATAAACTACGTAAAATTATATTCAAAGATGGTACAGGACTAGATATGCGACAAAAGCTATCTATAGTGGGACAAATGGTTGGAAGATCCAAAATATCAGAAAATGAAATATATGATGCAATGCTATTAATAAATGACGCTAGAGTTAAAATAACTACTACTAAGATAGCTGAGTCTTTAGGCTGTTCTACAAGAACTGTTTACCGCAACATGAGTAATGAACTTAAAAAAGAAAAAGAATTGCTTAACCAGCAACGCTTACAAGATTAATACGAATCGATTACGATAATATAAACATGAAAAAGTATAACATACAAAATTATATAAGATACAAAGACGACGTTAAAACTTCAATATCGAATCTTGAAGGTAAGATGTGGGATGAATATACTAGAGATGAACTTATAGTAAAATTTATGCCATTAGTAGAAAATTTAGCACGAAAGTTTTCAACAACACAACAAGCTTCTGGAGTAATGAGTATCAATGATCTTATACAAGAAGGTAATAAAGGATTAGTATTAGCAGTCGATAAATTAGATTGGGAGAAATTAAATGAGTCTGAAGATATTGAAAAAACTTTATTAAGTTTCTTAAGCAAAAGAATTAAAGGAGCAATAAGACGAGCAATAGATATTAACAGAGGTGATATGCGTGTACCTGAATATAAGATAAACGAAATACGTAAAAACTTTGGCAAAGATAAAAAAATAGTGCAAACATTCTTTAATCAAATATTCTCTTCAATAGATGAAAATTTTAATAGTGAATCAGAAGAGCCTTTGTTTGAAGTTGAAGATAAGTCAGAACCTTACAACATCACTTTACTTAATACCTATTTATTAGGCATAATGTCAAAGCACTTAAATGAAAAGCAATATGAAGTTTTAAGGTTGTCTTATGGATTAGATTGCGATAAGTATTCAGCAAAAGATATTGCAGCTAAATTAGATATCAATGGTGTGTCAAATTACGTTAGAGTTTCGGAAATAAAAAAGAGTGCAATCGAAACATTAATTGAGAATGTACCTGCAGAAAACGTGATTGACTACCTGTAAACCAATAAGTTAATGTGTAATTATATAATAGTAAACCCATGAAAGATATGACCTTAAATGAGAAACTGGCTACAATCCAGACAAAATTCAAATCTAAAAAAAGTAGATTTAATTCATTCGGCAAGTACAACTTCAGATCAGCCGAAGACATCCTAGAAGCAACAAAACCCTTTCTATTAGAGTTAGGAGTATCAGTAACAATTAATGAGCAAGTAGTCTTAGTAGACTCTCCGTTTCCAATGCTTGAATCAAAAGCAACTATAACCGATGGAGAAAGTGCTATACACGCTACAGCTATTGTTGGTGTTGATCTAGCTCAAAAAGGTATGCAAATGCCTCAAAAGTTTGGTAGTGCTTCTAGTTATGGCAAAAAGTATGCACTCGGTAATTTATTTTTAATTGACGACACAGCAGACAGTGATGCCACAAACTCACACGGGAAAGCTCCCGTAGCTAAAACAAAAAATACCTTAACCTCTAAAAAAGATCCGGCTTATGAAAAAGCGGTTCAATACATGGCAGCAGGTGGTAAAATTGAAGCTATAAAAGCTAAGTACAGCCTATCTCAAGAAATAGAAGGCGCATTATTAACAACACTATAAAAAATGAAAGACTTTAACAAAAAGGAAGTATTAGAGAGGCTTAAGAGCGATGAAGATTACTACGGTGACTTTGGAAGGCAGTTTAGAAGCAACTCTGATATTTCCACACTGTTAACAAACCCTTTAGCGTTAGGCACACCTCAAAAGCCGAACATTAATTTTTTAGTTGGTGGTTATTTTCATACAGCTATACTAGAACCAGATAAACTGAAGAAGTATAGAATTGTAGAAGGAGCAACAACAAGAAATACAAAAGCGTATAAAGAGATTTCAGGCGGGGAAATGTGTCTATTACAACATGAGGTTGATAAGCTAGAAGTGATGATCGATAAAATGCAATCAAATCAAGTTTGTAAAGATCTAATCAATGGTATCAACGTTGAATATGAACAGCCTGGAGTAAAGGAGATTGAAGGAATGTGGTGGAAAGGTAAAGCTGACATTGTTAATCACGATGAAAGATTAGTTATTGATCTTAAAACAACTGGTGATATAACAAAATTTAGAAGCTCTGCTTTCCGATACAATTACGACAGTCAAGCTTACATTTATCGAAAGTTATTCGGTTATGATTTAATTTTTATTGCAATAGATAAAACAACACATCAAATCGGTATCTTTGATTGTTCCGATGCTTTCTATGAAAGTGGTAAGAACAAAGTACAACAAGCCGTAGAGCAATACAAATTGTTTTACGAAAACCCGGATTTTAATCCAAACAATTATTTTATTAACAAAACACTCTAGAAAATTATGGCGAGTATTATTAAAGCAAGTATTAACTTGAACGAAATTCCAAAAGATAAGATCTACGTTGGAAAGAAAGGTAAGTATTTACCAATTACAATTACAATTAATGACGAAGTAGATAACTATGGAAATCAGGGTCCAGTAGTTGTTGAACAATCTAAAGAAGAGCGCGAGGCTAAAGTAGCTAAGATTTATTTAGGTAATGTAAAAGTAGTATGGACTAATGGCGAAAATGTTGCAGCAGCACCACGAGATGGTCAACCGCAACAAGCTGCAGCGGCAGTACCAGGGCCTGCAGATGATCTACCGTTTTAATGCACTATAAAAATAACGGCGAACTAGCGTGTCAAATGTGCCACGCTGGTATGTTGCAAGAAGAAATAGATTTTTGCGATATATGTCCAGAATGCAGAGACGGGGATTAACAATTAAATTAAATTAAATGCAGACAACAGAGATCAATGGATTTTTGATTGACGAATTCAATCAACATAAGCTTGAAGAAGGAAAGAAGCAGGGTATATGCCCTAACTGTTCTACTGATAGAAAACCTAAGAATGCTAAAGCAAAGTGTGCTTCGTATGATTGGGAACGTGGTCTCGGTACTTGTCATAATTGTAATACATCATTTCAATTGCATACGTACCAACGTAAAGGTGCTAGTGAAAAGGTTTATGTAAGGCCAACTGTAAAGGTTGATGTTGAACGACCTGAGTTTGTTAGCGACAAAGTAATTGAATGGTTTAAAACTAGAGGGATATCAGCTCAGACTCTTATTGATCTTCGGATTGATGAGGGCCCTGAGTATATGCCACAGACCGGTAAAACCGAGAACGTTATAAAGTTTAATTACTTCATGGGCGATCAACTTATTAATATTAAGTATCGTGATGGACGAAAGAACTTTAAATTATATAAGGGTGCTGAAAAAGTATTCTATAATATAAATAGTATAATAGGCTATGAGTATTGTGTCATTGTTGAAGGAGAGATGGATGTATTAGCACTGCATGAAGCAGGTATACCTAATGCAATATCAGTTCCAAACGGGGCTACATTAAATACAAACAACCTTGAATACTTAGATGCTTGTATAGATTACTTTGATGACAAAGATAAGATTATACTAGCTTGTGATTCAGATGAAGCAGGACAAGCCTTACAAACCGAATTAGTCAGAAGACTAGGCTCTGAGGTGTGTTACTTAGCGTCATTCGATGACTGCAAAGATGCAAATGAATATTTACAAAAGTATGGAAAAGAAGAATTATCAAAGCGTATTTCAGGGGCAAGACCAGTACCGCTTGAGAATGTTACAACATTCAGGGATATCGAAGATGAAGTTACGGACTTTGTGCGTAATGGCTTTAAGCCGGGATTTCAAATTGGGTTGCAAAATTTCGATGATATCTTTTCAACATACACTGGTCAATTCATTACTGTTACTGGTATTCCTAGTTCCGGTAAGAGCGATTTCGTCGATCAAATGGTTGTCGGATATAATAATAACTACGGATGGAAAACAGCGTTTGCGTCGCCAGAAAATCAACCAACTTATCTACACGCTCATAAATTAATGCGTAAGACTTGGCAAGGTATGCCAACTAAAGAAGATATTGGAGGGGATAGATGGAATCAGATAGCGGATCATTGTAATAGTAATTACTTCCACATTGACATGGAACGTTATACTTTAGAGTCTGTACTTCGTAAAGGGGCTGAGCTTGTTAAACGTAAAGGTATTAAATGTTTAGTTATAGATCCATTTAATAAGGTTAGAGATGTAGACTGTAAGACAGAGGATGTTAATAGATATACTATGGAATACTTAAGCAAGATTGAAATCTTTGCTAAGAAGTATGATGTATTGGTATTTATTGTTGCTCACCCTACTAAGATGTACAAAAACCAAAACGGTGTAATAGATGAACCTACAATGTATTCTATTAAAGGTGGAGGTGAATGGTACGATGCTTCTTATCATGGTATACTAGTGCATAGGAATTATGAAGACAACACTGTTAAAGCTAAAGTACTTAAGGTTAAGTTTCAAAACTTAGGTACTAATCAAGCCGAAGCTCATTTTAAATGGGATCCAAAGTCGGGTTGTTTCATACCTCATGAGCCAGTTAATTTAGCTGGTGAAAAAATGCCCTGGGAATAAATGCCTAGTATATATGGAAAGCGTACTAAACCTATGCCGCCGTATGCGAGAAGTGAAGAAGAAGATAAGTGGTATAAGTATTGTGTTAGAAACAATATAAGAATATCACCTTACGGTATACAAAACGATACTGATCACTGGTATATAGCTATTAGTTTAGGAGCTTATACAAAATGGGAAAAGCCTAACTTATCACCTAGTAAGTATTGTAGAAATACAATTTGGCCGGAATATTATAAAATGTGTAAATATTATTATGATAAATATAGAAAATGAATACAGAGGATTATTATCAGAAATACTCGACAGAGGATTGGATAAGTCGGATAGAACAGGGACTGGGACGAAGTCTGTCTTCGGAAGAACGATTAGACACGATATGTCACTTGGCTTCCCTATACTTACAGGAAAGAAGATAAGCTTTAATGCAGCAAGAACAGAGTTACTTTGGATATTACAAGGCAGAACTGATCTTAAGTACTTAGAAGATAACGGTGTTAAGTATTGGCGACCAGATTATGAACGTTCAGGCAGAACAGATGAAACATTAGGTCCTGTATATGGGAAACAATGGCGTGATTTTAACGGCATAGATCAGCTTTATAATCTTGTGTATAGCATCAATACTAATCCAGACTCTAGACGTCTTATGGTTAGCGCATGGGCTCCACATGAGATGAAAGATATGGTATTGCCTCCGTGTCATTATGCTTTTCAAATATATATTAATAACGGCACAATGGATTTGATGTGGCAACAACGTTCGGCTGATGTATTCTTAGGTTTACCTTACGATATTACAATGTACGGTTTACTATTAGAAATGTTAGCTCACGGAGCCGGTTTAAAAGCTGGCCAATTAGTAGGGCAACTTGGTGATTGTCATTTGTATAATAACCATTTAGATCAAGCTAAACTATATCTTGAAAGACCAAAGCGAGCATTACCTAGTATAACATTAGAAGAAGGAGTTAGAATATCTAAAAAGATGGATGCGTTTTTTAGGTCAAAATTATTAATTCCAGAAAAAAGTGAAATCAAATTAAATAACTACAATCCTTATCCTGCAATCAAAGCAGAGTTAAGTGTTGGTAAATAAAATTATATGAAAAAAACAATGTTATTAACAATATTTACTATTTTATCTTGCTCTCCAGTAAAGGAGTATAAGGCTTCATTTGAATGCAATCCAGTTTATGAATATCAAGATTTTTTAATAGAAAAAGTTGATATGTTAGCCAAAGACTGTTATTCAGCAGACGATCTAATAGATATAATATTACAGAAAAAATGATATATTATTTATACCATATTCCAGGTAAAAAAATAGGAGTAACGCGTAATCTTAATACAAGAGTAACCCTTATGCAAGGCTATAAGGAGGGAGAGTATGAGGTTCTTGAACAGTCAGACGATATAAATTATATATCAGACCGTGAAATAGAACTTCAAAAGTCTTATGGCTACAGAAAAGACCGAACATTATATAAAAATCTATTCAAATTAAATATGAAAGTAAACCCAACAGAACAAACAAGCACGTTTCCTGTTCCTATAAATAAACTTAAGGGTAACCTTATGGATAATGTAGGATTAGAATGGGAAACTCCAGACTATAAGTTTAAATTAGAAAAAGAACATATACCCTGGATAATGCAGAACGCAAGAACCTCGATGTTTAACGATGATCGAAGCTATATTTACAATAAGGCTTTCTATGAGGCCTTTTTTAATCTAGAGCATAATCCAAAGCCAACAGCATTAAATAGCGCTAGATTTGATTTAATAAGATCCTGGGCTGCTGAAAGAGGTATATATGACAATGGCAATTCGCATACTCAATATGTTAAGCTTATGGAAGAAGCCGGAGAGCTTGCTCAAGCTTTGCTAAAAAATGATAAGCCAGAAATACAAGACGCCATTGGCGATATGGTTGTAGTTTTAACTAACTTAGCTTATCAAGAAAATTTTCAAATAGAAGATTGTATTGATAGTGCTTACGCTGAAATAGCAACTCGTACAGGTAAAATGGTTAATGGAACATTTGTTAAAACAGAATCATTATAATGTGCGTAAAAACACACGTTAAGTACAAAAAACGTGTATAACGCATATAAAAACGTACATAAACCTAATAAACGCATAAATTAATATAAAAATCATAATGAAGAAAAAACAAATAGAATTTAGAGACCCAGTTGTTGAACGCGTTGTTGACAAGTTTGTATCAAGATCTGACGTAGGCTTTGCAAAGTATGGTGTAACACTCAATGACGACAAATCAAATTTGTTTGCCTGGATTAACCACTTGCAAGAAGAATTAATGGATGCTGTATTATATATGCAAAAGTTAAAAGAATCCAGCACGGAAGAAATGCAAGAAGCATTGCTAAGAAATATTGAGGTCCATGAGGAAACAACCATATAAAAGAAAAAGCAAAAAACGTGGGCCAGTACAAGCGAAGAAGGTATCATATGATGGTATCAACTTTGCTTCAGGCCTAGAACGTTATATGTATATGGCTTTAAAAAAAGCTAAAATTAAAGCCAAGTATGAAGGAGAAACTTTTGTTTTACTTAATGGTTTTCATTTTGAAAACGAAGTCTATGAAAGACAAGCTAATGGCAAAGGTGAATATAAAAATAGAGGTTGCAAAAGAATACTTCCTATCAAATACACTCCTGATTTTATTGGCGATGATTTTATAATAGAAACTAAAGGTCGTGCAAACGAAAGTTTCCCTATGCGTTGGAAGTTATTCAAGCAATTAATTGTTAGGCAATTTCCAAACGTAACACTATACAAACCACAAAATCAAAAAGAATGCGACGAAACAGTAGCAATAATCCTTTCGAAGCAAAAAGGATAGCTAGACAAAAGTATGCAGAACGACAGATCGACAAGTTTGTAAAATGGAGTTGGGATGTTAGAGGTAAAGTTAAATATAATGAATTAATAGAATTAATGGACAAACATAATATAATAGCATATGGAAGTGAATAACGAGAAAAAAGGATGGTCATTAAGCTTAGGCTTTTATCCAGGAATACTGTTTGGCTTTAGGTCTTATGAAGAGCCAGAGCACACAACACACGTACTTTACGTACCATTCGTAGATTTAGCATTAGAAGTTTTTAATTAATGGGATTGTTTAACGAGCGCATAGCGTACAAACCATTTGAATATCCTGATTATTATACGGAAGGCTGGCTGAAGCAAGCTCAAGCATTTTGGTTGCATACAGAGATATCAATGCAGAGCGATATTAAAGATTGGAAAGAAAAACTAAATGATAAAGAAAAGAGTCTGGTCGGTAATATATTACTCGGCTTTGCGCAGACGGAATGCGCGGTTTCTGATTACTGGACACAAAAGGTAGTTGGATGGTTTCCGAAACACGAAATACAACAAATGGCAATGATGTTTGGATCGCAAGAAACTGTACATGCCGTTGCATATAGTTATCTAAATGAAACACTTGGTCTTGAAAATTATGAAGCCTTTTTACATGAGCCTGCAACTGCTGAAAGGTTTGATAACTTGGTTGCTTATGGCGGGACAAGCTCTGTTGGTATTGGGAAGTCTCTTGCTGTTTTTAGCGCTTTTGCTGAGGGGGTTAGTTTATATTCTGCTTTTGCTGTTCTCTATTCTTTTCAATTAAGAAACTTATTAAAAGGTATAGGCCAACAAATGAAGTGGTCCGTAAGAGACGAATCTTTGCACAGTAAAATGGGTTGTAAGTTGTTCCGCGATATGTGTAGTGAAAACAATCAATTGCTGAACTTATGTCGAGAAGATATAATAAAAGCTGCGGAAACAATGATTAAATTAGAAACTAAATATATTGACAAAATGTTTGAAGCAGGAGATATTGAAGGTATATCTGCTAATGATTTAAAACACTTTATAAGAAAAAGAACAAATGAAAAACTTGTGGAACTTGGTTATGTTGACTTGGGATCGTATTTTGCGTATGACACCAAAGCAGCAGGCAATCTTGATTGGTTCTATCATCTTACCGGCGGGGTCACTCATACTGATTTTTTCGCAACTAGGCCGACAGATTACTCGAAGGCTGGGGAGGGCGAAGACTTCGAAAACATCTGGTAAAATATTGATAACAGAAGAAGATATATATAATGATTTATATAAAAGATAATTTTTTAGATAACGAAAAATTTAATGCGCTTCAGGTAGAGCTTGCTGGTAATGAATACAAAACCGTGTTACAAGGAGGCAAGGATTTTCATATTCAAAATGCCCACCCTGAATTTATAAAGCATGTAGAGCAACTGCTTGGAAGTATTGAAAATAAAAAAGTAAAATCTATATTATCTTTTTTTAGATTAGCAAACAAAGACAAAGATGGTGAATGGAGGATACATGCGGATAACGTAATAAACGATCAGCTGCCAGACAGAGCGATTGTGCTATACATGTCAAAGCCGACTAATGGTTTAAACGGCACAGCTTTTTGGTCTCATTATGGAGAGGGCTACAAGCTAGATGATATAAAAAATTTTAATAAAATACTAATCGACGACGCTAATGATGCTTATAAATGGAATTTAGAATCTGTTGTGGGGCATAAAGAAAATAGAATAGTTTCTTACCCTTGCAATTATTTTCATAGTAAATATCCAAACAAACACATTAGCGAGCGAGAGGTATTTGTAATGTTTTATAAAACTTATGAAAAATCAAAAACAAAGTAAAATAGATTTAGTAGAAAAAAAAATACAAGCGTTAATAAACGTTGTAAAACAATTGTTAGATGAGAATGCTTACCTAAAAGATTTAGCAGTGGGTACTTTAGAAACAATTAAATTAATGGACGATTATGAGGAAGCTATCAACAAGCTTAAAGAAAAAATGGCTGCAGAATCTGGTGAGACAGAAGAAGCTGACGCCGGTGGAAAGATTATCGAGTAGATTAGGATATATGGGGACGGCATTTATGATGATGTCTCCCCATTTACTACCAGATCAAACAGGCATAATTACATATATGATAGCCGGCATAATATCAATACCACAAGTATTCGTTGCAAAACAATGGAACTTAGTGGCAGTTAACTTAAACGTAGCAATAGCCTACACAATACTATACTTTACATAATGTGGAATGAAAACTGGAAAAAAGGTGAAGATTACCCTGCGTGGGGTAACAACGACGTATACAAGAAGACTATATCCGGGGGATATTTATTCGACGGAGAAACACCAAGAGAAGCATACCAAAGAGTCGCTAAAACAGTTGCTCGTAGGTTATATAAGCCTGAAATGGCTGAAGTATTTTTTAATTATATCTGGAATGGTTGGTTATGTCTTGCTAGTCCGGTTCTTAGTAACACAGGGACCGATCGTGGCCTACCTATTAGCTGCTTCGGTATTGATGTCGCTGATAGTATACAAGATATCGGTCAAAAAAATCTAGAAATGATGCTACTCGCTAAGCACGGCGGTGGAGTTGGTATCGGAGTTAATCAAATAAGACCCGCTGGCGCAAAAATAACAGGCAATGGAACAAGTGACGGGGTTGTCCCCTTTTGTAAAATATACGATTCAACGATCCTTGCAACTAATCAAGGGTCTGTCAGACGAGGAGCTGCTTCAGTTAATATTAACATTGAGCACGACGATTTTGGAGAGTGGCTTGAAATCAGAGAACCTAAAGGGGATGTTAACAGACAATCGCTTAATTTACATCAATGCGCAGTTGTTGGTGATAAATTTATGCGAAAGCTTGAACAAGGAGATAAGGACGCTAGAGATAGATGGAGTAAACTACTTAGAAAGCGGAAAGCAACTGGAGAACCGTATATCATGTTTAAAGGAAATGTTAACAAAGCGAATCCAGCAGCATATAAAGACAATGGATTAAAGGTTCACATGACTAATATATGTAGCGAAATAACATTGCACACAGACGAGAATCATAGCTTTGTATGCTGTTTGTCGTCATTAAATTTAGCGAAATATGAAGAATGGAAAGACACTAATCTTATATACGACTCTATCTGGTTTCTTGATGGCGTTATGGAAGAATTTATACAAAGAGCGAAGGGACTTAGAGGATTCGAAAATGCTGTACGTTCAGCTCAAAAAGGAAGGGCCTTGGGCTTGGGGGTCCTCGGATGGCATACATATCTCCAGGAAAAAGGTATTCCTTTCGAAGGTTTATTATCTCAGTTTGAAACTAGGAAAATATTTTCACAAATTAAGATTGAAAGCGAGAGAGCTTCCATGGCTCTTGCTGAAATTTATGGCGAACCTTTGTGGTGTGCTGGTACTGGTTATCGCAATACTCACTTGCGTGCTGTTGCTCCCACTGTTAGTAATAGCAAGCTTAGCGGAAATGTTTCGCCAGGAATAGAGCCTTGGGCAGCTAATGTATTTACCGAGCAATCAGCTAAAGGAACTTTTATAAGAAAAAATCCTACGCTTTTAAAGTTATTAAGAAAACATAAAATCAATAATAATGAAATATGGAATAAAATACTCTCTGATGGCGGTAGCGTTCAGGATATACCTGAGCTTGATGGGATTACTGTGGGACACGATACACCTGCGAAGGAAGTGTTTAAAACGTTTAAAGAGATTAACCAATTGGAGTTAGTTAATCAAGCTGGACTACGTCAGCAGTATATAGATCAATCAGTTAGTTTGAATTTAGCTTTCCCAAGTGAAGCCACACCTAAGTGGCTTAATAAAGTTCATTTTGAAGCTTGGAAGAAAGGTGTTAAAACTTTATACTATACTCGAACAGAAAGTGTTCTGCGTGGTGATATTGCAGCTACAGCAATGAATGAAGATTGTTTAGCTTGTGACGGGTAGTAATAATTCAATGAAAGTACTTAAAATTAGTGCTTTGCTCAAGACTTTACTAAAATCAAAAAAGGGCTCTCGTTATGAGGGCCCTTCTTGGTTACAGGAACTATTAGGTATGGTACGCCTATTTATCTTGTTCCTTTTTAATATGTCCACATTACATCGGGACTTTTGTCTTTGTCAATGTCCACATGTATAAAGCTATTTCCAACTCCTATTCTATTAAACCCTACTAATATTAAGATCTGTATTAATAAAAATCTATCATTAGAGTTAGAACAAGATATATCTGCTGCTAATCCTTTTAAATGAGAAGACGACGCAACCCCTCCAACCTTTGCATTATGTTTTTTTGTTCGATACCCACTGTTTATAGTTATGGTTTTATCAAACAATTTTCTAGCTGCATCTAGCATGGATATTAACTCGTCCTTTACAAGCTGCCCACTGCCTTGTACATCAGGTGAATCAAATTCTTCGTAATTAAAATATTTAAACTTCATTCATTCTTTATTTTTTATATTTGCTAACTCTTCCTTTAGTGTTTTTTTCTTTTTGAGCAGCTGCTTTTTCAGCAGGAGTTAATTCACTCCAAGTAGAAGGTGTATTTTTTGAAACTTTCTTAGTTGGTCTAAAAGTGTTTTCACCTTTGCTATAATCTGATTCACCGCTTGGTGTTTCCCATTTTTCTTTAAACCAACGATTTAAGTTTTTAAACGGTGAGTTCATTCTAAAAGGTGAGCTCATTATTTTTTTGATGAGTTACCCCAGTTAGCAACACCAACCTTTCTGCACTTAACCATAGCTCCGCTTCTATAAGCTGAATTTCCACCTTTATATCTTGATGCAACTTTTTTATAGCAAGCATCTTTTGCGTGGAAAGGACTATTATGGCCTTTACCAATAGCTTTCAATCTAGCTTCGTTATCCCACCATTCTCTATCTTTTTCCATATCTATTTTAGTTTTTTACTTGCTGCTAATGTTGAATCTAATTTTCTATAATACTCTTCCCAATAAGCTTTATCTATAGCTTCTTGCTTTAGACGTTTTTCTAAAGTATTCTTTGCTCTAGTTTCTTTTGCTTTTATTTTACCCTCTTCTTTTCTAACAGCTTTAGCTCCGGTTTTTATTAGCTCATGCTCTTCGTTTACAGCTCCTACGTCATAAGTTTTCCACCCTAAACTTAAAGCTATTCTTTGTCCAGCACTATTTCTACTATCCATCGCTTCTGTTATAGCATCAATTTCTCTTACCATTCTTTCTAAAGGTATATTAGTGAATGCTTCAACTTCTGATCCTAACACACTGTATGACGGGCTAAGATTAAATTTACCATCTATAGTAACATCCCATCCCCTTTCTTTAATTACATCTTTATCAAATTTTTTGGTTTGTATACCTCCATACATTTTTCTTAGCTTAGATCCTATTGGTGGAGATATGTTAGCCGCTGTCAGTACCGTGTAAGTATGGTCAGCTGTAAATCCTTTAGCATCCTGCTTTTCGTATTCTTGATATATATTTTTTAAAGTAGATACAACCGCTCCTGGTAAACCAAACCCTCCTTTTAAAGTGGTGTCTATCATGCTATTTATAATACGAGATTGCTTAGTACTAACAACTTTACCGTATTTTAACTTTTGTTCTTCTTCGGTTAATTCGTCATCATCGTCATCAAATCCTGGTATTAAGGCAAACAATGCAGATTGTAAAGCTGAGAATATTAAATTTTGTATTGCTCCATAATAAACCATTTTACTAACATTACCCATGTCACTTTGTAATTGGGTTTGACCAGGCTTTCTTCTTCTGTTATATAAATCTTGAAAAGATTTCTTTATAGATCTATTTAATTGTATAGGTGTATTTTGAAAGGCTAATATCAATCTACCTAAAGGGCTTGCTTGATCGGATGATATTAAAGCTGGATCACCTGATTGTTGTGTTTCTTCTGATATTTGGCTAAAGTCTTCGAATGCTTGGGCTTCTGCTTCTGCTTTACTCATACCTTTTTTCATTAAAGAATTAACTCTATTACGGTAAAAAGTAGCACCTCCAGATGCAATTGCAAAACTATCAACCATTTGTGTTGGTAAGAAACCTTTTTTCAATAAATAACTTAATGCGGCTGTTGCTTTGTCTTTAGATCCTTTAACAGCATTAGCAATTTCAGCTTCGTTAACGTCACCTTTAAGTCCAGATCTACGTTGTTTTAACATAGCAGAGTTGAATATCATTGCAAAGTCTTTCCAGAATTGAGGTTGATTTGCAAATGCCAATCCAGCCTTAACAGGATTGTTATCACTCCAGTTTATAAAGTTAGCAGTTGATAATGTTTGTAGTACTGCAGATCTTCTGTTAAAGAACATTATCGATCCAATAGAATTATTAACCCAATTGTTCCATCTATTTACAGTTTTGTTTGAACCAGAAGGACGGTTTGTACCATTCTCCATTCTGTAAAGTATATCTTCTAAGGCATTTCTATGCTTTGTACCATATATAGCTTCAATCTTATTAAGGTTTTGTGGGCTAAATATAATATTAGCATTTTCAATAAATTCTGCTAAGTATTCTTTTCTACCTTTCTTTTCAGTTAAACCATTAAGATCTGACAATATAGTTTGAGCATTCCAGTGTTCACCAGGTTCAGACCATTTGTCTGTCTTAGACATTAACAGTAGGCCATCTGCATAAGCTGATAAATCAGCGTCTTCCATTACTATTTTATTTAGCTTAGCTAAATCTCTTTTTGATAAGCCAGGGACATCATATCCAGCTCTAGTCCATAAACTAACTCTTATTGCTTGATCATATGTATAATCTCCGTCTGGTGTCAATTTTCCAAGTTTCTTCACAACAGGCTTAAACATTTTATTAAGTCCCTTAAAGTCGTCCTTAAACGTCTGTCGTGCTGTTTCAATAGCTCGTACTGCTTTGAAATAAGGATTGATTAATGCATCTTGAAAAAACTTTTGATCTGCATCCCCTTGTCTACCTTTACCGGCAAACGTGTAAGAAGTTAATCCTTTGAAATCATCTAATGAAGATGGCATCCAAATTTTAAATCTACCTGCTTTAGCTCCTCTACGCTTGGCTACTATATCTGAAAATTGTTTGACAGACTCAATACCCGTAGTACGTTCGATCATATCATTAAAATTCTTATCTAAAACCTGACTAAACTTAATTTTAGCTAATTGAACTTTACCTTTAACGTCAAAAGTATTTAAAGCATCTTTAACCGCTTTAACATTTCCTGTATGATCATCTGCAAAGTAAAAGTCATTATAACCTTCTGATACTTTTCCAATAATCCAATCAGCCTTAGCTTTAGGTGTTCCATTACCTAATCCAGTAATATTAGCAAGTGGTATACTTAAACCTAATTCACTAAGGAATTCTTGTATAGGACCCGCGGCATCTGCTGGTCTTGCTGTTAAAACAAATACGTCTTTAGTCCCACGCTTGTCTGCTATAATTTTAGCAACCTCAAACAATGGACCCTTGGT
>Ga0209603_1001503_pt1 | contig 24033 bp, 18 predicted proteins | sample COGITO_mtgs_1206_FD_184812 | JGI IMG/M metagenome (GOLD analysis project Ga0209603, IMG submission 184812) | Pelagic marine microbial communities from North Sea - COGITO_mtgs_120607 (SPAdes) (version 2) | ecosystem: Environmental > Aquatic > Marine > Epipelagic ... | reverse complement strand
TGTGTCATTACAACTTTATTTTTGGCGATTTATCGGGGTAAAATAACAACTCACTTAGAAACAGAAAAGGGAATTTTAGGATTTCCTTTCTGTTTTGAATCTTATTCTCCCAATAAATCTAAAAGTTGCATTTGTTACTTGAATTCAAGAAGTATTATGGCTTAAAGACAAAATAGGTTGAAATATTATGAAAAAAATTAGGGAGGCTCTGGTTTTAAAAAACTTAGTAACAGCCACCATTTAAAACACGAATAATAAAGATGTTTGTTTGAATAATAAACCTATCAATGCATTATTGTTTCAAATTTCTATTTTTAATTTCAAGAACTAATAGAACCAAAAACTGAATGAAAGCGCGGAAGAAATTTAAAATAAAGAACCTTTTTATTGGAATATTGATAGGAGGATTACTTGCATTGTTCGTCAATTTCATGACTGCTGATGATAGAGAAAGTTATCTTTTTGGGCATTCAAAATATATTTTCGGAATTGATATTTCGCACTACCAGGGAAAAATCAACTGGAACAAGCTTCAAAAATCGCATCATCCAATAAAGTACATTTTTATTCGATCAACAATGGGTGATGATGGTGTTGACTCACGTTTCCAAAAAAACTGGAAAAATGCTAAGAAATATGGCTACATCAGAGGGGCTTACCACTACTACCGACCCAACGAAAATTCAACAAAACAGTTTACAAACTTTTCTAATAACACTGTTTTAAAAAAGGGTGATTTCATACCAATACTTGACGTTGAAGAACACAGTAAACTGGGAAAGAAAAATCTTCAAGCAGGTGTTTTAAACTGGCTAAAACTTGCCGAAGCAAAATACGGGGTTAAACCCATGATTTACAGTGGAAGAAAATTCTATGAGGATCAATTAAAAGGCGTTATCGATAAATCCTACCCAATATGGATTGCCTCTTACTCTGATAAAAGAAAAGTAAAGCATATTAACTGGAAATTCCACCAATTCACCGAACGAGTTAAAATAAAAGGAATAAGAGGTCGTGTGGATGGAAACGACTTTCAAGGAAGCCTCACCGATTTGGGTAAAATGTGTATTAACACTGCTACAATAAATCAATAAATTTATGTTTATTGATTTATTCCAAAATTTTTAGAGGGTATTATTTAATAGTTAAAATAAATTGAGGCTAATGGAATATTTTTATGTTATCAGTTAGTCTTTAAATATTTTGCTAAAAATCAAAGGCTGAATTCAGCGAGGATTTAAAAATTTAAAATCAAAGATTAAGTTTTGATAAAATCTATAAACCAACAAATTTAGTTTAGCATTACCTGGTGTTCTATTTTAAGTTTGATACCAATTGTCAGATAATTGATATTACTTTTCTATAAAACCCCGCTACTACTTCTGAGCTTAATCCATAAAAAAAGCCACTCAAAGAGTGGCTTTTTTTATGGATATGTTAAAATATTTACTTTGTAATAACTACACCTGTTGTATAGTTCTTTCCTTCAGAAAGAACTTTAACGAAATATAGTCCTCCATCAATATCACTTGTTTCAAACTGAATAACGTTTCCAGATTCTAAACCAATATTATGAGACATTACCAATTGTCCAACAGAACTATATAATTCAATAGAACTGTTTTCTGCATTAATATTCCCTAAGTTAATATTCACTACATCTGTAGCAGGGTTTGGATAAACAGCTATTACATCTGTAAGAAGCTCTTTAGTATCGGTAGTAGTACCACAATCAGCAGAAACTTCTACAGAAGCTCTTCCACATGCATTAGTAGCTCCAGACTTGAAAACCCAGTTGTATACTGGATAAGTCCATGCACTAGGAACACTAGTTCCTTTAATCTCAACAATTCCTGCTGAAGAAAACATTGCGGCACTAAAGTCAATACTTGATTGTACATTTATTGTAAAGGTACTTCCGATAAACGATAATTCGTACTCTCCTTCAGGTAATTCAAGGTCTAGCTGAATTTTATTTAAAGGGTATGCAGTACCTGCTACATATGAAAGTTCATCTCCATTTAATTCTACAGTCTTAGTAGCAACAACATTTGTAGTACCAACTTCATAAACAGTTACAACTATTGTGTGAGAAGTATGATTCTGATATAAAACAAGATCAATTGACTCAAGAGTAACTTTATCTAAGGTATTAAAAAGTAATCTGTAGTCATTATAACCTTGATTAACTGACATATTACCCCAAGCACCACCAGAATATGCTTCGGTTGCACCAACTGTAACTGGAGGTCCACTTGGCTCTTGAACGTAGAATGTTTTTGATTCACCATCTTCAACAAGATCGCCACCAACAACAAATGATGCACCAGTAGCTAAAGGTTCTCCTTCTGTAGGAACATCATAAAATACGTATTCACCTTCACCACCTGAAACTGTTAAAGTAACTTCAGTAATAGCACTAGTGGAACAAAATTTCCCATTGTTAGATGCTGAAACATCAAGAAGTTGAGAACCACCATCAGCTACAACAATTTCGTCAGATCTTACGCAATTGTCTATCGTAACCTCTGCCTTGTAGGTTCCAACTGCATCTGCAGTGTAAGTATTTGTAGTAATACCACTTATCTCAACATCATCTTTATACCATTTAAGAGATTCTCCTAGTTCAAGTACTACATTAGCATCTAACGTAACAGATGTTCCCTGACAAAGACTAATATCCTCTCCAAGTCCAGGTGTAGAACATGTTGTTTCAGCAACCTCAACTTCATCTTCTACTGTACATGCTGGATCCCAATTTGGTCCTGAAATAACAACAACTTTGTATATTCCAAGTGCGGTAGCTGTATACGTAGTAGCAGAATTCCATAGGTTCACACCATCTTTGTACCATGAAATTGTTTCTCCGGGTTTTAGTGTGATATTAGCATCTAAAAGAACTGAACCATCATCAAAACCTTTATCACCTCCTAGATTAGGTTTAGAGCATATAACGGCAACTACGACCTCATCTTCCTCAGTACAATCTAAACCGGTTAAAAAAACTTTATATGTTCCTGTAGAAGTAGCTGTATATGTAGTTCCTGACGCGTTCAGTATAGGTGTTGCACTTCCATCTTTATACCAAGCGATAGTTTCACCATCTTGAAGCGTGGTAATGTTCGAATTTAAAACAACAGAACTTCCTGTTAATTCTACAGTATCACTTAATTCAGGCCTTGAACAAGTAGGTCCTTCTCCTTCATTATAAATAATAATTACATCTTCCCCATTACATCCTGGTCTTGTAGTAACAGCCTCATATGTTCCTGCTTCAGTTGCAGTGTGTGTTGTGCTTGTTGCCCCACTAATTAAAACATCGTCTTTGTACCAAGCGATTGTCTCACCACTTGCAAGAGTAATGTTAGCATCTAATGTTGTAGTACCAGCTACTAGTTCCTTATCCTTTCCCAATGCAGGTTCTGAACATATAAATACTTCAGCTGAAACAATAATTTGATCCTCTTTCGTACAGTCATCTCCTGTTACAACAACGTTGTAAGTACCAGTTGAAGTTGCTACATATGTTGTGCTTGTTGCTCCACTAATTAAAACATCATCTTTAAACCATGCAATCGTTTCATCAGTTTTAAGAGTAACACTAGCATCTAAAGATGTTGTTCCTCCAGAAAGTTCCTTGTCAGCTCCCAATGCAGGAGTAGAACAGTTATTTACTACAACATTTTGAAAGTCACATGAAGTGTATTTTACCATGGTACCTCCACTATTACATAAAGTAGAATACTCCCCCATGTCTTCACTTGAAATCTCAGTTGATGTAAACCCTATTAGCGACATGTAGTATTTATATAACTTTGATCTTAAAAGCGGTTTAGTATTTGCACCACGACACTCTACATCACCGTTTATAATGTTTACAGTGTGTAAAAACCCTTTTTTACTCATTTTTGCACTAGAGTACGAAGTAGCTGACTCGTCATAAATCTCTTGCATTACTTGGTGACATGAAGGTTTAGGACACTGTGGAGTCATCCAAAACCAAATTGCACTTAAAAATGCTAATTCACCATCTTGCTCAACTAAATCAGGATTAGAAACTAAACTTTCATTATTATAAAGAAACTCACTGAAGTTCCCATAATTATAATAATAAGAAATTTGAATAGGTCCTCTTCCATAGTAACATTGCCCAGATACTGGAGAGTAATCATTTGTAGAACCAGTTGTATAACAATTTGAAGCCTTCATTGTTCCAGCTGTAGGACCTGAATTATTAGAAGGGTTAAGTTCTCTTAACCAATACAAACCATATGTTCCGTGACTACCAAACGGTTGATTACTAGAAGACAATGTCGGATCTGGATCAACCCAACCACCAGTTGTTTCTTTTGTAATATTTGCCAAAAAAGCTGATAGTTCTCTTTTGTCATTATAATCATTACCTGTATTACAGAATGTTGAGTAGTCAACTGTATAATCATCTCCAGCCCATGAAGAGGATGTTATAATGTATGTCCATGATGAACCACCAGCCTTTGTAACAGCAACAGAGGTTCCTTGATTATCAGGTCCAGAGGAGAAGGTTACAGAGTAATCTGAAATCTTATCTACAGCTGATGTAAATCTATCATACGAGTAAAAATCATCCGTTGCTCCCTGATTATGACCAGCTTGGGCCCTATTTGGGAATATAGTATTCCAATCAGATGATGTAATTAAATTAGCAATGTTTAGATTGGCAGCATTGAGGTTAAAAACGCTCAAAATTGCCATTACGGAAGTTAGTAATATTTTCTTCATTGAATTTAGTATTAAACCCACTAGAGGTTATTTAGTTCGTCGTTTGCAAAGATACAAATTAAAATTATATTGAAAATAAACCGAGACAGTGCTCACAAAAGTGCTTCATAATCAGAGTTTTTTGTTCAAAAATGAGATTGTTCTGCTGCCTGCATTTAATAGGATACGCATTCTTTTTTGTTTTTATTAATACTTTACTAAAAATGGACTATTAATAAATTCTATCTCTTTTACCTCATAAAGCATTTATTCTATCTCAAAATAAAAATTTTGGTAATAATTTTTATCGTAACCACTAACACCATTCCAGCCAGATTCGATCACAACTTGAACAGTATCTTTTCCAACATAGCCTGGTTTAGGCTGGTATTGATACACAATTTCAAAAAGGTCATCTCTTATTACTTCACTAAGAACGTAGTTTTTTCCTTGTATGGTTACAATTCCGCCTTCTTCGTCACCGCTAAACCCCGTTTTGCATACGTAAAGTTCACTTTTAGATAAACTAATTTTATGAGTAGAGTAATACTTTACTAGTTTATTTTCTGTTTCTTTTTTACAAGAAGTGAAAACAATGCTTACTAGCAATATTAGCGTTAAGGCTGTAGTTTTCATTTTATTTAAACAACTAAGTTGACTTAAAGACGCTATGAATTTTAAAAAGGTTGCTTTGGCAGAGCATATTTTATTTGATTTAATAACAACGAACGGGTTTTAGTGTCGTATTCTAATCAGCTATTTTTCTACTCACAAATAAAAATCAACTCCACGAATAAAGTATTACCCTTTAGTTTATCTATACATATGATGCATAAAGAGCTCTAGATCTTTAAATATGCATGATTATGCAATTTGTATTAATTCAGCTGATGTTATTGTTATCGCGTCTCAAGAAAAAAATATTATTTTTTAACCTGTACTTGTAAATCAGCCCAATAGGCAAGTATACTAAACCAAATGAAGCGATTCTTTATAGTCTGGGATATATTGACTAAAAAAAATAAGGGTTAGATTTACAATAGGTAATTACTAATAAATAAATCCTTCTGAATTGAAAGACTTAATTAATAAAATAAAAAGCAGTCTCGAGCTGACTTCAGAAGCAGAAGAGTTCATTTATTCTATCTCAAAAGAAAAAACTTTTTCTAAAGGTGAAGTTTTGATTCGTCAAGGTCAAGCGGTAAAAAAAACATTCTTTGTCACCAATGGCTGCTTAAGATCTTTTTGTATTGATAAAAACGGAAAAGAACATACTTTACTATTTGCAATTAAAAACTGGTGGATCAGCGATTACATTGCTGTTCACACAGATAAACTAGCAACGTTAACAGTAGAATGCCTTACCGAATCAAGTGTAATTGAGTTTAACGCTAAAGAACTGGATGGAATTCACACGCGCTTTCCTGAATTTGAATCTTACCAAAGACACAATTTAGAACGTCACGTGGTGAGTTTACATAAACGAATATTGAATCAACTTCAATTGAGCGCTGCCGAGAGGTATGATCTATTTTTACAGCAGTACCCAGACATAGAACAGTACACTCGTAATTTTCACATTGCCTCCTACTTGGGAATCACCCAGCAAAGCTTGAGTCGAATTAGGGTAGAAAAAGTAAAAAAATAGCTTTCTTACCATAGGGTAAATTTTTCTCAAATTTCCCTACTTAAATTTATATAGAAGTTATTAATCAGATAAATCTATACAGATATGAAAGCGTTACAAATTGTAAAATACGGTGAATTAAAAAAAAGCTTAGCCTTTAACGAAGTTAGCAAACCAACTGCACAAGTAAACGAAGTACTTATAGCAGTTAAAGCAGCAGCGATTAACCCTATAGACAAAAGTATTATCCTTGGAAACTTACAAAGTCTGCTACCAATACCCTTACCAAGCACCTCTGCTTATGACGTAAGTGGTGTTGTGGTAGAAAAAGGTAGCAACGTCAGTAATTTTGAAATTGGTGACTTAGTGTATTCAAGAGTTCCTCAAGAACAAATGGGTACATTGGCAGACTTCGTTGCGGTAACAAGTGAAGCGGTTTCAAAAAAACCAGGCAACATTTCCTTTGAAGAAGCCGCAGGTTTACCATTAGCAGCATTAACTGCTTTACAGTCTTTAGAATACGCAAACATCAAAGCAAACGATAAAGTACTTATTCATGCTGGGTCTGGTGGTGTTGGAAGTTTCGCTATTCAATATGCTAAAGCAAAAGGAGCTTATGTTTACACTACCACAAGTACAAGTAATTTAGACTGGGTAAAAAAACTGGGAGCTGACAGAGTTATTGATTACAAAACGGAAGATTACAAAAACATAGTAAAAAATGCAGATATAGTGTTTGACACACTTGGCAAGCACTACTCTGCTGAATCTTTCGAAGTAGTCAAAAAAGGTGGAATAGTAGTTAGTGTAGTGGGTGCTTTAGATGAGGAAAGTGCTAAAATGTTCGGAATACCTGATTACAAATTACCAGAAGAAATAGCGAACGCGAGTAAGGAGAAAAATGCAACTTACAAATTTATTTTTATGCACCCCAACGGAGCACATTTAAATGATATTAAATCACTAATTGAAGACGATAAAATAAAACCAATCGTAGATAAAATTTATCCATTTCCTGACGCTATTCAGGCTTTCGAACATCTTGCAACTGGTAGGGCAAAAGGAAAAATTGTAATTAAAATTAGTTAAGCAATATCCTCTCAAAAACTGAAAAATATAATCATGATAAAAAAAATATTAATTGGATTAGCAAGTGTCATTGTGGTAGCCTTTGTAGTAATTTACTTTTTGGCAAAGCCCACATTAGAAAATGACGGTTCCTACAGTCCATCAAATTTAGCATTGTCACTAGGGACTGTTTCTAAAACAGATTTTGAATACATCGAGTACACAAAATATGAGGGAGAAAAATCTAAGATTTTAGTGATTTTCACTGAAGAAAAAAACTTAGAAATGAAGAATGGAAAATTATTTTCTACAGGTAACCATCCTATTGAAGCACTTGTTCCAATGCTACATCTGAAAAATGCAGGATTTAAATTTGAAATAGTCACTCCTACAGGAAAACCAGTTGCTTTTGAAATGTGGGCTTTCCCAAATGAAGATGAAAACGTGAAAGCAATTTACAAGGAGTACAAAGCTAATTTTGAACATCCTAAAAAGCTAAAAGATTTCATTGCCAATTCATTTTCTAAAGCTGATTCTTACGCGGCCGTTTTCGTCCCAGGAGGACATGGTGCTATGATTGGTATCCCAGAAGATAGAAATGTTGCAAAGTCATTAAATTGGGCACACAACAACGATTTATTTACAATTACTCTTTGTCACGGGCCAGGCTCTTTGTTATCAACCACCCTTGATAAGAACAAATTTCTATACGACGGATACAAAATGGCTGTATTTCCTGACGCCGTTGATGAAATGACACCAATGGTTGGTTATTTACCAGGACATATGAAAAACGGTGTAAGTGAACGCTTAAAAGAATTAGGTGCTAACATTGTTAATACAGAATCTGACGAAACAGTTTGTGTAGACAGGAAACTAATAACTGGGGCAAGTCCTTTGGCATCAAATGAACTTGGCAAGTTAGCAGCCAAAACTTTATTGAAAGAATTAAAATAAAAATTAGATACTCTAATACTAAGCGATTTGGGTATTAACTCAAATCGCTTTTGTTCTTATATCAATTAACGCCCCACTAAATTTTAGCCCTCTTAACAACCAAGTGTAAATCGAACCACTTAAATTGTATTATCAACGACTTACATTTTAATTGAAACTTCAGAAACCAAAAAAATAGCTGAAAATCAGTGACTTAATGTATTCTAGGTGAAATTTGGACAACCTCGAACCATTAAAATCAAGATATTGAGCTCTTTAAAGACATATCAAGGAAGAATAATTTACAACAAAACAGGTCTTCAAAAAACTGTCCTACTTTTTTTAACAAATCCAAAATGACAACCCAATGATTATTGATACAGGGAATCCTAAACCTACTTAGCTTATAAATAGTGGGAATGAACCTATAAAAATTGTTGCAACATGTTTTTTTTGAAAGTTCGTATTCTTCCGGCAAAAATATATAGTTAGGAAGAAAATACTTTGATTCATATGAAACTAAGTGTCCACATTAAAAATGATATCAATCTTAACTATAACCTAACTCTTAAGGGTATGGTTTATGCTCGAATTGCAGATCTTATTCTTAACTTTTCTCTCTAACTTTAAGTAAAAAATTCAGTTTAGAGCTGCTATTGTTATTTTTTGATTGTAGATTCTCATCACAGAAAATTAATAACTTTAAACGGCGAAATCTATCCATGCAACAAGACCTGCTTTTCACTAACTTTAAATGAGTCTTCTATTTAACTTTTAAAAGTCTAGATTATGTTTTGTTCTTCTTGTGGAAATAAATTAAAAGAGAGTGATAATTTTTGTTCTTCTTGTGGTCAAAAAAGTGCTAAAAACACTATTAAAACTGACTTTAAGGAAAAACTGGAGACATTTGAATTTTCTTCTAACATCTTATTGGGAGGGAACATATTAACTCCAGATAGGCTAGTTATTACTGATAATGAGGTTATTTATAAGAAAAGAAACAAGTACCTAATTGGCGTTGATGAATCATCAATTCCTTTTTCAAGAATATCTTCCATAGAAATTGACAGGAAATTGATTGATTCAGATATATTAATTTATAGCACAGGTAATCAGCAATTAAAAGTTGAAGATTTCTCTGTAGGAGATGCAAAAAAGATTAAGAAAATAATTGAAAGCAGACTACAATCCTGAATTTAATAAGTAGGAAGTGCTTTTTTCCCCCGATTTATTTTTCATTAAAATATCTTTTTCAATCAAATCATTGATATCTCTTGTAGCTGTCATTTTTGGGTCTTATTGCATGGATAACTCCATAGAATAAAGTTACCAATTTTGTAGCATGAGAGCCTACAAACATAAAATCACCAATAGCAGTAACTATAGCCTTAAACAACGTGGAGGACTATATTTTTGGATTGATAAATCAATATTCACTAACTGGAACCAAATCCTTCTATTAAACTTGGATAATAGGGCATTCCATATGATTGAAGAACGTATGGTTCTATATCAAAGCTATTAACCATGACCCCCATTTCTTGCATTGCTGTCAAATTGAAATTACCTGAAATAGTATCGCAATTGAGCGCTTTAGCAAAAACAATTACTTTTTCTAGTAAGGCATTTATTCATTTCATGCTTAACGTCCTAAACGAAGCTTTAAAACCATATCTTAATCAAAAAGAAATCACTTTAAAAGCTAAAGATCGAATTCAAATATTAATCCAACAAATCAATACTGAGTTTACAAGATCAGATTATTTAAAGTACTTCAAATCCATCTCCAGCCCCACGGCAAGTAGAGATTTAGCCAGCGCCGTCAAATTAAAATTAATTGAAAAGCTAGGAGATAAAAGAAACACAAAGTACAATAAAGAAACTAGATGACCGGTACTTTGTTATACTCCATGAATAAATTTTAGACCCAAGTGGACATCAAACCACTTAAGGTTGATTATCAAAAACTTACATTTTGTTTCAAAAATCAGAAAAACAAAAAAGTCACGGAAAATCAGCGACTTAATGTATTTGTGGACCAAACATGTAAAAGCTCGAACTTTTTGATTGAGGATGGTCAAAGATTGATAAAGTAATAAAAAATAGAACTAAATTTATAGTCCAATATGTAAATGCAAAAGATTGCATTTACATAGACTTTAGCTCCAAATTAAATGTGAAGCGACTTAACATAGTAACTTATCTTCCATGAAAATAAATCTACTTAATAAAATTTTATTGCTCCTTCTTGTCTGGTTCATGCCCTCAGTTTTGCTTGGTTCAATAATTGTAAATTTAGAAGCTGAAGAAGCAACACTTTCAGATAGCTATACAATAGAAAATAGTGAAAACGCCTCAAATGGTACTTTTGTTAAATTGAAAAATAATTCATCCATTGAAGGAACGATCACTTTTGTGATAGAAGGTATTCCGGCTAATGGAGTTTATAAAGTGGAAGTCTTTCATTTCAATGGAGGAACAAATCAATCGGTTGATGTTTCAATAAATGGTGGATTAGCAAGTACCAAAACACTTTATAAATCGAATTGGGCCTACGAAGATAAAGCTCGATCAACTTTGTTTAAGGTAAATCTGGTGGCTGGAACGAATACCATTACTTTAAAGGCCACTCACGAAAATATTTTGATGGACAAGATTAGAGTAACTGAAAATTTTAACGTTTATTACTTTGCTACAAATGGTAATGATTCTGATGTAGGTACATACTCGAAACCATGGAAGACCTTAGCAAAAGCTAGCGAAGCATTTGAAACAGATGGTAATGGTGGCTTTTTAAACCCCAGGGATCGTTTACTTTTTCGTTCTGGAGACACCTTCAAAGGCGAACTCAAAGTTAAAAGATCAGGAATTGAAAACAATCCCATAGCTATTTCTTATTACGGACCTGGAGAATTACCTATACTTTCCGGTTCTGGAATTATTTCTGGAGGGGATTATTTGAGTGCCGTAAATCTTGTTAATGCGAGTTACATCAAAATTTCACATTTATGGATAAAAAACGACCGGAAAAACGATACTCGATATGGCTGGAATGACAAAAAAAGCTTTGGTATTTATTGTCAAGCCAATAAATGGGGTGGAATTTCCCGTGGGTTAACTTTTCATCATCTTAAAATCACAGATGTTTACAGCGTTGGATTGCCTGAAGATTTTGATGCTATAAAAGTAACAGGCTTACGTTTTGATTCCGACGCAAATGAGGAGGATACTGAAGATAATATGATTACCGAAGTGCGGTTTGCAGATGTACTTATTGAGAATTGTTATTTCAGTCATATAGGAAAAGCAGGTATTTGGGCAACACACTCAGGAGATTTTAACAACTCTGATTGGACCATTAATCGAAACATGAACTTTGTGATTAAAAACAATACATTCTTTCAAACAGGCGGCTCCGGAGTTATTCTCGGTAAAATGTACAATGCATTGGTAGAGTATAATGACTTTGATCAGACAGGCTATAGTAATGGTACTGAAACCAGGCTAGCAGGTCGAGGTAGCGGGATGTGGACCTTTAGATGTAAGCATGTGATTGCTCAGTATAATAAATCCTATGATGTAAAAGGAAACGGAGACTCTTATGGAATGCACATCGATTTTGGGAATGAAGACGTCATCTATCAATACAACTACAGCCAGAACAGCGAGGGGGGATTTTGCGAGATTTTAGGATCTAACAACCGTTGTGTCTATCGATTTAATGTCAGTGTAAATGACGGGTACAGAAATAATCATGGAAATACTATTTGGATTTCCGGCTTTGTAGGAAGTGGGAATAGTCCTATTAGATCAAATAACAGTTATATCTATAATAATACTATTTACTACACAGAAAACTATAGTCCAAATATTGAGATTTATGCAAGGAATACCTATATCTACAACAATGCCTTCATGACTACTGGGGGAGCCAGCATTGGAAGCGAAGGTCCAGTAATAGATATTTCAAATGGAAGTTTGAGGGTTTCTAACAACTATTTTAAAGGAAACATAAGTACCAACTTTCAAAACAGAGACAACAATAAAATTGTTGATACATGGCCAGGCTTCCACGATGCGGGTTCTTTGGAAATGGAAGGGTTTAAAGTTTATTCGGGAAGTTCTATGGTAGATGCAGGAAAGTCTTTTTATCAACCAGCTTTCCCTATGGCGGGACAAGGAATATTTTCGAGTATTTCAGCTTATCCAGAAGAAGACGCCTTTGGTAATTGGATAGACATTGAAAACCAAGCTCCGAATATTGGTGTTGACAATAACCACAGTTCCAATTTGATTACTTCTGTCTTCGACAACGAAATCAATGACTATTTATTTAAACTAAGCCCTACCCTTGTTCAAAACAGCTTAACAATAGAGGTAAATAATGAATTAGCCTTTTATGATATAGTTGTTCTTGATCTAAAAGGGAACATTATTTATCAATTAAAAAATCTCAGTTCAAGTGAAACCAAAATCAATCTTCCTCCTGGAATTAAAAACGGGATGTATCTTCTTCAAGTGTCAATTTCGAGCAAGAAGATTCAAACATCAAGGTTTGTACTTTACAGATAACAGAACTCTTAATAACAAAGTAGAAAGTGCATATAGCTCCTTCTATTGAAGGATATTTTATACAGGCATTTACTAATGATTCAAAATTAAACCCCAAAAAAATGCTGAGGTTATTTTTATCTGTGGGCCCAAGGTCCCAAATATCGAACATCTTAGGAAAGGATATAATGGCTTTAACCTCTTCTTAATATTTCTATCAAATCTTCATTCACATAAACTACTTGACGTCCTATTTGTATAGATTTTAAAACTCCAATACCTTCTAGCTCTTTCAGATAACGGGAAGCTGCTTTTCGTTCCACACCTATTTTTTCAATCACGTAATCAATCTTAGAATATGGTTGTTCAAATAGTAATTCAATCAACTCTTTTCTATAAACTTTAGGTGCTTTCTCCTTAACCACCTCAATAGTGTCATCAAGTAATTTTTTGATTGAATTTATTTTTTTAACTGTGTTATTTGAAGTTTCTTCAACTGCTTTTAATATATATAAAATCCATTCTTCCCACTCGCCTGTTCTATTAACTTGATTTAATAATCTATAATAATCAGGTTTATGATCAATAATATATGAACTAAGGTATAAGATGGGGATATCCAAAAGGTCATTTAATATCAAGAATAAGATATTAAGTATTCGTCCTGTTCTCCCATTTCCATCATAATAGGGATGAATACTTTCAAATTGAAAATGTAATATTGCCAAATTAATAAGCGGTTGAACATCACTTTCAGTATTAAAATGGTCTAAGAAATTGGTCAATAGTTCAAGTATTTCATCTTTACTTTGTGGTGGAGTATAAACCACTTCTCCTGTCTTGTCATTTTTTAAAACAGTTCCGGGTGTACTTCTAACCCCTGCATTGTTTTCGACTATAATACTTTGAATATCGTTTAAATCTGATAATCGAATGAATCCCTTCTCTTTTATTAAATCAAAACCAGAAAAAATCGCTTTTCTATAATTTACAACCTCCTTTACAGCCGAATTTTCAATCTTATTCGTCGAAAGAGCTTTGTAAAGTTCGTCTTGGGTTGTAATTATATTTTCAATTTCTGAACTATCTTTCGACTCTTGTAATACAGCTGCATTTACAAGCATAGACTGATTTGGAATTGACTGCGCAACTCCCTTTAATTCGCCCAAAGCCCTCATTGCTTTTGCACTTGCTTTTAAAGTTGCAATCGTTTCAACTTTATCAATTGAAACTGGTAATTTATTTAATATAAAATGTGGTGCTTTTTGTCCCATAAAACAACTATATGTACCAAATATACGTTTTTTGGTACATATATAGCAATCGTGCGACAATTTGATACATATTAGACCCAAGTGGGTATCGAACTTTTTAGGGCTGAATATCAACAACTTACGATTTTTACCAAAAATCAGAAAACAAAAAAGTCGCTGAAAATCAGCGACTTAATGTATTTGTGGGCCCAAGGTCCCAATTATCGAACTTTTTAGAGGAGGATATTAATCGGTTTATTTTCTTTGATATTACCTAATCCCCCTTTTGAAGGCCTTTAATATTGAAAATGTATATTCTACATCTCGATTTAACTTAACTGCCCAGTCTTTCGCTATGGCAGAATCTGATGCTGTTTTTAAATTACTATCCAATATATCGTTGATTCTTGATGATAATTTTTTCGATTTAACCATGTAAACCTTAGCCTCTCGACCTAATACCTCAGCGGCTATCATAAGCTGATCCAATTCTTCATCCTCTGGAAATGTGTCAAAATGATTTTCAACGATTTCATCCCATTGAATATGATAATACGTTTCAATAATTTTTAATATATCTGCTAGATCATTTTCTCTCTCCTCTGGTCTATCACTCCACGATACTAATTTCAAAACAACCATTCCAGGTAAAGCAGGAACATTAGCTATTTTATCTTCAATAATTACTTCCTTTGGGTTTTCAAGAACCTCTTTGAAACCTAACATATGTAAATCAACTGAACGTTCATTAAACTGAATTGTATCATTTTGTTCTATTTCCCCAAATGGCAAAACATCTATTGCAATATTGTAGGCTTCAGAATAAAAAGTCCAAGGTGCTTTTACCTTGTTAAATCCCTTTTCTTCAAACGACTTTGTAATTTCCTTAAACTCTTCTAAGGAAGAAATCATAATAGCGAAATCAATATCCTTCGTACCACGAGGGGGATGTCGATCCTCGTTCAATATCTGTAATGCTACCGCACTTGCGCCTATTAGATAATAAGGTACTTTATGACATACCATGATTTCATCTATAATATCAAAGACTTCTTTAAAAAATGGAATTGAAAGATCTTTATAGGTTTTTTTCGATGTGCTCATTAAATATTATTTCAGCTGTTTCTTCATTTCTTTTTCCTCCTTCATGCATTAAATCAGCATAAACTACTAATGGAGGTACTACTTTATCATTTCCTTTTGCTTCCCAAAACATCTCTAATACAGTTAATTCACCATCTTCTTTTGGCATTATTCTGTAATTTTTGATTAAAGCTTTTTGATCTTCCTTTGTATACAATTCATACTTTTCTGGTCTAAGATAATTTGTCAATAAGTCAGCGCCTAATTCTCCTCCCCATTGATTTTTATTTCTATCAAACCTAATCTCTCTCCAGTCTCCTTTTATTGTATAATTTCCTTTTACAAGTTTTGGTCTTAAATCAGTGTTATATCCTTCTACCCATCGATTAAATAATTCTAGCTTGTTTTCCCATAAATACTCTTTGTTATTTAACGGTATTAAATATCCTGTTTCTTTTAGTCCTTCAATAACTTGTGGAATTGTTCCAAGTGCTACTCCTGTAACTTTAGCTATTTCCCTTTGTGTTTCATTAATTAAGTTTTTATTCCTCAACAAGTGAAATAGTACTTTCAATCCTGTTTTAGTAAATGCTCTATTACCCTTTATCGTTTTTTTAACAGGTCCTCTATTAACATCCACAAATACATACAATCCATTTGCCTTCATATAAGCATTTCCATTCTCTTCTAAATAATTTATTCCATGAGCGACTAATTCTCCCTTAACCGCCGGAAACAAATTTTCTGCTACTACTATAATTTTTTTGTGAAACTCTTTTTGCTCTATCAAATCTGGAATCTGATACTTTCTTAACTCTCCTCTACAAAATACCACATACCTTTCTTTGCCTATTTTAAGGTATCCATCTTGTGGACCTACCACATTATATTTCGCCTTCAATCCATGAAGTTGGGCAAACTTATTTACAATGTTATTTACTTTTCCAATGTACATACGTTCACTAATATACAATGTTCACGTAACGTGAACAAATAAAATTAATGAACAAGTAGACTTAAAAAGAAACAAATAGGTATTAAATAATAACAATTAACCCAAGAGTAGAGCTCAAACACAAGTGAATACAGGTCTTTTTAGAGGGAAATTTAGCTAGTCTAAAAAATAATAAAACAGAGTATTTATTCTTAGATTTACGATAGGAGGATTAAAATAAAAGTATGATTGAAGTTGTTGCTGGTATATTAAGAAATGAAGACAAGGTTTTAATCGCAAAACGCGGAAATCATAAAGACTTATCCGGTTTTTGGGAATTTCCAGGAGGTAAGATTGAATCTAACGAATCCCCGGAGGAGGCACTTAAAAGAGAGTTTAAAGAAGAATTTGATATAGAGATAAAGGTAAAAGAAGAGTTTCACCAAAACATCTATGATTACCCTTCAAAAACTATTCAGTTAAAATCATACTTTGCAGAAACTTCTTCGGAAAGCTTCACATTAAAAGAACATGAGAAGATTGAATGGGTAACTATAAATGACTTAAGTAGCTATAAAATATCACCCGCTGATATTCCAGTTGTTAAAAAGCTTCAAGCCCAAACTTCAATTAAAAGGGCGTACTATTCGGGTTATATATCTGAGTTTTTAAAGACTTCTCCCGACGAGATTTCCGGTAAGCTATCAAACAATCATTCTAATAGAAGTCTGGAGGATTTACAAAGAAATGCCTGGACAAAACAGATAGATATACTGCAGAAAACATTACAAGGACTAGATGGTAAAGTATACTTTGAATTTGCGATCCCAAGAATGGGGAAAAGAGTAGACAACATTCTAGTAATACATGATTGCGTTTTTGTTGTAGAATTTAAAGTTGGAGAAACTAACTTCAATAAAAGCGACCAAAATCAGGTACTTGATTACACCCTTGATTTAGCAAACTTTCATGAAGGAAGCCATAACGTTAAGTTAGTTCCAATTTTAGTTTCTACTAATGCTAAGACCGAGCAATTTGATAAAGAAGCTGTACTTAATTTTTCTGAGGTTGTTAAAGTTGGCGTTAATGACTTGAAATCGGTTTTATTAAATTTTATTATCGAAGATTCTCCAAATATTGATACAATAGCTTGGGAAAACTCAATTTATAAGCCAACGCCTACTATTGTCGAAGCAGCACAGGCTCTTTACAAAGGTCATAACGTAAAAGATATTTCTAGGTCTGATTCTGGTGCAATTAATTTAAGTAAAACATCAAATTGCCTTGCGAGAATAATTGAAGAAACTAAAAAAAATCAAAGAAAATCCATATGTTTTGTGACTGGTGTTCCAGGAGCAGGCAAAACTCTCGCAGGTTTAAATATTGCTAACCAAAGGATGAAAGCCGATGAAGATGAACACTCTGTTTTTTTATCAGGTAATGGACCTCTAGTTGATGTTCTCAGAGAGGGTTTGGCAAGAGATTTAGTCATAACATCGAAGGCAGAAGGAGACTCTGTAACAAAAGAGAATGCCAAAAGACAGACAAATGCTTTTATTCAAAACATTCATCATTTTAGAGATGAATATTTGAAGTTTACTGTTGAACCAACAGAAAAAGTTGTTGTATTTGATGAAGCACAAAGAGCATGGAATGAAAAACAAGTTTCATCCTTTATGAAAAGAAAAAAAGGCGTCGAAAACTTTGATAAGTCCGAACCAGAATTTTTAATTGAAGTAATGAACAGGCATTCAAAGTGGTGTACAGTCATATGCTTAATTGGAGGAGGACAAGAAATTAATACTGGTGAAGCAGGCCTTGAAGAATGGGTCAATTCATTTAAGAACCGATTTAAATCTTGGGATATTTACTTTTCTGATCAAATTATTTCAAACGAAAATTACTTAAAATCGGACGAGTTAAGAGAATGGTTGCCAGCAAATGGAAATAAAGAAACTGAATTACATTTAGCAGTTTCTGTTAGATCATTTAGATCAGAGAAGCTATCAGCATTTGTACATTCATTGCTTGAACTGGAATCAGACAAAGCAAAGGATTTATATTCTCACATTAGGAATGATTTTCCAATTGTAATAACTAGAAATCTTGAAACAGCTAAGAGTTGGATTCGAAATCAGAAACGAGGAACTGAGAGGACTGGAATCATAGCATCATCGGGAGCCCGAAGACTAAAAGCAGTTGGAATAGACGTTAAAAATGAAATCTCTGCACCTAATTGGTTTTTAAATGCAGAAGATGATGTTCGCTCATCTTACTTTTTGGAAGAAATTGCAACTGAGTTTGATATTCAAGGCTTAGAAATTGACTATACCTGTGTTGCTTGGGGCGGTAATTTCCATCTAAATGAAGGTCAATGGAATTATCAGAACTTCAAGGGTACCAAGTGGCAAAATATTAAACAAGATATTAATAAAGAGTACCTAAAGAACACTTACCGAGTACTTTTGACTAGAGCACGTCAAGGAATGGTCATTTTTGTTCCAGAAGGATCAGATATTGATCAAACAAGACCTAACCACTTTTACGACTATACATTTGAGTATTTAAAGCAGATCGGCCTTGTTGATTTAGACAACTAAATAACCTTAAACTGAGTCACAAAATTATCCTCAATATCCTTGTAGCTATTCGTGCAGTATATGTGATCTATACTATCTTTTAGTTCAACAAACCCAAAGTTGAATTGGGCGTGAGAAACGTATAGTGATACTCTTTCTGCCCCTTGTTCTTTAAGAGCTTGAGCTAATTGTTTGAATGTTCTTCCTCCATCAGCAAGGTCATCAACTATCAAGCAGTTTTTTCCTTGGACATCTCCTTGAAAACTGATTGAAGGAACACCGTTAACTCTTACTTTATTTGAAGGAATTAAGTCGGCTCCAAATTCATCTGCCAATACTTTAGTAGACTTATAAGCTCCAGCATCAGGGCTAACCAATACTGGTTGCCCTTCTGCTTGGTATGCTTGTTTTACATATTCTGAGTGAGAAATTCTCACTGAATTGTCAATTAATGCTAACGAAACATCGCTGTGTGGATGAAAAATTTTCACTTCGTCAAATCCCATCGTATTTATGAAATTGGCAATTACCTTTAAATCGAAAGATTCATTTTCTCCGAATCTTCTATCAGAACGCTGACCAATTAAACAAGCGATATTTAATGAAGAAAAACTATTCTTATTTGCTCTTGGATTACTATCCCACCCTTCTTTTATGGAAGCTGCTTTGAAAAGATCAGTGTAGCTATTTCCACGAACTTTCACTTCTAAATCACCTGTCTGTAGTACTTTTGCTGTTACCTGACCGTCTCTAAATTCTTTTAATTCGTATTGCATAACGCTAAATCTTAAACTAATTGGTTAACTCTAGTTCTTACTTCCTCCAAATTTACGGTATTATTAAATTTCCCGTCTTTGTAGATTTCTTTCAATTCACCACCTTCGGCTTCTTCCTCTGTTACTTGATCAACTAAAATAAATTCACCATTTACTTCATCTACTTTCATTAATCCTTTCGCACTTTTCTTTACTCCATTGTCTGTAATCGGATCTTTAAATATTTCTCGTCTTTCTCCATCAACTACAACACTAGTTGCTTTCATTGCAAAACCAAAAGTGTCTCTTGTATTAAACTGGTAAGTGAAACTACCAATCCCAAGTACAACATTAGTAGTAGCAAATCCTTTTTTCGCCAAACGCTCACAAATTTGTTCTGCTCTTTCCGTTGTGATACTGTCTCCGTATATAGCTCCAATGTGAGCATCTAAAACTTTAAAGCCTTGTGCATTAACAGTCCCTCCAAAAGTTTCCCATAGCAATTCAACTACACCTTTATCTTGTGGAGTTGCTCCTCCTAATTCTTGTGTTTCACCACAAATTATAGCAACTGGATCTCCACTATCAGGCCTAACGACTAATTTACCTTCCCTTGCCATTACATCACCTTTTAATCTTGGTAAGTAGTCGGTTAAAACTTTCCATAAGTCCCAAGTATCACTAACTACAGATAATATTCCAGTTGGGTAAGTATCCATTAAAGCTTTAAAAGTTCCTATTTCATCGTCTTTTGTTCCAGCACACATAACACTGTGCTCAGTAGCGTTTACACTTCCAACCACAAACCCTTTTGCATCATAGTATCTTCTCATTCCTCCAATCACTAGTAATGTATCAGATCCCATAAATACAGCAGCGTGACCTAAACCTGATGCCAAAGCACTTTGTAATCCTCCCATACCTCTCATAGAAAAATCATGTCCTTGAAAATCTATAAACCCTAAATTTTCTTCGTCAGTTTTTTGAGCCCAATCCTTGAAAATTCTTTTATATCTCAAAGCAATTGTAGCTGATGTCATTGGCTGCCACAACATAGTTGATAAGATCGTTTCAAGGTAGTTCGTTACCCAGTAAAATTCAGGTTTCGTATTTACGATAGTTACCATTGGAACTCTAATATTTACTTCCGCTCCTTCTGGTAAAGATTTAACTCGAATTGGTAAATATTGTAAATCATGTAGTGCTTCAAAGTGGCTAACATCATAATCAGTACCTAAATACATTGATAATTCTTCCTTCATTTCACCACACACTTGCTCTTTTGGTTTACTGAAAAAGAAATCTTCGAAATACTCGTGTAACCATTTGAAAACAAACTGCTGACCGAATGACAATACCTTGTCGCACCCCTTTGGAGCATATTTGTTACTTCTAGGTGTCCAATTAGAAAACACTTCCTGTGTTCCTTTTGGGTATTGTTGGTGGTGTCCTGTTTTATATCCGTCTGTTAAAAATAATCCGTTCATAATGTTTTAATTTGCGTTTTTATCACACAAATATAAACTCAAGTAAGTTTACTTTCCAAATTTATTTTGTGTTTATTTTACACTAATTATTTAATTAGCTGATTTACAGGTTAATAAGTTTTAATTCAAAATATCTATATCTTTATTGCGTGAAAAAGACACAAAACATAAACATTGCTGTTGACGCCATTGTTTTTGGGTACAACAAAGAAAATGGTGTTTCGGTACTATTAATCAACAGAAAGTACAATCCCTTTAAAGACAAGTGGGCAATTCCAGGAGGTTTTGTTTTAGAAGATGAGTCGTTAGAAGATGCGGTATTTAGAGAATTAAAAGAAGAAACAGGTGTCGAAATCAATTATTTAGAGCAGCTATATACTTTTGGTAAACCAGATCGGGACCCAAGAAGAAGAATAGTTTCAGTTGTATACTTTGGACTTGTTAATTCTGAACAGTTTTCTAAACTATCTGCAGACACTGATGCATCGGAAGCGAAATGGTTTAATATCAAAGAATTACCGGAACTAGCATTCGACCACGATTCAATTCTTGAGGTTGCAATTGAAAGAATTAGGAACAAAATCAAATACCAACCTATAGGCTTTGAACTATTAGATGAAAAATTTCCCTTTTCCGACTTAGAAAATTTATACTCAATCCTCTTAGATAAAGATATTGATAGAAGAAACTTCAAAAAGAAAATTCAGAAACTGGGAATTTTAGAAGAATTAAATGAAAAGGCTAAATCTACTGGAGCTGGAAGACCAGGAAATCTTTTTCAATTCAACAAAAAGAGGTACAAAGAGTTATTAAATAATGGGATGCACTTCGAGATATAATACTAAAAGAGAAACAAACTTTTGAATTCAAATGAATAATCTAAGACCCAAGTGGGCATCGAACTTTTTAAGTCTGGATATCAGTCACTTACATTTTTACCCGAAAACCTAAAAACAAAAAAGTCGCTGAAAATCAGCGACTTAATGTATTTGTGGGCCCAAGGTCCGAATTATCGAACTTTTTGAAGGAGGATATTGAGCTCTTGAACGACAAATCAAACAGAATGATTGGAAAAGAGCGTGCTAAGCACCTCTATTCTTCATAGGAGAAAACCTTCTAATCAAAATTTTATTGATTGCCCAAAGTCGTTTTTTCGTAAAAACTATAAATTACCTTCATTAATAATAAACTGAACTAAGATAATAATACATAAGATAGAGTTAGTTGTACAATGTGTGTCAATTGATCAAAACCGATAATATTAAAAAACACCCTATACTTTTTCACCTTATACGCTTTTCTGGAATACCTTGAAGACACAGCGTCCGTTAAAGTATGGATTACAAAGGTTATTAAACCGAAAAAAATACTGTTATCGATTGACAAACCATTTGTAATCAAACTATATAAATACATTGTCACAATCATACCCCCAGAATATATCACTGTATGAGAAAACAGTGCCTTCCAAGAATCAGATTTGTTTTCAGCCATCCATTTTGTTTGGCAAAAGAAATCAAAAAACCAATGCGCAAACACTAAAACAAAAAGAGATTCTAAGGTGATTGTTAACATGACACTCCGTCTTAAAGCTGCGTGAATCTTAAATATGAAAAAAATGTTCAGACATGTTGAAGCAGCAAGAGCGAAAATCATCTAATGATTAGTGAAAACTCTCCTGCTGCCTAACTTGAATAAAAGCTTAAAGTGTTGAATCAATACTACTATTAAAAATCGAATTATTGACTCCAAACTACCGGTATCCTAAAATTTCCATTTCAGAAGTAGTTACTCTTCGTCTTCGTCCAAGGTTTTCTTTAAGGTAATAGATTTCAGTTTTGTAATTTTTAATTCTTCATAATAATCCTCACTGTCTTTTTCACCTATTCCTGTAATTGTGTATGTAATTAGAAACGCTGCTCCTTCATGTTTTTCTGTTTGTAAATCGAATTTCTTTAGTACATCAGCACTGACATGGCTAAAATCTACGTAGTTTCCGTCCTGATCTTCAAAAGTGTATATTTTCATGTCCAACTCATAGCCAGAATAAAATGCCTTTAATGTATTTACTTGTCCAAGGGAAATAAAGGAAACTAGTATTCCAAAGACCATGATTATAGATTTCTTTTTCATTTTTTATTTTTTTTATTAAAAATTAATTTATTATTTATTTTCTTCTAAATCCAAACTTTTCATATTGGAATCCTAGTTTGCTGCAATTAAACCCAAACTTTCTTTCTCTTTTCAATTCATAATTACCTCTTTTAGTTTTCATAATATTCAATTTATCGTTCTTTCTAACATTCAAAAATCTAATCAGTTTTTATTACTGTAAATATAAATAAACTAATTGTAAATATCTTTTCAATAGTACAAAGTGAGTAAAATTTACTATAAAATAGTAACAATGAAGTGTTTTACAATTATAAAGTTTTGAATGCGTGACAAATCATTGATTTAACCTAGAACACCTATCTCGATTTCTTTTTTTAGTATAAAAAACAACGAAACTGCAAGAGGAATACGAACAAATTAAAAACTAAGAGGCGGTGTACTTAAACCATTTGAATGCCGTTTTTCACCGAATAGAATCCGTCAGATACTTTAAAATAGTATCTATTTGTTCAGGATTAACAAATGCATTACACCGATATTTAGGAGGGTTTAATATTCCTCGATCAACCAATTCATTTAACAATGGTAAATGTCGGTGTGTTGTTTTCCCTAAAAATAGATTATCCATCTTAACTCCTTCTTCCTGAAAAGCTAACATTTTCCTGAAACCCCTCAAATACAAGTAGTCTTTCGTAAATCCACCACCACGATATACACGTGTAACAAGGTAATAAAGCATGTTTTCATCAGGCCTAAACTCATCTAACAACATTTGATAGGTTGTTTTAAAATCGTTTCCCTTTGTCAATGATTCTACAGCGAGCACACGCAACGCCAATTCTTTAAGTCGTTTAATGGTTAAGCAACCACTTAACATTTCACTCATTATTGCTAAACCTTCTTGT
>Ga0209603_1001499_pt1 | contig 24098 bp, 25 predicted proteins | sample COGITO_mtgs_1206_FD_184812 | JGI IMG/M metagenome (GOLD analysis project Ga0209603, IMG submission 184812) | Pelagic marine microbial communities from North Sea - COGITO_mtgs_120607 (SPAdes) (version 2) | ecosystem: Environmental > Aquatic > Marine > Epipelagic ... | reverse complement strand
TAAAAATTGCTCTTGTTGGTTCTTTAGCTAAAGATAAGGATAGTCCTCTAGGAAATTGGAAAGCTAATGGTCCAAAAAACTCTGCAGTCTCTGTACTGGAAGGATTAAAAAGAGGGAATACTAATACCTTAACCTATAAGGAAGGTCCAAGGTTAATAAATAAACCAACATTTTTTCATGAACATGTTGATATTAATAATAGCGATACGACTGGAACTAAAAAAGCACTCAATTCTACTAAAGATGCTGATGTGGTTATAGCTGTTTTAGGGGAACATGGATTGCAATCAGGAGAAGGAAGAAGCAGAACTAAAATTGACCTACCTGGGTTACAAATGAATTTTTTAAAACAACTCTATAAAAAGAATAAAAATATTATTTTAGTATTAATGAATGGAAGACCCCTTGATTTATCTTGGATTGATAAAAACATACCCGTTGTAGTTGAAGCTTGGCATTTAGGTACTATGAGTGGCGAAGCGATCTCTTCAGTACTTTATGGTGAATATAACCCATCCGGAAAATTACCTGTTTCTTTCCCTCGATCTATTGGGCAAGTACCTATTTATTATAATTATAAAAATACGGGTAGACCAGGGCCAGGAGGCCATGTTTTTTGGTCTCATTATAATGATGAAAAAAATGACCCACTTTATCCTTTTGGTTATGGCTTGAGCTATTCTTCATTTAACTATTCTGATTTAAATATTAAAAAAATTAATAAAAATTCAATTAAAATTAATTTTAAAGTTACTAATGAGAATAATGTTGACGGTGAAGAAGTTGTCCAGTTATACATTCGAGATCTATTTTCATCTATAACTAGACCTGTAAAAGAATTAAAGAGATTTAGAAAAGTAGGATTTGTTTCAAATGAAGAAAAGAGTATGTCTTTCACTTTGAACATTGATGACCTGGGCTATTTGGACAATGATGGAAACTTACTATTTGAAGAAGGTGATTTTGAAATAATGGTTGGTGGAAGTTCTAATACAAGTTTAAGTAAAACAGTCACCCTTTAATTTAATAAACCATCCTAGTATAGATAATAATATATCTTATTATACATAATATATATTATACGAAATTTTATTATAGTAATTCTTTTTTAAATAGATCCATCTTATCAACCTCCCCCATTAAAAGTAACTTATCTGAAGTTTTTAAAATAGTATCTGAATCTGGATTTATTACTGTTTCCCCTTTTATGTCTACAATACCTACAATTAGTATATCATACTTTTCTTTTATTTGACTCTGTTTTATAGATTTTTCGTGGAAAATATTTAAACCATTAAGTGAAATTTCGTCTAAAGTAAGGTTTAGATCTTTATGTTCGTTTGGTATCAGTGATATGGAATCTTCTACTTGAGGCTTAAATAACATTTCAGCCATTCTATGACCACCCGCAGTGTAAGGATTTACAACTTTATTTGCTCCTGCTCTAATTAACTTAGATTCATTATCTTCTCTGGAGCACCTACTCAGGATAAATAAATTAGGATTTGCAGTTTTCATTGACATTGTTACAAATAAATTGTCTTGATCGGTATCTAAGACAACAGCAACACCAGATGCTTTATCAACTCTTGCCATTTCTAATGTTTCTTCAGATGTAGCATCACCATGAATGCAAAACATTCCCTTGGATCTTATAATTGCTGCTTTTTTCTCATCTTTTTCTATGATTAAAAAGATAGATTCTTTTTGGTGAAGCTCATCAGCAATAATAGCACCCATTCGCCCATAACCACAAATTATGTAATGTTCTTTAAGATTTGATATATTTTTTAACATTTTTTTATTCCTGAATGAACCTAATTGAATTAATTCTTCGCTGATAGTTCTTATAAAAGCACCAATTCCAGTTACACCAAAGATAATTAGTAAAATCGCCCATATTTTAGTCGCATCATTTAAAGCATGCACTTCCCCATAACCAACTGTAGACAAAGTAATAACGGTCATGTATATACTATCTATTATGGACCATTTATTGCCACCTAAAAAATAGAAACCAACTGAACCAGTGGTAACCAATAATATGAAGTATACAATTATTCCATTACGTTTATTTATCATTTTAATATTGAACTATAAAAAAAAAGGGCTTTAATAAGCCCTTTTAAAGATAATATTATTTATAACTTCTATTTTTCCTCGGCTTCTTTTGCAATGGCTTTCTGGATAATTCCGAGATCTTCCAGCTCTTTAATTCTCTGGTCTAATCTAGTATTTGTCTGTTCTAAATCTGAAATATTTAATTTAATTTTTCTTAAAGTACCTTTCATTTCAGTAGCAAGATCATCTAAATCACTATTTAGGTTTCGGAAGTTCTTATCAGTGCTTCTTTGAAAATTATCTAATTTAAAACCGACATCGTCAATCATAGTAGCTAGTGAATCTGTATTCTTTTCTATTAAATCAGCATTACTAACTATATCTTTTTGAGCAGTTCTTAAGTGCTTTCCTCTTCCGTTAAATCTTAAATTATATACTCTGAGGCTATCTGAAAATTCATTAAGCACCTTATCTACATGTGATTTATCAGCTAAATCTAACTCATCCATTCTTAGATTTAACTCATCAGTCATGATTTGGAAGTAAAATGCGCCGCCAACAAGAGCTAATAAAATTGCAAAAATAAATTTTTCTTTTCCGTTCATAACATATCCTTACTTTTTACTTTCTAAACGTTTTTCCCACTCACTCATTTCAGGTGCAGCAATCTCTGGAGTTTCACTAACATCAGATAATGATTTTGATTGATCAGCAATTTCAGAGTCCTTTCCTATCATCAAATCATGTAATATTTGGTTTCTTCTGTCAGAGCTAACTTTTAAATCACCAACAATACCTTCAAATTCCTCATTAAAATCTGCAAGAGTACGTTCTAACCGAGTTACTAGTTCTTCAAGCAGTACTTGACCGTAGGTCTCATTAACATTAGACAATAAGTCATCTAACTTATTATTTAAATAGTCGTCTCTACTCTCTTTACTTCCGAAATCAATAGCCATAATGTTTAACAAATTAATTCTTAAAATACAAAACCTAGCTTGGAATTTGATACAAGAAATGTTGGTGCGCAACCATCAAATTAAGGTCTTTTAAGAATTTGCTTATATCCTAACTTTTCTATCGGTTCAATTAAATATAAAAAAGTCTTCTTTTGCACTTTATATGGCAATTTGTCAAACTCTTTTATCTTTTGTAACTCATGGGAATTACCTAAATCAGAAACTGGAACATCCATTTTACCCATTCCTGTTAATGTAATCTTATCAGTTACATGAACTACAAGAGACATTAGCCTACGACCTGTACCCCAATTAAATTCTTTATATTCAGTAAACAAAAATCCATCTTCTGGCGCATATTCTAAAATAACATAACCTTGACTCTCTAAAAGGTGTCGAAGGCTTGCTAATGTTTCAAGTTTATCATTCGCATAAGAGAAATATAAAACCATTCTTGGATAAGTTGGGCAAAATGAAAATTTTATCGCTAAAATAAAAAATAAAACCGATCCCCAAGAACGTACCAAGGTATTAATTAATTACCTTACCTATTCTCTCCCATCTTGGCATCCAAGTATCTAAATTGAGTGAGAAATAAGAAAAGATAGCTTCACCTAATATAAAATTCTCAGGAACAAACCCCCAATACCTTGAATCAAGGCTATCATCTCTATTATCACCCATAGCCCAGTAATAATTTTGTGTTACTTTATATTCTTTTATTTCTTTAATAGAGACACCATCAATAAATAAAAATTCAAAATGTCTTGGCACTAAAGAATTAGACCAAGGTGTTATCAACTCCCCTTTGGGATAATAATTATCTAAGACTTTATCATTTTCTTTTCTTCTTCCAATTTCAAATTGATCTTGTAAGGTAAAAGTAAGGGTTACTTCTTTATCCTGCAGAGTTGCCTTATGACCTTCCATTATCATGATTGGGAGTAAATATTTCCAGTTAGTATCCTTATCTATTTTAAAAGAATCACCTTTTTTAGGAATGTAAATAGGTCCCATATTATCTTTATTGATATTGATATTGGAATGTAAAAAAATATCACTTTGGGAATATGTTTTAGGTATTGATTGCGGTATTATAAATTTTCCATTTTCCCACATTGGAACTTCCAACTCATTAACAAATATTTTTTTATCATTAACTGTAATTGTTTCTCCAGGTCCAGCAACACATCGCTTGACATATTTAACGTACTTATCTCTAGGGTATTTAAAAATCAATACGTCTCCAACAGCAGGGTTTTTAAAAGCTGGAAATGTATAGTAGGGAATGAAAAACCCAATATCTGTATATGGTATTCCTAGCCAATCAGGAGTTCTCATACCGTAAACAAAACGACTTCCTATTAAAAAATCTCCAGTCATTATAGTATTTTCCATACTTCCAGTAGGAACGATATAAGCCTCTAAAACTGTAACTTTTATTAAAAGAACACTTAAAACTATGTAAACGATTGCTTTTAACTCTTTGATTATTTTCTTTTTATTCATGTGTCCTAATTAGAGTTCATTTATTTTGAAAAAATTAATATTTTTCTTTTTTTCAGTCATTAATATCGTAGCAATTTGTAGCTCGAAATTGGAGATATCATCCTTCTGTTTCAAGTATTTATCAGAAGCGCTCTTAAAGTGTTTAATTACGCTTTTATCAATACTCTGGTTAGTAATATATGATTCTTGGACATTAATTAAGTAAATAGTTCTATTTCTAAATGCGATGATGTGAACCGGATTTTTTCTATTAAATTGAAAATTCAGTTCAATTATTTTGTATTTATTTTTGTACAAAAATAATGAAACAAGTTTTACAGATAAAGAGCTAAGTAAATTATTTTCTTCCAGCCACGCCATCGTCGGCATATTCAGTTTTACTGGTTTAAAACTTTTTCTATGTATCGGAGATGCTTTATATTTTCTTAATGCATCCATATGCTTTTTAGTACCATATCCACTATTATTCTCGAAATCATACTCAGGAAATATTAGGGAATAATCTTCCATTATTTTATCTCTAGTAACTTTAGCTATAATAGAAGCAGCTTTAATAGCATCTATTAAGTTATCCCCTTTTATTACCCCCTCATTAGGGATTATGCAATTGTCTAAACTCTCCCCATCTATAAAAGCTAAACTAGGTTTAAAAGGTAACCTATTTAACGCATTTCTCATCGCAACAAACGTAGCTTCTCTAATATTAATTTTATCTATTACCCGCCGGCTAATAATGCCTATACCAATTCCAGTTGATTCTTTTTGAATAATTGGAAAAAGTTTAGCCCTTTTCTTTTTTGATAACTTTTTAGAATCATTTAGCCCTTCAATCATGTGATCCTTAGGTAATATAACAGCACAAGCTACTACAGGTCCTGCTAAAGGACCTCTACCCACTTCATCTACACCTGTAACTGTCTTCAAAAGATTGTCCCCTGAGTAATTATTTTTCTTTATAAAAAAAATACTTCTTAGATAATATAGATAAAAAAAAACCCCGCTTAAGCGGGGCTTTTTTTGAATGTAATATACTATTTACTGAAAACGGTATTCGAGTTCTCTTTCTTGATCGACTACTAATACAGTTCTATTTAGAATTTCAGGTACTATAAAGTTACCGTCCTGATCTTTTTTAAGCTCTTCTAAATTGAATGCCATAGGCTCTAATTCCATTTTATAATTAGTTTTATCATATTTGAATAAACTTCCAGTTACAAAATCGATAGCCCATCCTAATAAATTAGAACCATTACAACAGCTAAACATGTTGAACTTACTTGATAATGCAAAGGATCTATCTTCATATCCCTTCATCTGTAATGTTACTTTAGTAGTTTTATTACCAGGACGCTTGACAGTAACGACTGCAGGAGTTTGACCTACTTCTAAGCCGTCAATCATTATTTTAGCACCACCTGGAGTGGAGTTAAAAGTAATATCATCAGATGTACCTGTAAGAACAGTAGCACAACTACTTAGCATTAACGCAGCAGCACCTAGAGTTATTAGCATTATTTTCTTCATTAATTCTCCTTAATGATTTTAATTAGGTTATATAAAAATAAATATAATTGACTAATAAATCTATACAATAAATAAACTATTTTCCATATAATCCCTTAAACCCCCCTTCTAAAAACAAGTCAAACCAACCTGATAAATAAAGCTTTGAATAAAGGATGGCAGCAAATAAAAAAAAGGTTAAGAATAATAATTTTATAAACTTGCGCCCTTCCAAAACTTATTTATTTTTCTAGTAGATAGCGAATTGGGGCTTTGTCCGCAAAAGTAATAGTCTTTAATAAAGATTCAACGTGTTTAGAGTCTAATTTTTTATTAACGATAGAGTCACCAGAAAAAGTCAAATATATAGGATCAAACATGAAAAAATCAGATAAAACATTTGTCATTATATCAACTCTTGTGATGTATTTTTCCGTAGTAGTACCTTTATTCTTGGTTACATCTCTGTACTTTTTATGAACATCCCAATTCCATATCTGTTCATTAGAGTTGGATAAGATGATTTTCTCAAAATTTACTGGAGTTTTATTTGATAGAGTAAATATTAATTCAGTATATCTAGAGTTGTTCTTTTTTATAATTCCTGTGTTAATCGTAATTGGGAGTTCCTGAGAATTCTTGTTTAAGTATTTATGAGTAAAAACTTTCCTCTTTCCAGATAAATCTTCTATTTTTTTTATACCTGTGTAATAGTTTTGAGATTGAGGAACAAAATCTGCATTGAAACAGCCACTAATTATGAGGGCTATAGAAAAGATAAAAGCATAAAGTAAGGCAGAGCAAATTTTTATTATGTTATTCAAAAAACTCTCAATATATCTAATGTTATAATAAATATGATATTTAATTTAACTTCGTAAATCAAAGATTAAAAAAACATATATTAATTAAAAAATGGAAAAATAATGGATAAGACAAGTTTGAAAATCAAAAAAATAAACAAAAAACCACTATTATCTAAAGGTGTGTTTATAGCTTCAGGTGCTAAAATAATTGGAGATGTAACTATTGAAAAAGATTCTTCAGTTTGGTATAACACAGTAGTAAGAGGAGATATAAATAAAATAACAATAGGAAAACGAACAAATATACAAGATAACTCTGTAATACATGTCGAAAATGATGAAGAAGCTTTTATTGGAAATGATGTAACAACTGGTCATAATTGCATTCTTCATGGATGTAAAATTGGCAATGGAGTATTAATTGGGATGGGGGCAATAATAATGAGTGGAGTAGATATTGGTGATGGATCAATAATAGGTGCGGGTACTCTAGTAAAAGAAAATACCCAAATACCTAAGTACAGTACAGTGGTCGGGGTACCTGGGGAAATCATCAGAATTAATGAAAAAGAAAATTTGGAAAGAAATATTAAGTGGGCTGAAAAATATATAAAATTAGCTAAGATACATAAACAGCTATGATTCGATTTTCTTTAATAAACTGTCGGAGCGACAGGATTTGAACCTGCGACCACTTGACCCCCAGCCAAGTGCGCTACCGGGCTGCGCCACGCTCCGAAACTAATTTTCTATCAGATCTAATATTTCTTTTAATTCTAGTTTGATTTTTGAAAGGATCAGCTTTTGTTTTTCGCTAAATGTTTTTTTACTTGATTGTTTCTCATCTACTTTTAAAATAGAACTTCGAGCTCCATCAATTGTAAACTTTTGATTGTATAATAAATCTTTTATTTCAAGTATTACATCAATATCTTTTTGACGATAAGTTCTATTTCCAGCTCGATTTTTTGGTGGTTTGAGTGATGAAAATTCTGTCTCCCAATATCTTAAAACATAGGCTTTCAGGTCCGTCAATTCACTGACTTCACCTATAGAATAATATAGTTTTTTTACTTTTGGTTGAACTTTTGACAATGTTATTTACTTAAAGTTATACTTTAAAATAAGTGTCTTAGACTACATGTTCAAGAGAAATAAATTAGTTAGTACTTTTTATAAAATTATAAAAAAGACCTTTTAAGACTTTTGCTGTTTGATTCATTTTTTCAGGTGGTTCTACCATAGCTAATCTCATCTGAGTTCTCCCTAAGTTTCTACTCTGATAAAATGATTTCATTGGTGCAAGTAGAATTGAATAAAAACGATCCTCAATTTGAATTTTACCTTTTTCTGCGCAATATTTAGTAAATAACACTGAATCAAATTTTTTATTTACAATATTTTTAAAATCAATAATAAAGTATATGGCAGCTTGAGGATTAGAAATTATTAAACCTGGAATTTCGCTTTCTAAATCTTTTCTTAATTTAAACATTATTTTTTTATAATAATTTTGTTGAGCCTTATACCATAAAAGTAGATTCTCTTTAGTTTCATCTTTTAAAACTCCAAAAATTTCTTGTCCTATAGCATTCGCTGATAGATTAGCAGTATACTCAGAAACAGATTTTTCATGAAAATATAAATTATCAGTCATCAAAGCTCCGATTCTTAGCCCACATGCATTCCAGACTTTTGAACTAGATTCAATGCTTATCCTTCTTCCTGTAATTCCCTTCACCTCCTGTTCAGAGATATTCCATATAGTTGATAAGTTCGTATCATCTCCGTAATATAGTGTACGGTAAGCTTCATCTGAAATAATCCAGATGTTATTCTCAACACATATTTTGCAAAGTTCAATTAAAGTAGCCTTTGATATATATTGTCCAGATGGATTATCATATGGAATAACTACTAATCCTGCAGGGTTATCATCTTTGATAATTTTTTTTATTTTATTTAAATCTAATTTTTCAAAAGAACCATCATTATTAAGTGTTCTTTCATTGGTTACTATTGGAATAGTAAGACGTTTACTAAAATCTATATAGTTAGTATAAGCTGGATCAAGGAGCATTATCGGTTGATTTGAGCTTGGACCACATACACCTAACAACATTAATTCCATTGCAGCTGAACCCCCATCAGTGACATTGCAATAAATATGGCTAGTATCTATATCTAATGATGATAGAATTTCTAGAAAAGCATTTCTTGCATTATCTGTTCCAACGGTTGGTGTGTATTTAACAATACCATCTGAAAAAGTACTTTTTCCAAGATCTTTCATTTTTTGAATCATAGACGGATGCATAGGTAATGAAATATTTCCAATTGCTAGGTTTATGATATCCACTTCATTTTTATCGACTCTATTAGAAAATATAATCTGTGCTTCTCTTATCGCTGAAGGGCTGCGATTTTTAAAATGGTCTGATATATTAGGTTTCATAATAAAAAAAAACGGTGAAAACATCAGAAAGATATTCCCACCGTTTAATATCCATTTATTTTTCTTTTAGAATCTACGCTTTTTAAATGGTTTTCTATCACCGCGTGGCTTCTTTGGTCTTTCAACATAGCCTTCAGGTTTTTCAAGAAGAGCTCTTCTGCTAAAATCAAGTCTGCCTTGATCATCAATTTTGATGAGTTTGATTCTGACTTGATCACCAGGTTTAAGGACATCTTCAACTTTCTCGACACGCGCCCATTCTAGTTCAGATATGTGAACCATACCCTCTCTTCCTGGTACAAATTCAACGAATGCTCCAAATGACATTAGTCTCGTAACTTTCCCTTCAAATTCCATTCCAACTTCAGGTTCAAAAGTAAGAGCCTTAACCATATCGAGAGCCTCGTTGCATTTGACCGTATTTTCACCAGCAACAGTAACTAAACCATCATCATCAACATTAACTTCACATGTAGTATCTTCAATGATTTTTTTGATATTTTTTCCACCTGGGCCAATAAGAGCACCTATCTTTTCAGGATTAATCATAATTGACATTATCCTTGGAGCATAAGGTGAAATATCATTTGGCTTCGGCATTACTTTATTCATTTCATCTAAAATATGAATTCGACCTACCTTAGCTTGTTCTAATGCTTGTTCCATTAATTCAAATGGTAGACCATCTATTTTTAGGTCTAGCTGTATAGCTGTGATACCTTCGCTGGTTCCAGCTAACTTAAAATCCATATCTCCTAAATGATCTTCCATACCTAGAATATCACTTAGAATAGCATGTCTTTTACCATCTGTAATTAAACCCATAGCAATACCTGCAACTGGGGCCTTTAGAGGAGCACCTGCACTCATTAATGATAGTGAGCCACCACAAACTGATGCCATAGATGAACTTCCATTAGATTCCATTATTTCGGAAACAATACGGATTGTATAAGGAAAATCATCATAATCGGGTAAAACAGGTTTTATAGCTCTTTGAGCTAAGTTACCATGTCCAATCTCTCTTCTTCCTGTAAAACCAATTCGACCTACCTCTCCAACCGAATATGGTGGGAAATTATAATGTAGATAAAAGGATTTCTTATAATCATCATTCATACTATCGATGATCTGTTCATCTCTTTTAGATCCGAGAGTAGTAACAACTAACGCTTGTGTTTCACCTCTAGTAAAAAGGGCTGATCCGTGTGTTCTTTTTAAAACATCTGGCTCTACCGTTATTTTTCTTATATCGTCAGTTTTGCGGCCGTCACTTCTGAGACCAGTAGATAATACCTGCTCTCTAAAACCTTTTTTAAAATGATCTTCAATAATAGATTTTATATCTTTTTCATCATCAGGAAAATTCTCTTCTAACGAGGAGAGGATTGAATCAATCATTGCATTTTTAGCATCAGAGCGTTCATGCTTATCCACAATTGTTACTATCTCTTCGACCTGCTTCCCAATTTCTTTCTCAACAGCTTCAACCAAGGATGTCTCTGGCTCAGGGATGATAAACTCATCTTTCACAACATTTAATTCACCTACCAGTTGCAATTGCAGATCAATGATCTCTTTAATCACAACATGAGCTTCTTTAAGTGAGTCTAGCATTTCTGCTTCAGACATAGATTCAGCTTCACCTTCAACCATTACAATTGTCTCATTATTTCCGGAGACAACCATTTCTAGATCTGATTCTTCAATTTGATCTCTGGTTGGATTTATAACGATAGAATTATTAACTCTACCTACTCTTACCGTAGCAATAGGACCATTCCAGGGTATAGTTGAGCACATAAGAGCAGATGAAGCTCCAATCCCAGCAAGAATATCTGGCATATTTTCACCATCACTCTGCAGAACGGTTATCATCACTTGTACTTCATTTTTATAACCTTTAGGAAATAAAGGACGTAGTGGGCGATCTGTAACCCTACTTGTTAATACTTCATGCTCTCCAGGTCTAGCTTCTCGTTTAAAAAACCCACCCGGTATTTTACCACCAGCATAATGTTTCTCGCGATACTCTATCTGAAGCGGGAAAAAATTAATATCACTTCGTGCTTCTTTAGATGCATTTACTGTAGCTAATACTACTGTTTCTCCATAAGTAACTAGAACCGATCCGTTACTCTGACGGGCAACTCTGCCAGTCTCTAATCGCAGGGTTTTTCCTGCAATTTGTGTTTCTTTTGTTTTCATTGTTTTCTTCTTTTTCTTATTTGAGTTTTCTTTTCGACTAACCTCTTATGGATAACTCTTTGATTAATTTAACATACGAATCTGAATTCGCACGTATCAGGTATTTCAGCATTTTCTTTCTTTTTGATACTAATTGTACCAAACCTCTTCGAGTATGATGATCTTTCTTATGAACTTTAACATGATCAGTCAATTCTCTAATACGATGTGTTAGAATAGCAATTTGAACTTCTGGAGCACCTGTGTCACCATTACCTTTACCAAATTGATCTACGTATTTCTGCTTCTCTTCTTTTGAGATAGGCATTTTGTTTCTCCTATTCGTATTTGCCTTGAAAACCAAGACAAAGTTGTTTATCTATACTTAATTGTACTACTAAATCGTTAACGTCAGCGAATTTTACTTCTTCTCTAATCCACTCTAAAAACTCTACATTTAGTATCTCACCATAAAGACTATCTATAGAATTGTCAAAGAAGTGAACTTCAATAACAAATTCTATTTCATTAAAGGTAGGTCTTGTTCCCAAATTACACATTCCAAAGGTATATTGTCCATTAATCATTGCTTTGACAAAATAAACCCCAGATTTAGGTAATAATTGATTATTTTCTGTCGGTAAAATATTTGCAGTTGGAAAACCGAGCTCAGAACCCCTCCCAGAGCCTCTAACTACCTTAGAATTAAAACTGAAAGTTGATCCTAGAAAATTATTAGCTTTATTAATCTCTCCATTTTTTATAAAACTACGTATAATGGTACTAGAAATTTTAATATTATCATTTAGAACTGGTTTTTTTATTGTTAATTCGATGTTATTTTTCAGGCAGTATCTTTTTAAAAACTCAGGATTGCCCTTTCTTTTATTTCCAAAGTGATGATCAAATCCAATAAAAATTTTCTGTGGATTAAAAAAAGGAATAATATAATCATCTAAAAAAGATTCTGCAGATACTTTAGAAAATTTTTGATTAAAGGTAATTATACAAGCATAATCTAAACCAAGTTTTTCTACCAAAGACATTTTACTTTCAAAATTCATTATTAATCTTTTCTTTGTAGAATTTTCAGTTTTAATTATTTGACTCGGATGAGGATGAAAAGTCACTAAAACGGATGGGATTTTATGTAATCTAGAAAACTCTACAACAGATTTAAGTATCTTTTGGTGTCCCTTATGAAGGCCGTCATATGATCCAATAGTTAAGACTGAAGCATTAATGAGATCTCTATTATCTAGGCTTGTGATAATTTCCATTTTTCTTCGAATTCTTCTATAGATGTAGAATCAGCTACACTAAATGAGCCGACCTTAGTTCTCTTTAAACTTGTCAAATATCCTAAAGTACCTAACTTTTCAGCAATGTCTTTTCCAAGAACTCTTATATATGTACCTTTACTAGATGTTACTGAAAATGTTATTTTTTTTGCATTAAAAGATAACAATGAAATTTTCTTTATATTGATTAAAACAGGCATTCTTTCTACTTCAATATTTTTCCTAGCTAATTCATATAACTTTTTACCTTTAATCTTTTTAGCCGAAAACATAGGAGGAATTTGTTTTGTTTCTCCAAGAAATGTATTCAAAACCTTTAATATTTTATCATCATTAAAAGATGGAATATTTTTTTTTTCAGTAACAAAACCCTCAGTATCTAAGGTATTAGTTATTTCCCCTAATCTAATTGTTGCAATATAGGATTTATCTGTTCCCGTAATTTCTGTTAATTGTTTTGTATCTCTGCCTGTAGCTACAATAAGAACACCGTTTGCAAAAGGATCTAATGTACCTCCATGCCCGACTTTCTTTTCTTTTGTGATAAATCTGATTTTTTTAACGACATCAAAGGATGTCCAACCAATAGGCTTATTAATATTTAGAACCATAAAAACTATTTTTTAAGATTTGTTTTCTTTAAAAGTCTTCCAATTTTTTCTTCATATATAAAAGTTTCATCGAGGTAGAATGATAAATCAGGAGTACTCTTAAAACTGAGCTCAGGTCCCATAAATTTCTTGAATGCCTTCCTTTTTTTATTCATTTCTATGGTGACTTTATCTAGCGACATAGTAGGGTTTAATACCGAGAAAAATACTTTAGCTGAGCGTAAATCAGGGGCTACATCTACAGAGGTTATGGTGATAAATCCTAGACTTAGAAGGTTAATATGTTTTAAATGAATATCTCCCAAGATGACCAGGACTTGATTATTCACCCTCTCCATGCGACTAAAAGGCTTTTTAGAGTTCAACTTAGAATAAGCTTACGCTTTACCTCATTTATCTCATATACTTCAATTATATCATTTTCTTGGAATTTTTTAATACCATCTATACCTATACCACATTCAAGACCATCTTTGACCTCTTTAGCATCATCTTTATGTCTTTTGAGAGAGTTAATTAAACCTTCAATTAAGAGCTCACCATCTCTAATAACTCTAGCTTTCCCATTTCTAATTATAAGACCTTCCGTAACTCTACAACCGGCAATAAAACCTATTTTAGGAATCTTAAATTGAGTGAGGACTTGAGCTTTACCAACACTACTTTCAACTTTATCTGGTTCCAACATTCCTTCCAGTGCTAACGTTAATTCTTCAACTGCTTGGTAAATAACTGTATACGTTCTTATATCTACACCAGCTTGGTTTGCCTGTAGCCTTGCATTTGAATTAACTTGAACATGAAAACCTATTATGATAGCTTTGGAAGCCTCAGCCAGTAGAACATCTGATTCAGTAACCATGCCCACACTTTTATGAATGACTTTAATTCCAACTTCATCTGTTTTTATTTTTTCTAATGATTCTGCAAGCGCTTCAACTGAACCATCCACATCTCCTTTGATAATTAGAGGTAGAGTTTTGATATTTCCCTCTTTAATTAGTGAAGACATATTATCAAGGGAAAAAGCCATTTTTTTCTGTTCGATTTCCCTTCTTACTCTTTGTCTTTCACCTGAAATTCTTTTTAATTCTTTTTCATTATCAACAACTGCAAAGCGATCACCAGCTTTAGGAACCTGATCATAGCCCTGTATTTGTACGGCATCTGATGGGCCAGCTTCTTTTAGTCGTTGACCGTGTTCATTTGTTATTGCTCGTACTTTACCTGGATAATCACCACAAATAAAGGGATCTCCAACTTTTAAAGTGCCCTTACTTATTAGTACAGTACCAACTGGGCCTAAGCCTCTATCTAGCCTTGAGTCCACGACTGTAGCTTTTGCATTACAATCTTTGTTTGACTTGAGTTCTAGAACATCCGTTTCCAATAAAAGACTTTCCATTAAAGTATCTATACCCTTTCCTGTCATAGCGCTTATTTCTATATCTTGATACTTACCACCCCAAGTCTCTGTTAATACTTCATGTTCTGAAAGAGAACGTCTAACTTTTTCTGGATCTGCTCCTGGTTTATCCATCTTATTTATAGCAACAACCATTGGGACGCCCGCTGCTTTTGTATGGCTTATCGCTTCAATAGTTTGAGGCATAACAGCATCATCTGCAGCAACAACAAGTATAACTATATCCGTTACTTGAGCACCACGCGCTCTCATTGCTGTAAAAGCTTCATGACCGGGAGTATCCAAAAAGGTCAACTCTCTTTCATTATATTTGACTTTATAAGCACCAATGTGTTGGGTAATACCACCGGATTCTCCTTCTGCAACTTTCGTTTCTCTAATGTAATCTAAAAGACTTGTTTTACCATGATCTACATGTCCCATTACAGTTACAATCGGAGCTCTTGGAGTTGCATTTTGTAAATCTGCCTCATCATCCTCTTCAATAAAAAGCTCTTCACCAACATCCGTACGTTTTTCTGGTTTAAAATTAAAATGATCAGCTAATAGTTCTATAACATCCCAATCTATTCTTTGATTTTTAGTAACAAGCATACCGAGCTCGATACAGGTCTGTATGATATCACTAGAAGTGACTTCAAATAACTTACCAAGTTCCTCAACATTGGAAAATTCTGCGATTTGAATTACTGGTTTTTCACCATCTGGAAGTTCAACAACTTCTTCTCTATTTCGCCCTTTTCTATGAATCTTTTTCTTATTTTTAGTATCCATTTGAGCTAGGATACCCTTGACTTTAGTTTTTACAGACTTCTGATTTTTATCATTTTGCTGATTTTTCTTAATGGAAGAAGGCTTTCCTCCAGAGGAACCAATTGCAGATTGCATGTTCGTTAGATTAATTGATCGTAATTTATTAGTAGATTTAAATTTCTTTTTTAATTCTTTAGCCTTTGTGTTCGAGGTTTCCGTTTTTTGCGGCTCGGATGGAGTTTTCTGCTTCTCTTCGATTCTTTCTAGTTCATTTTTTTCTGCTTTTTTCTTTGCTTCTAATTCCCGATCCTCTTTTTCTTTTTCTAACTCTTTTTCTCTTGACAATTCTTCTTTCTTTTTATTTTCGGCTTGCTCTAGCTGTCTTTGTTCAGTGAGAGAGAGTAACTGTAATTTTTTGGAGGACTCTTGTTGCTTTTTAAGCTTTACAACATGAATCTCTTTTCTAACTTGTTCTTTTCTAAACCTCTCAACCTGCTCTCTATCCTTTGCGAATTCTGCCATTATCATCTGATGGACTGATTCATCTACTGGAGACATATGACTTGAGACTTCTATTTTTTTTGAAGTCAAAAATGAAACAATATCTGTATGAGATATATTCAACTCTTTAGCAATTTGAAAGATTCTTAATTTGGCCATATTTTTTCTACATTTTTAGGGTTATTTTGTTCAATATTACTTTTTTTCAGCAACTAATGCATCTGGTGAAGGAACTATCTCATTTTCATCTAGATTAGCTTCATTAAGGATTTCCTGTATATCCTCAACCTCTTCAACAATTGGTTCTATTTTTCTTTCAACAAATGCTTGTACTGCTGAATAAATATCATCAAGTATATCTTCTTCAAGACCAGCGATACTCAACAAGCTGTCCATATCTGCATCTAATAAGTCTGAGACCACTACAACCTTAGACTTACTTAATAAAGAGGATATTTTACCATCAATACCATCAATTTCTGATAGAGACGTTTTTTGATCTTCTTGGATACGTTCATACTGATTAATACCATAAGCATCGATCTTGTAATCAGTTATTTTTGAAGCAAGATTGATATTCATTCCATTTCTTCCAATAGCCGCGTCAAGAGAATCATCTTCAAACAATGCGACGCAATATCTTTTCTCATCATCTATGAATAGCTGTGTAGGCTTTGCAGGTGAAAGTGCACGACTTATAAGAATTTCAGCTTGTTCGCTAAAATTAACAATATCAATTTTCTCGTTGTTCAGCTCCCTAACAATAGCCTGAATTCTACTCCCCCTCATGCCCACACAAGCACCAACAGGGTCAATTCTGCGGTCATTAGATCTAACAATAATTTTTGCTCTTTCCCCAGGGTACCTAGCAATAGAAGTTATATCAATTATTCCATCCTCTATCTCTGGAACTTCAATTTCAAATAACTTATATAAAAAGTGATTATCACTTCTCGATACAATAATATCTGGTCCTTTTGAGGTTATTTCGACAGATTTAATGACAGCACGTAGAGTATCCCCACGTCTATATCTTTCTGAATTTATTTGCTCTCTTTTTGGCATTCTTAATTCTGCCTGCTCAATATTGATAAAAACACCGTCTCTCTGTACTTGATGAACGGCCCCAATAACTATTTCACCAACCCTATTTGCATAATCTTCATAGATATAGTTTCTCTCTACATCTCGGAGTCTTTGTGCGAAAAATTGCTTGGCAGTAACTACAAGACGTCTTCCAAATACTCGAGGGTCTATAACTTCAACAAAAATATCTCCCACCTCTAAATCGGCTGCATCGGGTTCTTTTTCTATTGCATCTTTTAGGAGGATTTCCACCTTGTAGTCATCAATCTCATCTACGATAGTTTTTTCTGCATAAATTTCTATTTCACCTTTGTCTAAATTGACAATACAGCTACAATTTGACGAGTCCCCATATTCTTTTTCAATTACATAAAGGAACAATTCCTCAAGAATAGTTGCAAGTTCTGAACGCTCTACATTTTTCTCCCTAGCAATTTCGGAAAAAACTTCAATAAGCTCTCTATTTACCACATTGTCTCCTTTATCTTACTTGAATGAAACTTTGACTTTAGCTGCCAAAATGTTATCAAATTTTAATTTAAAAATATCTTTTTTAGACTTTAGTTTCAAAAAGTCTTCACTTACCTCAATTAATTTTCCATTGACAGATACAATTTCATCATTATTTGTATACTGAACTTTTAGTTCTCTATTAATATTTTTAGTATACTGAAATCTTTTTTCTAAAGGTTGCCCAATCCCTGGCGTAGTAACCTCCAGTCTAAACCCATCAGGAAATAAATCAATTAAATCGTCTGAGTCTCTTAACTTTTTTGTTAGAATAGTAGTATCCCCCAAAGTTATAGGGTCAGAAGAATCAATTACGATTCTTATATAATGCCCCTTACCGCCTTCGTTAAAAGACATCAAGATATGATTTTCAGCCATATTAGATTGGATTATATGTTCTAATTTATCTTTCATAATAAACAAAAAAGCGGGTTTTCACCCGCTTTTCAGCTTGAAAAAATAGATATATTAAAACAGTTTTACAAGTCTTTAACTTGCGATTCTACCAAGTAATTCTTCTGCATCTTGCTTTTGTGAGGTAGGCAGGTTTTCGGAAGTAAGAACCTTTAGAATATTTTGTCGTGCATCCTCGATACTACCAATCGATATTAAAAGATCTGCTTCATTAAGAATTAGTGAATTTTTTTGGTTTACTAACGAAGTTTTATTAATTGCCTTTCTAATTATTTTAATAGCATCGGGGACATTGCCATTTTTTATTTTTATATCAGCTAGCATTCTTGCAGTTGCAGCTAAAAGCATTTTATTTTCCCCTTGATCATTGAAACTATTTAAATGTTCAGTTGCTTGATCAAAATCGCCTTCATCGTAAAATATTTTTCCCAGAAAAAATTCTGACTCTACCGCGGGCTCTGTACCGCTAAAGTCATCGAGCACTGTTTCAAGTTGAAACTTTGCATTTGTCAAATCTTTTTGGTCTAATGCAACTAACGCTTTACTTAGAGCTGCAGTACCTTTAGAGGTATGATCTCTATTTTTATTAGTCAATACCGTAATACCAACAATAACTACAAGGATACCTATCCCAATTTGAGCATATAGGGATTTGTTATGTTCAAAATGAGCTTGAGCGGTATCGACTGATTCTAAAAAAGGGTCTCTTTGAATTTCTTTTTGTGTTATTTTCTTTTTTGGCTTTAACATTATTTTAACCTTTATATTTATCCTATAAATTGATACAAATATTACTATAATTCTAAGCCTAAATCTAATAATAGGTTAACTAATTGGATTAGTAAGCACAGCTATTGATAAGGTAAAGTATCTATATTTTTTTATTTATTAATTACTATTTTAAATTTTGGGAGTCAGCCTATGCAGATTAAAGAAAATACAGTTAGAAAATTTTTATCTAAAAAAATGCAACAATTAAATAATATAGTTGCTGATCTAGATACACTTGTAACTGAGATTGGCTCGAATTACTATAGAGTGAGCATATTTGGTTCCGCTCGTTTAAAACCAGATACGAAAGAATATAGTCAAATTTATCAACTGGCAAAAAAATTAGCAAAAAACAATGTAGACATAGTGACTGGGGGTGGTCCAGGATTAATGGAAGCTGCAAATGCGGGAGCTAAAGATGGAAGCTCTGAATCTAAATCTTTTGGATTACATGTGGACTTACCATTTGAGACTTCGCCAAATGGTCATCTAGATGTTACATATCATCATAAAAAATTTAGCTCAAGACTTGATGAATTTATGAGAATTAGCAACGCAGTAATTGTTGCTCCGGGAGGAATAGGTACAGTTTTAGAACTTATGTATACCTGGCAATTAATTCAAGTTGGACATATAACAGCAAGGCCAATAATTCTTATAGGTACTATGTGGCCAGGTCTTTTAGAATGGATGAAGTCGGAGGTGTTGAAAAAAAAGCTTATAAGTAATTCTGACTTTGATAATATTTTAATTGTGGAACAAGCTGAAGAGGCATTTGATTTATTGAAACCTCATGTGAAAAAATTCTACTTAGATCATAAAGAACAAAAATAAAAATATAACAATTTGTCAGAAGATCAATCTGTATTGTACATTAATACTTCTTCCTTTTTCTGGCATTACCAGCTTTATTCTAGACAGATGATTATAATACTCTCTATTAAAAATATTTTCAACCCCTAAAATAAATTTATGCATCAGCCTTTCAGAGTTTCTAGTATAGCTAGTATTTAAGTCAAAAATACTATACCCGTTTGTTGGCCTTTCAAATTCGCCTAATCTCGATTGTTTCAAGGCTTGCTTGTAAATAAGATCCATTGTAAATGGATTTAAATTTAATTCTGCAGAAAGAATAAATTTATCAGGAGGCATATATGATAAAGGTATTTTTTCCGATAAGTTTTCACCTCTTGAGATAGACAAACTAGTAAATATTTTTATATTTTTTGTTAGATTGTAATCAATTTCAGATTCAAATCCATATATTTTAGTTTCCAATCCTTTCATCTGATATTTATACAACCATCCAGCGCTTCCACTACCCCATTCAATATAATCAGCTCCAGTAACATACTCATTTCCTAAAGCAGTACTTATATGGTAATTGGGACTATAGTTGTGGTATAATGTGAATCTTATATCACTTTTTCCGGTTATATATTCTATTGAACTTTCCAATCCAAGAGTATTTTCAATTTTCAAGTTAGGTTCTCCTATCTCATAAGAGTAAGTACCTAAGTGTGGACCATCAGAGAATAGATGGTCTATACTTGGTGCTCTACTTGTAAGCATACCACCGAAAGATAACTTCCATTTGTTCAAGTTTCTATATCCACCAACTGCTCCTGAAAATATAGTATAATTTCTATTTGTTACCTGATCTTCTTCAATATTGGATAGAAATAAAAAAGATTTTTCAGGAACAATATATAAATGTTCAATTCTAGAGGAAAATTGAAAAATCGTCTTGAATATTTTTTTTTCATACAAACCGAATATAGCAGTTTTTATTTCCTCTGTATCTGGAGTCCAGTAAAATCCGCCAGCTTTATAATCTCGATATTGAAATGAAGTCCCAACTTTTATATGATCATTAGATAAAAGACTTTGAATAGAGAAAATATTTTGCCCCAGTGAAACGGTTGAATAATTATTCCCGTTTTCATATTCACTATGGGAATAAGAAATATAACGTTGGTCAATATCTAATCTTTCAAAACCTCTATATTTTACGTCTTTATGATAATTAAGTTTTTGTGACCTTTTGGTCATTTTAATGTCTACACCGTCAATATGGCCTTCTAGACTTCCAGGTATACCATAATCCATATTAATTTTATCAAAAGAGATGATAAGCTGATTAGTCTTACCAAAATATGAATAACTACCAGTTAGTTCATTATTCGACAATCCTGTATTAGATAAAGTTTTGTTTGGAGAAGTTTGATTTCCAGTTTCTCGCTCGAGTACAGAAAAACGAAATTGGTTCCTTATATTTATTGGTAAATATGTGATAATATTTACATATTTACTATTATTTGAAGACTCAGCGCCAAGAACGGATTGATAACTAATATGGTCAAAAATCGGGTTATTCCCAGTCTCTCTGGAAACATCAATTACACCTCCAATTGTATTTGATCCATACAGTAAGGTCTCCGGTCCACGAATGATTTTTATTTTCTTATAAGAAGCCATGTCTACACTTATGGCATGATCAGTGGAAGTATTGGATAGATCTCCAATAGTTATGCCATCTTCAGTTAATAAAAAACGATCACTTTTATAGCCTCTTAATACAGGTTGTCCTACTGCTTGCCCCATGGATTGAATAGACAGTCCAACTCTATTTTCAAGTAATTGAGCTAAGGTAGTTTTTAGGTTTTTATGATAATCATCTCCAATAAAATCTATGTTAGAAGCAAAACTGATTGGTTCCATTTTATTATGAGAATCAACAATAATTTCTTCAATAGAAATTGTATCTCTGTTTAAAAATAATTCACCAATGTGAAGATTATCATTGAATAAAACTATCTTTTTCTCGAATCTTTCATATCCAATCATTGAAACGGTTAAGGAAAATTCTCCAAAAGGAATATTTTCAATTAGAAACCTACCTTTAGAATCAGAGCTAGACCCAAGATTAAGTTCTTCATAGTAAACATCCGCACCTTCAATGACCTTCTTGTTTTCATCCAACAATACACCAGATACCGAACCCTCTTTGGAAACTAAAACTCCCAAAAAAAGGAAAAAGATAGATTTTTTAATAATTTGTATTACTGAAAGTTTAATCTTTAAATCTCAAAGGGATATAGATTTCATTTTATTACATCTTTATATTAAAAAGAATAAATGCCTCCCGCGATTAAGCAGGAAGCATTTACGATACCTAATTAATACTATTGAACTGTAACAGTTACATTGTTTGTTGATGTATAATCAGCATGCCCATCATGCATAAGTTGTAGCTGAAAGCTAGTAGAACCAGCGCTTACTCCAATAATATGAATTGCATTACCATGCTCACCTTCTTCCTCTTCTTCTTCATGAGATTCAACTTCTACGATCGCAATACTTGCATCTGCACCTGATACTGCCAGACCATCGCCCTCTTCTTCATCATGGTCTTCATCATGGTCTTCATCATGGTCTTCTTCTTCATGTTCCATTTCATTTCCTTCATCGTCTAGAAAATGGACAGAGAGTTCAAGTGTGTCATTCACACCAAGAGCGACGCTTCCAGTAACTGCACCCTCAAATTCTCTATAAAGTTCATTTCCGCTTGCATCCTCAAGAATAAAACCGTCAGCGTCTGTGTGATCCTCATCATGATCATGATCATCATCCTCACAGCCAGTTACAAAAAATAGAGAAAAAGATAATAAAAAAGCCAAAATTGACTTTAAAGTATTTAATAATAAATTCATTTTACGTACTCCTAAAAATATTCTGTTAAATACATACTACTATATCTGTAGTATGCTGTATTACTTTTTTATATAAGAATTAAAGGAGCCTTGGTGGAGGTCGCGAAAATAGATTAAAAGGGTACGATGCTTTGAACGCAAAAGAGTCTACATCTTTAGTTATTTTCACCTTTTTATGAGTATCTTTACTTGCCCAATTTTTAGATGTCGCCTTGCTATTTTTGTTAAGGCACTTTATACATTGGTGATGATCTGAATGATGACTACCCTCATCACATTCAGGGCTACAAATACTATATCCATCGTAACTATCATGATTATGTTCATCTATATGAAATGAAGATGCCAACATAAAAAACATAGTCGCACAGGTAATGAATATTTTCAAAGTAGATCTCATGTTAAAATTTCAAGTTTATTAGCTTATCCAACAAGAGTTTCTTTTGGAATACATAAATTATTTTATCTTATCTTTAGTTCTTTACTGCCAATTAACATACCAATACATAAAAATATATATTTATATGAAATTTCATGTGCATTAATGACTAAAGATAGCCAATATATATCCTGTAAAAAAAAGTAAGTAAGAAACGGGGATATAATTAACAAAAGTAGGTTATATCGATGAATGTAATTAATGAACTTCTGGTATGATGTTTGAAAAAAAGTAATAATGATTAGGAAATAATATGCACTAAAAGGAAGGCTGACTCTTGTCTCAACAAAATAATCATTAACTGAATTAATAATTAAATCATCCTGTGAAGCAGTAATAATATAATTTTTTTTTAAATATATAATATTATCTAAATAAGGTATAATTATTTCATCTAAAAAAATACTTTGTATCGGCCTGACAACTCCAAAGTAAAGAATCACAAAAGCAAAGAATCTATATAAATATTTCAAGAGTCTATTAATAAAGTACTCTTATCAGTAAAAGATATAGTTAGATACCAAAATAATAAAACAATTGGATAGAAAAATAAGTACGAACTACTATCATGAATAATGTTCCAGTATTGAGGAAAAATAGAATTAAAATATGCGAAAAAGGCAATACGACATGAGTTTGAAAAGAACAATACAAATGATCCAGAGACCAAGAGTAATCCTTTTAACTTAGGAGCTGTAGGATAAGCAATAATAAAACCGGAGAATAAGCCAAAAAGCTGTAAACCATTGCAACCGTTATTAATTTCAACTGCCTTGGAACCGACTATAGAAATTATTCGATTATCTGTATTAACAAGGTAACCTAAAAATCTTAGAATACCTGCGCCTATAGAAACACCTGAGAGACTTAAAAAAGTATCTAATCTACCATCAGGTAAAAAGTAAAGATCGTATGCTAATTGCCAAGAAATAAAAATTATCAGCGAAGTAGCTACAAACCTCGCTAATGGAGTCAGTTTATTTATTTCTTATTCCTTAGTTTTTTATAAGCCATTGCACCACCTAATAAAGCGAGATACCCTAATCCACCGATAGGAGCCTGTGATGGTGTATCCGGTACAGTGATGCCCTGA
>Ga0209603_1001498_pt1 | contig 24108 bp, 24 predicted proteins | sample COGITO_mtgs_1206_FD_184812 | JGI IMG/M metagenome (GOLD analysis project Ga0209603, IMG submission 184812) | Pelagic marine microbial communities from North Sea - COGITO_mtgs_120607 (SPAdes) (version 2) | ecosystem: Environmental > Aquatic > Marine > Epipelagic ... | reverse complement strand
ATTCCAATAATTCCAAATACCTCCATACTATTATTTTAAATTACAAAATTTATTTCTTCTCTAAAATACTAATTTTTAGAATTTTAGGGTTCTTTATTTTATCTAATCTTTTTAGTCGTTTTTCCATTTTAAATTCCAATCCCCATACTTGTTGTGGGGTGAATATGTCGGTTCTTTGAGGTTTGAAGTTTGATTCATTCATCATATCACTAATCTGATAATAGTAATATCCCTCATCTCTTTTTTCCTTTATGTAGTTGTATTTTTCTATTTGTGAAGAGGAGAGTGGTAATACCCAAAGTTTCGGAGATGTTACTTCTACTTCAACTAATAGATGGGTGATTAAATACCCCCTATCATACTCATTCCACAGTCACGGACTTTGCTAGATTTCTAGGCTGATCAACGTTTTTGTCTAGCATTACAGCAATATGGTAAGACAATAACTGTAACGGTATCGTAGTAAGAAGTGGCGAGAGGAGTTCTATAGTTTCAGGAATTTCAATTACATGGTCTGCGATTCCTTTAACTTGGGTATCTCCCTTGGTTACCACAGCAATAATTTTCCCCTTACGTGACTTTATCTCTTGTATGTTACTAACGACCTTTTCATAATGCCCGTATTTGGTAGCAATTACTGCGATTGGCATGTTCTCGTCTATAAGCGCTATTGGGCCATGCTTCATTTCTGCTGCCGGGTATCCTTCCGCGTGTATGTAAGAAATTTCTTTAAGTTTCAAAGCACCTTCAAGCGCTACAGGAAAATTAAAACCACGTCCTAGATACAAGAAATTACTCACATCCTTATATATGGCGGCAATTTCTTTTGTTAATGTCTCTGATTTTAAAACTTCTTCTACTTTTTTAGGAATCATTTCTAATTCCACTAAGTGTGCTCTAAAGTCTGTGTTTGATATTGTTCCTTTTGCTTTTGCTAGGCGAAGCGCAATTAGTGTAAGAACAGTAATTTGAGTAGTAAACGCTTTTGTTGAGGCTACTCCGATTTCTGGTCCTGCATGGGTGTAAGCACCAGCATCTGTTTCTCTAGAAATTGATGAACCGACAACATTACAAACTCCAAACACAAAAGCGCCTTTTTCCTTTGCAAGCTTAATTGCTGCTAGGGTGTCTGCTGTTTCTCCTGATTGAGATATTGCAATGACCACATCCGAATTGTCAATGACCGGGTTTCGATATCGAAATTCTGAAGCATATTCAACTTCAACAGGCACTCGCACTAATTCTTCAATTATATATTCTGCAACTAGTCCAGCATGCCAAGACGTTCCACAGGCCACAATAATAATTCGGTTGGCATTTAAAAATTTAGCCATGTGATCTTCAATACCAGCCATTTTAATAATACCCTCATCCGTTAGCAAGCGCCCCCTGTAGGTGTCTTTAATAGCGTGCGGCTGCTCAAAAATTTCTTTAAGCATAAAATGGTCATATCCCCCTTTTTCAATTTGTTCAAGATTTATTTTTAGTTCTTGTACATAAGGACTAACAAGCCTATCATCCTTTATCTTTCGGATATTTAAAGGATTATGTAATGAGATAATCGCCATTTCTTCATCTTCTAAATACACGGCATTATTGGTGTATTCTAAAAATGGAGATGCATCACTAGCAATAAAAAACTCTCCTTCTCCAACTCCGATAGCTAGAGGACTTCCTAGTCTAGCAGCTACAATTTCATTTGGTTTTTTAATATCAAATACTGCAATTGCATAGGCGCCGATAACTTGGTTAAGGGCGACTTGAACTGCCTTTCCAAGTTTTAAGCCGTTATTTTTTTGAATGTCTTCAATCAGGTTTATCAATACCTCAGTATCTGTGTCTGATGAGAAATGATAGCCACGCTTAATAAGCTCTTGCTTTAGAGCCTCATAATTCTCAATAATTCCATTGTGGATAATAACGAGATCTCCAGAATTTGAAAAGTGTGGGTGTGAATTCGTGTCGTTAGGAATTCCGTGAGTAGCCCAACGAGTATGTCCAATTCCAAGACTTCCTTTAGGCTCTATTTGTTGAGAAAATTTAAGTTCTAAATCTGCAACCTTCCCTTTGGTTTTTGATAGTTTTATTTCCAAGCCGTCATACAATGCTATTCCTGCACTGTCATACCCCCTGTATTCCAGGCGCTGAAGCCCTTTAAGGATTACTGGGTATGCATCGCGATGGCCTATGTAGCCGACAATTCCACACATAAAAATTAGTTATTAGGTTCTGTATAATATATGTTTAGTTTTGGCCTCTTAGCTGAGTTTGGCGAATTGTTGCCATGGAGAATTACACTTCTTGGAGTCAACACTGTTCCTGAAGGAATGCCTTCAATTTCATTTGCGTCCTTCAATTTTCTTGAATTCACAGCGCCTACATTTGAAGAGACAACAATTCCTAGTTTTACATTTGTTGAATCTTTTAAAATTATACTATTCAAATGCTCTGTGAGCCTTACTTTGTATTTCTTGTGCTGAACACCCTCACTATCTGTTTCTGTTGATAAGGGAACTAAATGAGTATACTTTGAATCCGCAGAAGCAGTATTAACAGTTTGGTCGAAGAAGTAATCAGCAACATATATATTATTGTCTAGATCATATACGTAAACTCGATTTGGAATATCAGAGTTGGAAAGCGTTTCTTCGACATAAAATTCTAAGAATGCTTCGTTAATTAATCGCCTAACAGTTGTTTGTCCACCGTCAATCTCTCTAAACTCATTTAGATAGTCCTCTTCGGAATTACCTAGCTCATCTTCAGAAAACAACTCTATTACTGCCATAGACCCCTCACCACCTTTTAGATAAAGGTAATCGTCTCCCTCTAAATCTGTTGAAGTATCATTTATGGTTTGTAAAATTGAAGGATCAAAGTTGTTTTCAAAAATATTAACTCTGTTTCCTGAAAAAGTGAGTTCATAATTTCCCTGTACAGTACTCGTTTCCTCTTCTCCATCAACTGTTATAATTTGGTCATAGGTATAGTAAACAACGAGGCTAGCCTCGTTAGATAAAAGATCAAGCTGCATCATGTGACCTTCTGTTTCTGTAATGGGTTCGGCCTTAAAATATAAGCCCCTGAAGTAGTTAATAAAACTATCTTCTGCTCCAATAACAGCATCTTCTTCTCTTGAAAGAAATAAGTCTTCCCAAAATCCTTCTGGAGGGCTTAGGAAGTCGGAGTTGTTGTGTAGATGGACCCTAAAGCTTGGGTTTAATGTGTTTGTCACCTCAAAAGCCTCACTCTCTTCATTATATGTTTCTAATTCAATACTTTCTAAGCTTGGAAAATAACTACTGTTATAGTAAAGCAGTTGTGATTCAAGAGCTGATGACTCAATCAGTTGCCCTGAAGAAAGTGATCCATCTGAATAATAGTTTTGAGCGCCATCTATTGCTGCACTTGGATCATATTTCCTGAGTAAGAAATCATTTTTAAAAACAGATAACTTAATTGGACTTGATCCATATAATGAATCAAGTTCGTATGTCGTTACATCTTCAAGTGTGGATGCATTACTGGAGTAAGGAATTGTCAAAATTACAGAATCTAAAACAGTGTTAGTCCCAAAGGTGGGATTGTAATCTCTGGGGGTCATTTGCCCTACAAAACTGACACTGGAACCGCCAAAAACAGGGTCATGATAAAAGCCTAGTAAGTTGCCTTCTAATTTATTAGATTCAAAAGGGGTTATTCTTTTATTGTAAGTCTTGATTGGATAGGCTCTATTTTGAATCTCAAAATCTGGAGTCCCTACAATACCTGTCCCAATTTCTGAGAACTCGTTATCACATGAATGAATCATGGCAATAACAGAAAAGGCACAAGTACATTTTAACAAAATAGAACGGATAAATTTCATGTCAATAGGGTGCTTATTATAAAATTTTTGTAGTGTAGAAATCGGTGTAAGCTTCTGCAAAAGCCTCAGGGTACTGATAGTCTAACACAGGCTTTTTACAATTTGTGAGGTATTCTTCTAGCTCAGCAGGGAGTTCTTGGGATCCTTTTATAAGTCCATCAGAAAAATCAATCGCAACTTTCATCAAGTTACAATAGTTAGGTATTTTTAAACCATCAATATGAGCTTCTTCAATTTCATCAAACTTAATCTTATCGACTAGGCCAGTATTTAAGTTATCGTCAAAACTTTGACTGTACACAGAGGTAACAATTTTACTTTCTTTAAATAATGGTTCGTCTTTATAATATTGTTTTAGGTAAAGAGGCAATAATGATGCTAGCCATCCATGAACGTGGATTATGTCTGGAGCCCAATTTAATTTCTTAACGGTTTCAATTACCCCCTTAGCAAAAAAAATAGCGCGTTCATCGTTGTCATCAAACAACTGTCCATCTTCATCCGTTAGGGTTGCTTTACGTTTAAAATACTCTTCATTGTCAATGAAATAGACTTGAATCCGTTCTTTTGGAATAGAAGCAACTTTAATAATTAAGGGCATGTCCAAATCATTAATTACCAGGTTGATTCCTGAAAGGCGAATGACTTCGTGAAGTTGATGCCTTCTTTCGTTAATATTTCCATAGCGCGGCATGAAGATTCGTATTTGCCCCCCCTGTTTATTTATCATTCTAGGCGCTTCAAACGACATTGAAGAAATCTCTGTTTCAGGCAAATATGGAACCACCTCTGACGAAACGTATAATACTCTCTTATCTTTCATATATACTAAGGGTTTGGGTATTGACAATAAAACTCGCGCAAAAATACAAAATTTTATGCAGATTAACCGTAATAGTGTAAGTTTGCAAACTGTTAATTATTTACCAAATGCAAGTTTACACAGCTAAAACAGGCTTAATCGCTCATATTAACAAACAAAAACAACCTGGTTTATCATTAGGTTTTGTACCGACCATGGGGGCTCTTCACCAGGGGCACTTGTCGTTAGTTAAAGCCGCATTGTCCATGAATGAATATGTTGTGGTAAGTATTTTTATAAATCCAACTCAATTTAATAATCCAAATGATTTAATTCATTACCCCAGAACCTTAGATAAGGACGTTAGTTTGCTAAAGACGCTATCAAAGGACTCGATTGTCGTTTATGCTCCGTCTTCGGAAGATCTATATGGCTCCCAAATAAAGTCAGACTGCTTTGACTTTGATGGACTTGATTTAGAAATGGAAGGAAGTTCGCGGCCTGGTCATTTTGACGGGGTTGGAACAGTCGTAAAACGCTTGTTCGAAATTGTACGTCCGGACAATGCTTATTTTGGTGAAAAAGACTTTCAGCAATTACAAATAATTAAAAAAATGGTAGCAATCACAAAACTGCCAGTTAAGATTATTGTATGTCCAACTGAGCGGGAGGCTAATGGTCTCGCGATGAGCTCTAGAAACGCTCGTCTGAGCCCTGCTGAATTTGATGCGTCGGCATTGATTTATAAAACCTTACAATACGTTAAGAAGCAATTTAATTATGAGAGCAGGCAAGCCCTCTCTAAATGGGTGGTAAATCAGTTTAGTACTCACCCATTATTTGAACTGGATTATTTTCAGATTTCAGAAGTAGAATCCTTAGCCCCTATCAAGAAAATGTCCCTGCATAAATCATGCCGTGCATTTATTGCGGTAAACATAGGAGACGTCCGATTAATTGACAATATAGATTTAAATTAATTATATTTACCAAAATGCAAATACAAGTTGTAAAATCAAAAATTCACCGTGTAAAAGTTACTGGAGCGGATCTTAATTATATCGGAAGTATCACGATTGATGAAGATTTAATGGATGCTGCCAATATTATCCAAGGAGAAAAAATACAAGTGGTTAATAATAACAACGGAGAGCGCTTAGATACATATGTGATTCCAGGGCCCAGAAAATCAGGTGAAATCACTCTAAACGGTGCTGCTGCACATAAAGTGTCCATTGGAGATGTTTTAATACTTATCACCTATGCTTTTATGGAATTACAAGAGGCTAAGGAGTTTAAGCCGTCTTTAGTATTTCCTAACGAAGCCAATAATTTACTAAACTAATTTGAACTCAAAAATGAAATCAATACTCAAAATAAGCCTGCCACTTTTATTAAGTGTTGTAGCGGTTTGGTATTCGTTTTCAATAATACCTTTTGGTAGCTTGGTTGGTTCTTTTAAAGAAGCAAACTATTCCTGGGTCATTTTAGGGACATTTCTCGGGCTATTAAGTCACCTTTCTCGAGCCTACCGTTGGCGATTTCAGTTAGAGCCTATGGGTTACAATATTAAGCTAGGGAATAGTGTAATGGCTGTTTTTGCCACCTATTTAATTAACTATACAGTCCCAAGGGCGGGCGAGATTGCTAGAGCTTCAATACTTACAAATTACGAAGGGGTGCCATTTGAAAAAAGTTTTGGAACGATTGTTTCAGAACGTATAGCTGATATGGTTGTCATGCTTGTAATTATTGCAGTAACGCTTTTTTTACAATATGATTTTATCTTTACAAAACTTTCTGAAAATATTGCCCCTTTAAAGATATTAATAGGTGCTATTGCGGGCCTTATTTTAATTGTTATTATAATTTTAATCATTCGAAAAGCTCAGTCAAAAATAGCTTTAAAAATTAAGTCTTTTGCAATGGGCCTAGTTGAGGGGATCCTTAGTATTTTTAAAATGAAAAAAAAGTGGCCTTTTATTTTCCACACCCTATTCATTTGGGGGATGTACATCCTAATGTTTTATGTTACTTCACTTTCGATTCCTGAAATAACCAATATTCCTTTTGCGGCAATTTTAATAGGCTTTATTTTGGCTAGTTTTAGTATCGCAGCGACTAATGGGGGAATAGGATCTTATCCGTTGGCTATTTATGCAGCATTCTCTATTTTTAATATTCCTGAAGACCCCAGTATTGCATTTGGGTGGATCATGTGGACTTCACAAACACTTATGATTATATTATTTGGTGGGTTTTCACTTTTTTATTTGCCATTCTATAATAGAAACCACTCAAAATAAACTTCCAAATAGCACAATTCTTTTTCGCTTATTTTCTTAACTTGGCAACACCAAAATATATATAGATACAATATGAAGTTTTTTGTAATTTCCCTACTGTTAAGCTTTCACCTGACTTTTTCTCAAACACTTTATGAGTCTATAGAATCGGAGGAATTAGGGACTACACGCGAATTAAAAATTAAGCTCCCTCGAGATTACAATGTTAATGAATCTCAGTCCTACCCCTTAATCATTGTTTTTGACGGAGATTATCTTTTCGATGTAGTCGTAGGCAACGTTGATTACAGTTCATACTGGGAAGATATGCCCGATGCTATTGTTGTAGGAATAAATCAAACAGAATCAAGAGCTGATGACTGCACCCTTTCCGTAGAGGATCACTTACCATATAAAACAGGGGCTAAATTTTATGATTTTATAGAAACAGAACTCATCCCTTTTTTGACAGATAGCTACCGTTGCTTAGATTTTAGAATCGCTATTGGTCACGGAGAAACGGCTAACTATATTAATTATTTTTTCTTTAAAAAATCGCCTGTTTTTAGTGCTTTTGTGGCATTAAGCCCAAAGTTAGCTCCTTTTATGCAAGACAATCTTACAAGAAAAATGAGTCTTGAACAAAAGGACAGTAAGCTCTTTTATTATTTATCTACCTCTTCTCTAGATATTAAGAGAAACAGAAAACATGCAGTCGAACTTAACTCTAAGATTTCGCCTATAGAAAACCCAAATATATTCTATGAATTTGATGATTTTGAAGGCTTAACGCATTATTCACTCGTTTCGCGCTCTGTTCCAAATGCGTTAGAAAATATATTTTCGATATTTCAGCCTATTAATAGAGAAGAGTATGAGACTAAAATCATAACACTGCAGTCTTCTCCTGTAGATTATCTAATCGAAAAATACGAGACAATTAACGAGCTTTTTGGTGTTGAAAAACAAATTTTAATTAATGATTTTAGAGCTATTTCAGCAGCAATTGAAAAAAACAAACAGTACGAATTTTATAAAGACCTAGGGAATATGGCTAGAAAGCAACATCCCGATACTGTGTTAGGTTTTTTTTATTTAGCACGTTACTATGAAGAGACAGGAAAACCTAAAAAGGCAATGAATGCATATAGGTCTTCATACACGCTAGGCAGTATTCAGGGCTACTCAAAAGAAGATATGTTAGATCGTGCAGACGAAATTCAAAAAGAATTTGGATACTAATGGCTAAAGTTAAAACCACTTTTTTTTGTCAGAGCTGTGGAGCTCAATCTGCCAAATGGCAAGGACAATGTACCTCTTGTAAGTCTTGGAATACAATCGCTGAAGAATTGGTACAGAAGCCCGACAAAAAGGATTGGAAGCTTGGAGCGCAAAACACCCCTAATAGGGTGTCTAAGCCGTTAAAAATATCAGAAATAGACACGGCAAAAACCGTTAGAATGGACACTGCTGATGGCGAGTTTAATCGGGTGCTTGGCGGCGGGATCGTTCCAGGGTCCTTGACCCTATTGGGAGGAGAGCCCGGGATAGGGAAAAGTACATTAATGCTCCAAATTTCTTTGAAGCTACCATACAAGACTTTATATGTTTCTGGAGAAGAAAGTCAGAAACAAATTAAACTTCGAGCAGAACGAATTCAGCCTTTGAACGATACGTGTTATATACTAACAGAAACAAAAACACAGCATATATTTAAACAAATTGAAGCGCTTAAACCTGATGTGGTTGTAATCGACTCAATTCAAACCTTACAAAGCGATTACCTTGAAGCCTCTGCGGGAAGCGTATCGCAAATTAAGGAATGTACAAGTGAGCTAATTAAGTTTGCAAAAGAAACCGCTACCCCCGTAATTTTAATAGGCCACATAACCAAAGACGGTTCAATTGCTGGTCCAAAAATATTAGAACACATGGTTGATACGGTTCTTCAGTTTGAAGGGGATAGAAATCATGTTTTTAGAATTTTAAGAGCACATAAAAACCGTTTTGGATCCACCCACGAACTAGGGATTTATGAAATGCTTGGAACCGGTTTACGAGAAGTTACTAATCCTTCAGATATTTTAATATCTAAAAAAGATGAAGCCTTGTCGGGGAATGCCATAGCCGTTACTCTAGAAGGGGTTCGTCCTTTACTCATAGAGGTTCAGGCCTTGGTAAGTACGGCCGTTTATGGGACGCCCCAGCGGAGTGCAACTGGATTTAACGCCAAACGCCTTAACATGCTTTTAGCTGTATTGGAAAAAAGAGCAGGCTTTAGACTTGGGGCTAAAGATGTTTTTTTAAATATTACAGGGGGTATTAATGTCGATGATCCAGCTATAGACCTAGCAGTAGTCGCTTCGATTTTATCTTCAAATGACGACGAGGCCTTAGCCAAAAATTATTGTTTTGCTGGTGAAGTAGGCTTGTCTGGAGAAATCCGACCCGTTCAGCGTGTGGAACAACGGATTTTGGAAGCAGAAAAACTAGGCTTCGAAATTATATTTGTGTCAAAACACAACAAGATAAGCCTAAAAACATCCGCTATTAAAGTTCAATTACTTACAAAAATAGAAGATTTGGTAGAAATCATAGGTTAACGGATAAAAAAAGCCAGACACATATGTCTGGCTTTTTTGTTTGTCAAAAGAAGGTCTTAACAAAATTCGTTGTAAGCATTCTTTAAGTTTTCTGCGATTAGTTCTGCTGGTCGCCCTTCAATATGATGACGTTCTAGTACGTGAACTAATTCACCATCTTTAAACAAGGCCATACAAGGAGAACTTGGAGGAAATGGAACCATATGCTCTCTTGTCTTTTGGACGGCTTCTTTATCTACTCCAGCAAACACTGTAACGGTTTGAGTTGGGAGCTTTTCGTTATCTAAACTCATAATAGCACCTGGTCGCGCATTGGCAGCTGCACAGCCACAAACCGAATTAACAACGACTAGAGTTGTGCCCGATTGTGCTAAAGCAGTGTCTACAGCTTCAGCGTTATGTAATTCTTTGAAGCCTACTTGCGTCAAATGTTCACGCATTGGTTTTACTAATTCTGCTGGGTACATGTTTGTTTGTTTTTAATTAAAAAACAAAGATACACATTTGTCTGGCAATTATATTCTTTTTTTGAGGGTGTAAAGTGTTAAATTGACTATAAATTTCTAAGAAATTTTTGAGCTTATTAATTGTGGCTATTCTTTTTTTTGTAGGTTTGGTTTTTAATTTAATCGTGATAAAGGATGGGATTTTCGAAATGGATAGGAGCCTCAATAGGATGGTCTTTTGGAGGGCCAATTGGTGCTATTATTGGAATGGCAGTAGGAAGCCTTTTAGACGCGTCTTCAAAAGGAGGAGCTTCCAACAGTCGAAATCAAGCCGCAACTCGCTCAGGGGATTTTGAGGTTAGTTTATTAGTCTTGGCTTCTATAGTTATAAAAGCAGATGGCAAACAAGACCAGCGAGAACTGGATTTTGTACGGGCACAGTTTGTTCAAATGTATGGTAAGGAACGCGCAAATCAAGCTTTCAAGCTATTTAAAGAAATTTCTAAGCAGACTAATATCCCTACCCGTCAGGTGTGTTTACAAATTCGTCAAATGATGGATCATGCGTCACGACTTCAACTAATCCATTTTTTATTTGGGATTGCAAAGTCCGATAATCACGTCGATGAATCTGAGGTAAAAGCAATCGCTTTAATTGCTTCTTACTTAGGGGTAAGTGTTAGAGATTTTGAAAGTATCAAAGCTATGTTTTACAAAAGTTCTGACATGGCTTATAAGATTTTAGAGATCGAAGAGACGGCAACCAAATCAGAAATTAAAGCTGCGTACAGGAAAATGGCTAAAAAATATCACCCTGATAAAGTCCTTCATTTAGGAAAAGAACATCAAAAGGGTGCTGAAGAAAAATTTAGAAAGGTTCAAGAAGCCTATGAACAACTTCACAATTAGAGGCAGATTGATTAACTTGCCAAAAATTTAAAAATTTGATGGATCAAATTATTTCTTACCTCAGTGGCATAGATCCGATTTTAGCGGCTTTATATGCATCTCTTTTTACCTGGATAGTAACTGCTTTAGGCGCTTCGCTTGTTTTCTTTTTTAAAGGTATGAACAGAGGGCTTTTGGATGGGATGCTTGGTTTTACTGGAGGTGTTATGGTGGCTGCCAGTTTTTGGAGTCTATTGGCGCCAAGTATTGAAATGAGCCCAGGAGAAGGTTTTTTAAAGGTACTCCCTGCAGCGATTGGTTTTGGAATGGGCGCCCTCTTTTTATTTGGACTCGACAAAGTACTTCCACATTTACATATAAATTTTAAAGAAAGTGAAAAGGAAGGGGTTAAATCCCCATGGCACCGTACTACTTTATTGGTGCTAGCGATTACACTTCATAACATACCAGAAGGGTTAGCAGTAGGTGTTCTTTTCGGAGGAGTTGCAGCGGGTATTCCTGAAGCAACTATTGGCGGTGCTGTTGCACTAGCCCTTGGAATTGGTATTCAAAACTTTCCAGAAGGGCTAGCGGTTTCCATGCCACTTAGACGTCAGGGAGTTACTAAATTTAAAAGCTTTTGGTACGGACAGCTTTCGGCAATTGTAGAACCTATTGCTGCGGTAATAGGCGCTGTCGCAGTCACCTTTTTCACCCCTATCTTGCCTTACGCTTTGGCATTTGCAGCAGGGGCTATGATTTTTGTAGTAGTTGAAGAGGTAATTCCAGAAACACAGCGCGACAAATACACTGATGTTGCAACGCTTGGTTTTATTGGGGGATTTATTGTAATGATGACCTTAGACGTTGCCTTAGGTTAGCAGCCGCAACCATCATTGCCACAATCCTTTTTGTTTTTACCAGACTTCCATAACTGCTTTCGGAACAAATAAAGTACAGCAATCAACACAACTACAGCAATTATTAGAGTTTGTAAAGAAGTATTCATTTCTAGTTATTTTAAAAATTGAAAGGCAATTAAGGCACATATATACGCAATCGCCGTCATTCCAATGAGTTGAAGAATAGGCCATTTCCAGCTTTTAGTTTCTCGTCTAACAATGGCAAGGGTACTCATGCATTGCATGGCAAAGGCATAAAATAAAAGCAAGGATATTCCAGAAGCAAGCGTAAAAACCTTGGAGCCATCAGCATAGGTTTCATTGGCCATTTTTATTTTAATCGTTTCTATATTTTCTCCTTCTCCGGCACTTCCTACACTGTATATTGTAGCTAAGGTTCCTACAAAAACCTCTCTAGCAGCAAAAGACGCTACAAGCCCAATACCAACTTTCCAATCATACCCTAAAGGCTTAATAAGTGGTTCGATTGTTTTTCCTACAATCCCAATATAAGAGTGCTCAAGTTTAAAAGCCGCAATTTGATCGTTAAGCTCAGAGGTTGATTGAGTAGTTGAGGTTTCTTTGACGTATGATTCGGCATTATTAAACTTATCTCCAGGGCCATAGGAAGCCATCACCCATAGAATAATGGAAATAGCCAAAATTATTTTACCAGCTTCAAAAACAAATGTCTTTGTTTTTTCAATGACGGTGATAATTACATTTTTTAGTAAAGGCAGTTTATAGTTAGGCATTTCTACTACAAAAAATGTTTTGTATTTTGTTTTTAAAATGCGGTCAAGTATATAAGCCGAAAATATAGCCATCCCAAATCCGAGCAGGTACAGCGCCATTAAAGTTAGGGCTTGGTAGCTAAGCCCAATAATAGAGCCCTCGGGAATAACTAATGCAATAATAATAAGATATACAGGGAGTCGCGCCGAACAGGTTGTAAAGGGCACTACTAGAATGGTTATTAGACGCTCCTTCCAATTTTCAATATTACGAGTAGCCATGACTGCAGGAATTGCACAAGCAGTTCCTGAAATTAAGGGCACTAAGCTTTTTCCACTCAATCCAAATCGTCGCATGACGCGATCCATCAAAAACACTACACGGCTCATGTATCCACTCTCTTCCAAAATAGAAATGAATAAGAATAAAAAGGCGATCTGGGGAATGAAAATAACAATTCCACCAATACCCGATACAATACCCTCAGCGAACAAATCGGTAACTTTTCCCCCGCCAGGAAAGGTGACTTTGACCCATTCTGCCAAGCTAGCAAAGTTGGTATCGATGAGGTCCATTGGAACCGTAGCCCAATCATAAATCGCTTGAAAAATAGACAATAATACTAAGAAAAAGATGACATACCCCCACACTTTATGAATCAGTATTCGGTCTAGTTTGCTTCTTAACCCTGTTGCTTTAGAACGGTCAATCGTTTGGCCCTCCTTTAAAATACTATTTATAAACTGGTAGCGTTTTATAGCTTCTTTTTGTTGTAGTCGTTTTAATTCCTGATTTGATTTTGTTTTAAATCTTGAAATGTCTAGTTCCTGGCGAGTGATTTTTCCAAAATTCGCATCCTGTGTAATAACTAACCATAATTTGTAAACATCTTGATTTGGAAAGGCTTTTTGTAGGCTTTGGAAATAGTCTTCATCAATTAGAGTGGTGTCCAAACACGGTTCAGTAGAGATGGTTTTATAGCCTTCAATAAGCTGCTTTAACTCTTCTATTCCTGTGTTTTTACGGGTGCTTACAAGTGCTATTTTTGTGTGTAACTTTGCTTCTAGCAGTTCAATATCTAATGCAATACCCTTGCGGCGCATTAAGTCACTCATATTAATCACTAGTATAGTCGGGATCTTGAGGTCTTTAATTTGTGTAAACAAAAGTAGATTTCTCTTTAAAGTTTCCACATCACTTACAATTAAAGCGACATCGGGGTAGTCTTTGTCATTTTTATTAAGTAATAATTCGATCACTACATTTTCATCCAAAGAGGAAGCATTTAGGCTATAGGTTCCTGGAAGGTCTAATACGTTAGCTTTTACTCCACGCGATAATTTACAAACCCCTTGTTTCTTATCAACTGTAATTCCAGGGTAATTTCCCACTTTTTGATTGAGACCGGTCAGGGCATTAAATACAGATGTTTTCCCTGTATTTGGGTTTCCAATTAACGCAACATTTAGCTGTTTACCCATTTGTTTTTTCAATTACAATCAAGGCTGCAGTTTCTTTTCTAATCGCTAAAAAACTGTCATTCACATTCAAATACATAGGATCAGAAAACGGCGCTAACTGAAGTAAGTGAACCTCGTTACCAGGAAGACATCCCATTTCTAATAATTTTAGAGGGATATTTTCAGATGAGCTATCGGTTATTATGCCTTTTTCACCTTTTTTAAGATCTGCTATTGTAAAGCGCATGCTTATTTAGATTCATTTTAAAGAAGCAAAAGTAATAAAAAGATTAGTTTTTATACGATGCTTTCAGAACTTTTATATCCTCAAGAAGTCGTTCAATTTCTTCTGAGTCGGTCCCATCGTAAAATCCGCGAATTTGTCGTTTCTTATCTACTAACATAAAATTCTCGGTATGGATCATATCAAAAGGGCCGCCGTTACCTGCGTTTTTAACGGCGAGATACGATTTACGTGCCAATTCATAAATTTGTTTTTTGTTTCCTGTTACCAAATTCCATTTGGAAGAGTTTACTAGCTTTTTTTTAGCATATTTCTTTAGTTGTGCGACGCTATCAACTTCAGGAGTTACCGAGTGTGATAACAATAAAACTTCTGGATCGGAGATGGTTTGTTTTTGAATGTCGTACATATGATCGGTCATGATTGGACAGATGGTCTGACAGGTTGTAAAGAAAAAGTCGGCGACATAGATTTTATCTTTATAAAATTCTTGAGTAATAGTATCTCCATTTTGATTTATCAAACTAAAATCGGCGATGTGATGGTATTTTTTTTGATGTTGAATAGTACTGTCTACCAATTCATAATTGACTTGGGCTGGCTGATAGATTGGGAGTATTTTCTCAGGACTAAGAATACTATAAAACAGTGTAATAATAATGCAGGATAACACAAAAAGTGTGGTGATGAATAGTTTATATTTTTTAAAAAAAGAAGCCATATCAACCTAATTAGGACAGTAAAAGTACAATACAGAACTTAAAATGTTGACAATAAAAACCTAAAAATACAGACCCATAATAAAGTTTTTGTTTCTAATCTGAAAACTTTACATTTGTTGGCTTAAAGTTATACAATACTACATGGAATTTGTTATTAAAATATCACAGTTTTTATTGAGTCTTTCTTTACTCATTGTGCTGCATGAATTAGGTCATTTTATCCCTGCTAAATTATTTAAAACACGCGTAGAGAAGTTTTATCTTTTCTTCGACGTCAAATACTCTTTATTTAAAAAGAAAATCGGTGACACTGTGTATGGAATTGGTTGGCTGCCTTTAGGGGGTTATGTAAAGATTTCTGGAATGATTGATGAGAGTATGGATACGGAGCAAATGGCACAAGAGCCACAGCCTTGGGAATTTAGATCGAAGCCGTCATGGCAACGTTTGATTATTATGCTTGGCGGGGTTACCGTTAACTTTTTACTAGCAGCAGTGATTTATATATTTATGGCCTTTTCATATGGTCTTATTGATATTGATGCTAGTAGCGTTGATGGAGGTTATGAAATTAAAAGCTCAGTTTTAAAGGAAATTGGACTTCAAAATGGAGATAAAGTGACTGCGATTAACGAACATAAAATCGTAAACATTTCGGACATTAGACGTTTTATTATAGAGGCTAAAACAATGACTGTTTTGCGTGATGGTAGTCCAAAAACTATAGAGTTCCCAACAGACTTTTTGGGACAGTTAAGCGCAAGTAAACCTAAAGGGCTGATAGATCTCCGAGAGCCATTTATAATCGCTGACTTTCAAGAAAACTCTTTTAACGCTACGGCTGATTTAAAAGCAGGCGATATTTTGACGTCCATAAACCAAAAACCGGCACGTTTTAGGGATGAAATAAGTCCGCTACTAGAAACACTTAAAGGGCAAGCCGCTGTGTTTAGTTTTGAAAGAAATGGTAACTTAATCACCCAGGAATTACAAGTTAGTAATGAAGGTGAATTAGGAGTCATAATTACAAGATCTATGCAGGACTACGAAAATGCTGGCTTCTTTAAAATCATCAAAAAAGAGTATAGTTTTGGTGAGAGTATTCAGGTTGGGCTTAAACGTTTTAGCTCAGAAATGGATTCTTATTGGATGCAACTAAAACTTATTTTCACGCCAAGTACAGGGGCCTTTAAAGGAGTTGGAGGCTTTAAAGCTATTTTTGACATTTTCCCTAACACTTGGAATTGGGAACTTTTTTGGAATAGGACTGCCTTACTGTCTATTATGTTAGGAGTGTTAAATTTATTGCCTATTCCTGCACTAGACGGAGGACATGTGATGTTTTTACTATACGAAATGATTTCTGGACGTAAGCCAAGTGATAAATTTATGGAGTACGCACAAACAGCTGGATTTTTTCTTTTAATATCCTTGGTGTTGTTTGCCAACGGCAATGATATTTTCAAAGCGCTATTTGATTAAATAATTTATAAAATGTATTTGTATAGAATAAAAAATACTATATATTTGCGCTCGCAATAGCGAAGACACTCCTCCTTAGCTCAGTTGGTTAGAGCATCTGACTGTTAATCAGAGGGTCCTTAGTTCGAGCCTAAGAGGAGGAGCCAGTTATAAAGCCTTTACAGAGATGTAAGGGCTTTTTTTATGCTTATACATTAACCCAAATTTAGTGAAAAAAAGCATCTACTGGCAGTTTACTGGCAGTAAATAGACAGTTGTTTTTGATTCTTTAGGAAATTAATTTTCTAATTATTTTTTACTTTTTAGTAATGCAATTTTCCTTTTTGAAATATCAATAACTTGGGTTTTAGAAATCTTATCATGCCAACCATTATCAAAAAAAACAAATGACAGTGGTTCTAAAGGAATGAATCTAGCTAAAGTTCTGATAAAAATATTTTTTGGATTTGTGCCATTATTAGAAACAATCTTAGTACTAGTAATTATCTTTCCTATTGTAGTGTTAAAAACACCTTCAAAGAACAAAAAATACAATAAAATTAATGCATAAAGATAAGAGCTTTGATAATTATTAAAGTTTGGGAATAATAAAAGTTGGTAGGTAATCACTATTATTAAATGATCAATAATAAAGTTGAAAGCCCGTTTAAGTTTACTCGCTTTTATATCATTATCAAAGAATGGTATCAAGTAAATACTATGTCTTAATAATGTATCTTCAATATTATTAATAATTTCAGGTGACATTTTAGTTTTTGCTTCATCAAATGATTTTGAGGGGTAGAATTTTTTAAAGAAAGCAACCACCTCACTCTTCTGATCATTTCTTAGTACAAGTAATACCGAGCTATCTATTGTTTTAATCTCTAAGACTGAATAATGGTCAAAAGTAGAAAATGAAAAAGAAACTAGTTTTGAAAAAGCAACCCCATATTTAATTGATGAGAAGTTTTTTGCTAAACTAATAATTAAGCCCTTTGGCATTTCTGTCAAGTGGATAACTTCCCCTCTTTCAAATTGATTACCTCCCTTTAATTCATTATCAAATTCATTAATCCCAGAAATATAAATTAACTCTCCTTCCAAGGAATTTTCATTAGCAAAGTACCATTTTTCTCCAACCTTATTTTTTAATTCTGCTTTATTCATGTTAAATCTTAAAATACACTATTTAATAGATAGTACAATTTATGAGATTTATTTCAATCTGTAACTATATAAAGAAACAGAGTTTAAACAAAAATCAAGAATAAATTTAAAAAAACATCTAAAGAACCATTTAAAAAAAGGCAAAAGAAAATCCCTGGCATTTTTCAGTATTTAGAAAAAACCAGTACTATTAAATTATTAATTTCCACCTGACAGTCCAATTTTATACCACAAGGATGATTTAGTAATCAGTGTTTATTCACTAGCCTTGGCTGCTTATCCACCCCATATCAGATTTTATACAATAACAATTTTCATAGGTATTGGAGAAAACTCAGGGCAGTATGTTTCTGTTTTCAGTGCACTTACTTAGCTCTTACCCCTACAATCCAACTTCTGACCCTATAACTACCCACTGGGCCCTCTAGGGTGATCCTCTTCACTAAAGAAGAGACCTATACTTTAATATAATAAATATTTCTGTATTAATAAAGTATTTTAAGCTGAAAATACCATTTTTTCTTAATGTTGCTGACTCAGCTTCAATAGCTAGTTTTAGGCTCTAATTGTACTGTCTCAGCATCATTTATTTGTAATATTTTGAAATCAGATTTTGTGGATGTTAAAAGCTCTAGGTTTCCTATGGATCTGCTCCCCACCTAAAACTTAAACGTGCGTTACCCCCTGTGTGGTTGGTCAAATAAGCCCATTTCATTCACTCAAACTCTGTTTTATAAATATGAGCACCTAATAATATTAATATAGCTAACGCTAGAAAAAAATAAACTTACTTCTGTAGATTTCTATTCAAAATAATAATTTCTTTTTTAAAGCCATTGTGAACACTTCCTTCATCTATGTGGTTATAGCTTTCAATATGTTGGTTAATTATTAATGTATCAGGCACTGTAAACTCAATTTCTTGTCTATGTGTATTTAATTCATTTATCCGGATATCACTAACAAGTGTATCAAACACAACCTTGAGGTAATTATCTTCATTAAGAGATAAAATAGACAAGCTAGACTCATTAATTCCACCTGAAAAATATGAAGATTCAAAAGCAATATAATCCCCTCCATTAGCTTTAAATTGGTTAAAATTTGGCGGAGAACCCCAGCTACCCATTTTTAAGGTATCTTTCTGTATGCCTTTTTCAATTATAATAAAACCGGGACACATATGACAATCAACTGAGCTGGATTTTGCTGTGACAATCAAAATATTACTGGTTTTATTACAACCTATCAAGAGTAAAACAAAGAGTATAATTCTAATAATTTTCATTTGATGTTTTATTTTAAAAAGGATCTCCTTTATTTTAAGAGAAAAGGGGTTTTAGCTTGACTTCACCGTCTGTACAAAATGAGTAAGTTTTATTTATTTCTAATGAATTAATATCAATTGGTCCTTGACCACTAAGTGATATAAGCTTCTCAAAGAGTAGATTTCTTTCTTGGGTATTATTTGTAATGAATTCCAATCCATTTAGAAAATTATTTTTAATAGCCCAACCATTTTTAAATCTTATCTCTATCCAATCCGCTTTATAGTTTTTGCTAGATAAGTATGTTAGTAATTCAAGAGTGTTTTCAAAAAATAAGTTCATTTTATGCTGTGGATAAACTTTTTGAGTCTTCCTATTCCTGGCGCTCTTTTTACGGTAATGTAATGTCAGGTTATGAATGCTGAGATGTTTAAAATGAATGAGCATAGATATTCTGTCAATATTATTATTAAATTCAATGTTAAAGCTCCTATGCGTGCCCTCTTGCAATTTATTAGGATTACCCACTACCATACGTGATGGTAGTGCATTTTCCATATCTTCCATCAATGGAGAATACCTTAATCCTATAGTTTTAAATAATATGTATTCTTGGCTGTCTTTCATTTAACGTAATTTTATTTTGGTAACACCCCTAAGCTAAAGTTCTTGTGCTTGGAGAAGATTACTATGCTGCCAAATAATAAACCTTTCATCCGAGTTAAATGTAGTAAATAATTCACTAATTTTACTGTTCAGTTCTACTCAATATTCTTAAATAGGGACTGATATTTATTATATTTAAAAAAAGTTTTTGAAGAACATACTCTACTTACTTTTAGCACTTGCTTCTTATGGAATATCTGCACAGACAACTGCAAAAGAATATTTAAACAGTGCTGTATCAAAATTTTATTTGGATGACATTAAAGGTGCTATAGTTGACTATACTAAAGCCATAATAATTGATCCTAGTTATGTTGAGGCTTATCGCAAGAGAGGTCTTGCTAAAGAAGAATTAAAAGACTTCTCAGGAGCAATAGTTGACTATACTAAAGCTGTTGAAATTGATCCTAATTATGCTCCTGCTTATCGTGACAGAGGCTTTGCAAAAGATAAATTAAAAGACTTTTCAGGAGCAATAGCTGACTATACTAAAGCTATTGAAATTGATCCTAACTATGCCTTTGCTTTACATGACAGAGGTATTACAAAAGGGAAATCAAAAGACTTCTCTGGAGCAATAGCTGACTACTCTAGAGCCATTAAAATTGATCCTAACTATGCTACAGCTTATTTTAATAGAGGTGTTTCAAAATTTTATTTGGGGGATATGATAGGTGCCTGTAAAGACGCTAGAAAAGCCCAAGAATTAGGAGATGATGCTTCAATACTCATAAAGAAGGCATGCAACTAAAACACAGGCATATCCAGCTGCTTTAAATTCTAAACACTTATGAATGACTTTAAAATAAATTTATCATTTGAAAACAGATTGCATCTAAATAAAAAGGCAGGAACTTTGACACATGTTTTTGGTGAAGGTTATTTTATTACTGATGAATACGGCAGAGAAGTAAACACTCTTGTACAAGAAAAAGAATTTGATAGGCTTATTGAAAAGTTTAAATACCGTCAATTATTAATTGAAAAACTAAACAAAGAACTCAAAGATTCATTTGATTTTGGAGAAGACAATCTTTTATTGATAAATGGCAAACGGGTTGCAAAACGTTATTGGAGAATTCCTAAAAATGAGCAAGAAGTGGATTTGTATTTCAAGATTATTTCAGAGGAGTTTAATTCTTAAATAGGTGCAAATGGGGTTTTTATGAATTTGAGACCCTAGAATATAGCTGCTCATAATTTCTTATTAGAGGTAAAAAAAGCCAGTTCATAAGTTAAAAATATTCGTTAAAATTAGATAACTAACATTTAGTGTCCTAGTTGTTATTATTTTAATTTCAGTAATTTTACTAAACATATACTTTGATAAATATGAATCTATACAAAGACAATTACACTTGCTTATTTTTTAGAATGCCTCATTATAAATTGTTAAGAGCTTTAGTAAAGACAGATCCAGGGTTTATGAATAAGCACTTTAAGTATGCCGAGTTCTCAAAAGAACCACATTATAAGGATATTTCTAGTTTTGATACTTCAATAAAATTCCCCCATGGGCGGTTTTCTTTCAATCAAAATCAGTTTAAAAAAGAATTAAAAGAATATTTATATCAACTCTCAGAAAATCCAATTTTAAAGCAGTCCTCCTCGTCTTTAGATATCTCCAATAATGATTTTGTTGCTAATGATTGGACTTCTAACAAATTGGACGATTGGGATTTAAAATTATATGTGTCAAATGATATCTTAATTCAAGTTTATGAAAAGTATTTTTTTCTTATAGGCGGCGGCGGTATATGTGGAGGTTATACATGGACATATTTCAGGCAACCTCTTACACTTAATTTTATTAAAAATAAGGTTTTAGTAGATGAAAATTGTAGGTGTCAATCCTGTCGAGATGAATTATCCCCAGAGCAAAAGTGGAATTTTGAAACGTGTCAACGTGAAGGAAAAAATTACAGATCTATTATGTGTAATTCAGAATTTAGTCAGGAAATTAACCAAAGCTTGTGGGATGATTTATATAAGAATGCACTAGGTCTTTATGCAAATTATACTGATTTCAGTACAAAAACAGCCTCTAAATCAGACTCTTATCCAAACATTGATAATTCAATGATATTTATTCAAAAATTTAAAGATGAACTTGATTGGGTAGTAGTACAGTATTTATATCCAATTTCTTTTACAAAGGAGTTTCTTTCCAAGTACAGAAATTATTTGATTTTTCATCATTACGTGACTGAACTTCATGAAGGGAAAGTTGTCTATGATGTTGATGGTTGTGTATCCGACAAAATGGAAGTTACAAATGGTGGTATAATGTCAAGAGCTAATATATCATCAAGTCTTTTTAATAGAAAAGGAAAGAGTTTTATGGGATGGAATAATATTAACGCAATAATTGACAGTTCAGATAAAATAACTATAAGTGAATCAGATAATGTGATTTGGTCTTCTGAACTTTTGATAAAATTGAAAGATTACCTTTCCTGGCATTTGTTATCAAAAAATGAATCGTTGCCTTGGAGTTTAGAATTATTAATTGCTTTTAGAGATAAGTGGGATTTTAAAGCACTTTCATCAAATAGAGCCATAAGATGGACTCATGAAATAGTAAAAGAATTTAGACTGGAAGTAAGTGCTAATTTGTTATCATCCAATATAAATGTAGATTGGAATCAGCTACCTAGTGGTTTTTTTTATAAAGGTAGACTCACTTTAACTGGTGAGAGGGGGAGCTGGGATTGGAATGAAATATCAAACAATGCTGGAATTAATGAAGAATTTATTCAGACACACCATAGGGAACACCATAGCCATATTGTTTTTGCTGATGGTAGGGAAGGGTCTAATTGGGATTTCTGCAAAAAAATGAATTCGCTGAATATAAGGTATCCAAAACCATCCCTTTCCTCTAATCCAGGTTTAATATGGACAGATTCTCTAATACAGACATACATTAAAAAATTAGATTTCTGGCTAATTGCACTCAGAGGTAAAATAGATTCAAATTTGGTGATGAAATATGCCGCTTTTTTTAATGAAAGCAGAGAATACTCCACTCACATGGAAAAAAATTCTGACTATCCGAGTATAGAGGTCCACAATTTTTCAAGTGGATGGCAAAACCTTAAGAAAAATATTAATTTTCATCCAACAGAAGAATTTTTCAACTTTGCAAAAACATATAGTACTAGAATATATAAGTCATATCATGATGACACTGGGCCATATCATAAAATAAAGGGGTATTTTGACCCTAATCTCTCATCTAACTTTGAAGAAGTTAGTGTTTATAGTATCTTCAAATAGACAAAGAATTAATTGGTGTATTAAGACTGATTTTGTTATATAAACAACGTATTTAGAGTTTAAGTTAGAACTAAACTATAGGCATATCTTCTTCTTTCAATTCAGCTATTTCTAAACCACGTAAGTAGGTTAAGCTTACATTTCTTATATTTGAAATATAAACCAATTTAAAATATTCTTACGCTGAAAAAATCAATAACAAATAAAAACTTGATAGTTGCAAATTTTGCAATTGTATCTTACTTTATATTGATTTGGCTGATTAACTTTTACAAAATAGATTTTGTATTAATTGGAGTTTTTAGAGAGCTGTTGACAATACCATTTCTTATAGCACAAATTGTGTTTTTAGTCATCGGAATAAAATTTATAATAAAAAATCAAATAGACACATTGACCATAATTAGTGTTTTATCATTAGCTATTTGTATGATTATTACAATCGGAAGTTTTTTTTAAATTAGGAATTATGAAATAGCCTACTTACTAAACCATAGGCATATCTTCTTCTTTCAGTTCAGCTATTTCTAAGCCTCGTAAATAGGTTAAACTTATATTTCTTATATTTAGATATGTGAAAAAACACTATTAATCATCTCATGAAAAAGTTTTCGGTAATATTTATTTTTCTGGCATTTTCATTTCAACTATTTTCTCAATCTGAATGGAAACTCATTGAAAAGACCAATCTACAGGACAAGAATGGAGATAACGTGATCAGTGGTACAATTTCATCAGGTTTTGTTTTTAAAACATGGCCAGGTGGTGATTATTACATTGCAGGGCCACTGACACTTGATGTTGTAGTAGCTGTACTTCCAAAAGCTAAAATTTATTACAATGGTTTAGAATATAAATTAGTGATTGAAGATTTTGAAGAACCAGTATATTGTAAAAAACTGAAAAAAAATTAAATGAAACGTACTCTAACAAAACCTAAACTGCATTAAAACCCAGTTTATCTAAACCGATAATTTTGGTAAATTGAAAAGTGGTGTAGAATGAGAATTTTAACACATTTCTTGATAAAGATAGTGTGAATTTGAAGGGAGTCCCTTCCCTACAGAAACCCCACGCCAAACTTGCAGCTTTGGGTATAGCCCCCTAAACCATAGGCATATCTTCTTCTTTTAATTCAGCTATTTCTAAACCACGTAAATAGGTTAAACTTACATTTAAACTTGAATGCCCCATAGCTTTCTGTAGCTTAGTTATAGAGCCTGTACGCTTGAATATTTCAATAGCCCCGGAGTGTCTAAAAGAATAGAGGGTTTGTCCTTCCTTCAAAAGCTTAGTTTGTTTCTTGTAT
>Ga0209603_1001497_pt1 | contig 24121 bp, 32 predicted proteins | sample COGITO_mtgs_1206_FD_184812 | JGI IMG/M metagenome (GOLD analysis project Ga0209603, IMG submission 184812) | Pelagic marine microbial communities from North Sea - COGITO_mtgs_120607 (SPAdes) (version 2) | ecosystem: Environmental > Aquatic > Marine > Epipelagic ... | reverse complement strand
AGGTGCGCCGGGCTTTAGACAAGCAATAGGTTTTGCGCAGACCATTGAGGACCTTGTATTCTCTGAAAAGGTCGGCAATGAAGGTATTGTTCAAAGAATATATAAGAAAGTCAGTCTTTCAGCGAAACAGGAACAGCTAAAAGGGGTCACTAGCTATAACTTCATACCAGTGGCTATGGCTTATGGCCAAAACCCAGCCTTGTATACTGTCATGAAAGAGGAAATATCGACTAACGTTAAAAATGCGATGGTTCGTGACTTTCAAACTAAGACAAATATATTGCTCAATGCCCTTTATGGTAAGGCTAAACAAAGAGGTAAAGCCTTCGAAGAGGTTGTTAAAAATATTCAGACTGTATTGGAAAAAGATATAGAAATTTACGTTGATACACTTAAGTCTCAACGTGAAAATTCGAAGTCTAGTACAGCCAATTTGGTTGCAGAGAAAACCTCTGCCTGAATCAGCTTGATATTAGAACGGTCAAAATAAGCCTGTCTATTTTATTAGACGGGCTTTTTTTTGCGTATTATTGGGCTATCAGAGTAGCATTTTTTGAGGAAGTAAAGTGGATACAGTAGAGATCACCGTTGAAGGTTATTTTAATATAATTGTAAGTGTATTAAAGTCCATCGCCTTTGTATTTCAAGGAGGAATTGTTTCGGCAATAACAGGTGGTGTTGCCATGCTGTATTTCTTAATACTTCTGTTTCGCTCAGCGCTTGATAGTAAACAGCCTAACCCATTTCAAGAGCTTATTTTAATATTGTTCTTGGGTATTATCTTTGTAGGTGGTACATCAGCAAAATTGACCGTCCAGCTTACTCAAAAATATAATCTAAGCGCCTATGCAGAAGTACAAGGCGTCCCTATGATAATCGCTTTGCCGTATTACTTTGCCAACCGAGCAACAGATATTCTAAAAGAAGAAACTAAGAGTCAGTTTTTGCCTGTTGAGCTTTCCTCGTTCGACCAAATTGACCCGCTTCAAGCTATCTCTAAACTCTATTATCAAGCGCCACCGCAAACCTTGTTAAAAGGCGGTCCAAGTAGTAATAGCGGTTATGATTTTCAAAAGACTATGAATGGATATTTTAATAATTGTGTGAGAGTCGATTATGAACTTAAAGGTTCACCTCCGACATCCAGTATTAGTAGCGCCTCAAAAGCGACTCTAGACAGTACCCTATTCGAAAAATTTAAAGTAGATTATGACGGGTTTAGTACGACTGTTTTCCTTACTCGAAACGGCCCTGAAACGGGTGTTAGTCAGACTTGTCCTGATGCGTGGACAACGATCAATAACGAACTGCAAGGTAATATATTTAACGAGTGGACACAGCTTAATACAGACAGTGGCTTAACAAACCAAGCAATCGCTAAAAGTATTCAAATGATTACGGGTAGCCTTGTTGCATCACCAACAGCGTACGACCTTCAAGTTGGATTGTTCACCGCAAGAGCGGTTAGACAAGGGATCATAAAATCTGGCTTCGAAACAGACTTAGATATGATGATATTCCAAGGTCAGCAACAACGTATGTTCCAAAAACTAGGCGAACGTAGCATGTTTGAAAACATCACTAAGCCTGTTATTACCATGTTCGAAATATTAATATTCTTCTTAACTCCGATATACACTATTTTAATGGCGTTAGGCAGTAAAGGCTTAGCACACGTAGGTAAGTACTTTATGTTAATTATATTCGTGTCCTTGTGGAGCTACATGAATATATTTATTGATGTATTCACCTACTACATTCTCGATGAAACAATAAACGCCTCCAGTGGTTATAACCCCTTCTCCTTTGGTGATATGGCCATAACCATGTCCGAAGTCGAAAGTGCGGTGGCCACTGCCGCTTCTGCCGCTCAGTCAGTGCCCTTCTTACTAATGTTCCTAATGTATGGTGGTGTTCACTCTCTAATGGGAGCAATGCGCGGCCTTACGGACGTTAAAGCGAACGGTAACTTTGGTGCGCCGTCAGTAACAGGTCCTCAAAACAACGGTTCAAGAGATCTTGGTAATCAGAATATTAACAAGAGTGCGGCTGATGGAACAACAACACTTGGTCTTAAAAACACAACCAATGACAATATGCAAACTTTCAATGCTAGTTCTGGGATAACGGCGTCTACTAACGCAACCAATGCTGAGGTTAACTCTAGGGTAACAGCGGCAAGTGAAAACTATAGTAGCGCGTTGAGTGACCTTAACTCGTATATCAACTCTAATGCCAATGGTGCAGTAGATAGTGATGGAACTGCGTTATCTGCCAATGTCACTAAAGAAAGCTTACAAACACTGAGCAATTCACTCCAAAAGAACTCATCATTGACTGGTGAAGAAGCAGACGCAATGGCTCTTTCTATTGCGGGTGGCTTGGGTACAGGTAACGAATGGGTTGATATCAAAGGTAAAATCCAAGAGTCAAATACGAATACGAATAGAGAGTCTTTCGTCGAAAATGAAGCCGCTTTGGATTCTGCTGTCAAAAGCTTTAAAGAAAGTACAGGTCTTAGTGACACGCTTACCAGCCAAATAAGTAGCAGTAATATAGATCAGCAATCTACAACCGATACACTTGCTAAAGTTAGTACAGCACAGGCCGCATACACCGAAGCCAATACATTGCAGACTAATCTTGGTAACCAATTCGCATTAACGGGTAATGCCAGTCAAAATGCAAAACTCGACTTGGCCCCTTATACTGCTATGAAAAACTTTGAAGGTGAAAACGTTCTTGAAGCTGGTTTGTATAGAGATGACGGCACAAGGAACGCAGAGTTCGAAGAGTTCCTAAAAGACCAATACAATATAGCGGATATCGAAAACAAAGATGCAGGTGCTATTTTCAAAGAAATCAAAGATGGTGGTGCCGCCGCAGACAAAGGGATAGCTACCGCTGGCTCTGACGGCAATGGCTCTGATGCAGGTGTAATTCAAACAATATTATCCGATTTCAATACCAGCAAAGAGGGATTGTCAGGTGGTACTGTTATGGAGTCTGAACAAAACTTAGAGGCATTGCGAAAAATGTCCTTTGCCATTGCTGATGAGGCTGAAAGCGAAGATACAGGAATCAATGCCAAAAATTTCGCACAAGTCATTCAAGGTCAAGAAAAGGCGCTTGAAACGTACTTAAATGCTAGTAAGGATATGACTGATGACAACAGGCTCAACGGAGATGGTGTTATAAAAGATGTAAAAGGGGCCACTGAAAATACAGAAGAGCAAGCTACTCAAGAACTCGCGCCTACGACAGTAGGTGTGAATGATGAAGAGAGCCAAGCGAAAATTGAAGCGATGAAAGAGAAAGGCGCTGAAACTAAAGCTGAGGCTGATAAAATTGAGGATAAAAACAAACTGCTCGAACAAAAAGTTGCTCGGGGCATAAATGATACTGATACAACAACCGGGTTAGCGAAGGCTGGTGGTGAAGTGTTAAGAGCATTATTAGGTGAAGAATATAAAGACTTTAGTTATGGTAGCTCAGAAGAAAAGCTGTTTGATCAGGTTAAAGCGTATAACCAAAATAATATGGAAACAGATGGCGGTAATGCTCAAATAGACCCTCGAATGTTTAAATCTCTTGATAATGTTATAGAACGAGCAACGTCTGGTAATGGAAATTTTGGTGACGAAGCGCCAGCGGATCTTTTGAGAGCTGGGATGGCTATTAATACCATTAATAAAATGAATGAGAATGGCGAGCTTGAAAAGGCTGGTGTTGATTCAAAATGGCTCGATAGAATGGAAGAGGTTGGCAATCGTATCGACGGTATTTTTAACCCTGAAATAACAGGAAAGTCAGAAGACGCTAAAGAGATGCAATTCGATAGTAAAGCCAATTATGAAACATACAAAGCTGTTTCTGACCAAGTAGCGAACGGTAACATGGAACTATCTAGTGGCATGTTTGCACTTCGAGAGTTAATAGGTGATAACACAAATGAAGCTTCTGGATGGGAGAAGTTTTTTGGGCAAAACAACAGTTTAGTTGGTGGTGAAGAAGCATTAAAAAATGATTTCGGCGGTAACAACCAAGAGTTTTCGGGCCCATACTTGGCAAACTCAATTAACGATCTTGCTGAAAACGCGAGTAACATACAGTCACAACTACAAGCTAGTGGTGTTTCTAACGACAAATTAGATGAATGGGTTGAAACAGGTGGACAAGCCAAAGTTGACGCTAACCACCTAACTCAGGATGAATTAACGCAAGGTGATGCGGTAATAAAAGCCGCGAACTATGCGTACTCGCAACGTAACACCCCAAACGATTTTTCTTCGGGTGATGACTCAAAAAATGTCACAACTGGCTCTTCTGGTAGTAATCAAGGCTGGGGTGGTGACGATTCCTATAGAAATTTGGTGAAAGCTTATGATAAAGCTTTAAATAATGAGCAAGGCGATTTTAAAGCAATAAATAAAATAGATTCAGAGAATGATCAGATCAAAATGTATAAAGACAATGAAGATGAACTAAGGGCTGTGGTGGAGTCTTATGGCAATAAAGGCAACATAAGCGGAAATTTTCAAAGCGAAGTTAATGACGTTCCATTCGAAATAAACGCCAGTTCTGGTATGCGTGAAGTAGATTCTAGTCAGCTGGTGGATAACAAATTAATGTTAGACCAAGGTGTTTATGAGCTACAAAGTGAGCGCAGAATAGTTGATGGTGAAGATGTTGGCCAGTTGTTCAAAGACCCTCAAGGTAATTATATGTCAATGGAATACGGTAAAATGAGATTCCATAGTGACGGCAATCCAAATGAAAACAAGTAATAGGAGAAAGATTTAAATGGACGCAAAAATGGACGCAAATGAAATGACTAATTTAACTACAAAGGTAGCTGAAAACGCTTTAGCAATTGCTGTTGTAGATAAGAATGGAAATGTAGTGGTCCGTTACTTCGATCAGACCATTGTGGACCGGGATGCGAAAAAAGCAGGGATTGTTTTAAAAGCTATCGGTGACATTGTTGATATAGCTAAAGCAGAGCAATTAGAGAAATCTAATACAAGCCCTTAAGGTGTATTGTTAATACATAATAAAAAACCCACTACTTAGTGGGTTTCTTTTTTTTCAGCATATAGTTGTTGCTGTAGTGATTTAGCGCAAGAAGTGTTTCCAGCCCTTCCATTGGTCAGCGTAATAGACGCTTGGCTGGTAAGGTAGGTTATCTGGTCGCTTACCTTCGGCACAATATTCCATCCACTGTGATGATGTTTTTATGCCAAGCTCTTTCATCTTCTCTTGAGCGTCTTCAAATGATAAGAACCTGTCAACGCCCGGCTTTGCTAAAAACGCCACCCATGTACTAAATTCATCTAAATAAACGTTATCCGGGCGCATAGGGGCCAGTTCGCCAAGCTCACCGCTTTTAACGGCCTCAACATACGCTACGCGAGATGAAATCGCCTTTTCATTTACTCGTGCTTTGAGTGCCTGAAACGATGGAAGTTCTTCTTCTGGTTGCTTGCCCTGCTCTAAGAAAGCTTGTCCACCAGCAATAAATGAACGCCATCCATCAAACTGCTCGTAATAGTTTTTAGGATCGTTCGGTATCACTCTTGGTACAGCATCTTTGTACACTTTATAAAACTCAGAGCTTTTCGTAATACCTTTTTTGATAAGTAGTGCCGCCGCCTGTTCCATAGGTAGCTTAGGAATGTTTCTAGGATTCACTGCCTCTATATTAACGGACACAATTAGTTGCCTTTTTTTTGTTAGTACTGGTTCTTATACGGTAAGTTTATCACTTTTTATCACTCCTGAATAATTTGAACTATAAAATTAGTCGAGTCTAATTAATATTTGTTCGCAAATAGGCGTTATATTACTCACCAATATAGATATATAGGTGACGACATGAAAGTAAACTACCAAATCAAATACAACCTAATGACACAAGACTCACTTTTAAAGGTGATCTGGTTTTTTAGTTTGCTTATCGTTTTTGCTTCCCTGTTTATCAGCGCCATGCATTACAACCATTATGGTAACGTAGATTTTAATATTGGCTTACTTGCCCTTCCCTTAATTGTCTTGTCGCTCTCGTACGGTTTTCGTGATGATATTTGTGTATTTTCAGATGGTTCAATGACCCATCGCACCACCAATTTCTATTTCATACAGCGTGAGGTTGACTTTCATTCACCGAAACTGGTTAAAGAGGGTAAATACAGCTTATTAGTCGGGATGAGTAATGATAAAGAGTATCGAACTAGAATGACGTATCTAAATGCGTTGGCTATCGCATTAGTCTACCGCCTTAAGTAAAGAATGCGGTTTAACTATATGCACATCAACAGGACTTACATATATGGACGTTCAAACACAGGTAATTGGGTAAAATCATGAACAAAAGCGCAGTTAACAACCAAGAAGATTACACGTTTGCGTATCAGCCAATTGTAAGGGCATTGAACCAAACTGTTGTTGGCCATGAGTTATTATTGAGAGAGTTTCACTCGTTGAGTAATCGAGCGTTTTTGTCTGAGCCGGACCTTTTTTGTGAGAATCTCAATGAGCTTGTTGAGTGTAAGGCCATGACTATGAAGCATCTCATGATAGAGTGTGGTGTTGAGGTTCTATTTGTGAACTTCACGCCGGACCAAATTGCCCATCCGAACTTCAACCAGAGTTTAAGCCATTTTTACAAGCAAGGTATTGCTCCCTCATCGGTGGCCATCGAAGTGACAGAGCAAAATTACGCAAAAGATACAGACGCTTTTTATGAGAACCTAAAAGCCGCAAGGCGAAACGGTCACCCTGTTGTCGTGGATGACTTTGGTTCCGGCGTATCGAACTTCAATCATGTAAAAGAATTGCGCCCTAGCATCGTTAAAACAGACAAGTCGTTACTGGACAGCGCCATTGGTGATGATTACTGTGTGGAGTTCTTGCGCAACCTTGTTAACTTCCTGCGCCAGATTGGTTGTAAGGTGGTGATTGAGGGTGTTGAAACAGAGCGCCACTTAGAAATAGCTAACTTATGTGACGCTAACTTTCTGCAAGGGTATTACTTTGGTAAGCCAATTAGTATGCCTTCATCGAACCATGCACACTTAAATCATGCTGAGGTGATATCTAAGCGCTTAAATGATTTAGTGCGCCGACAGCTCACCTCAGACTTTGTTCTTGCTTAATCTTCCGCTTTAACTTGATAAAGGTGCCACCGGGCAATTACAGGCTCGGTTTTACTCTCATCGAGTGCTTTAACTGTATAGCTCTGCATTTCGTTCACCTTTACCTTTGCATCATTGATCACAAACACAGGGCTGTGCGCTATTTGCGACGCTTTCTTTGAGTCTTGATACAGGATGTTCATAATAGGGGTTCTTCGAATAGGCCGAACGGTTCTAAGCTGTGCAGTTGGTGGCAGTGCTGATAGGACTTTATGCTCAATCTCAATTTGCGCATCAAAATCCGCTCCCCTTTTGGACAGTGGTGTGTACTTTTGTGACGATTCCAACTTGTTAATCCAAAAGTCTCGGTTCTGTATTTTAGACATGGATGAACGTGGTGTAACAGAAAAGCTCAATGACTTAAGCGAGTCTTGCTCGTACACATAAATATGACGCCCTATAGCTTTTCTAATGCCATAAGGGATAGCTGACTTGGTCAAAAGGAATTGGTCCGTTGATGAGTTGGCCCCGGTTCGTATCATCTTCATAAGCGTATCTTTCTCTTCGTTGATACGCGCAATACGTTTAACCAGTTCGTCCGGTTGTTCCGTGCTTACTTTAATAACGCCGGGCATACGATTGGCCATGACACCTGCTTGGTCCACTTTCAATTTATCATCAGCGAAATGGTGCAGGGCGCGACTAACAGCTTCGATACCTTTTACATGTTGGACATCAAAGTGTGCTATCTCTTTACCAACGTCACTAACATTTGGTTTAGGCAACACAAACACCTCAGCGTTAAGTTGAGTGTACTCGTGAAGGAACGCCATAAGCGAGTCAATGTGAGAGACTAAATAATAGTACTGCTGACGAATGCGATCACTGATACTGGTATCGAGTTCAGACTCAGGGATTATATTGCTCATAAAAATATCTACCTGTTTGGTTATATAATGTACTACATCATACCATATAAGTCCGGGCAAGACACAGTTAACTACCGAGCGACGCCAACTGCCCTATTCCACCCGCCCAATCTGTTCATCGCCTCTCTATTTCTCTTACTTATTCTTCTCTCCCCCCCTCTTGGGTAGGGCCGCTCCGCGAAGTCCGGCAGGATGACTGTTGCGTAAGCACGTACCTGCTTTGTACATGGTATGATGTAGTATTCTTTGTCGTGGACAGACTCGCTTACGGTTTTCTGGCAGTTAGACTGGCTCAATTTGTGCTTTGAAATCCAAGTTAACCCTTTTTTTTCGTTATAATGTTGCCCATTGTGTGGTACTGTTAAAAGTCAACTTGCTTGTTTTTTGGTCGGTTCTGCTGTCGCAACACCAATCAAATATAAATATGTATAACGGATTTGCATAACTATAAGAAGATATCGTAAGTGAAAAATAGTATTAAACATGTCATTGGATACGTCGCGCTTAAGCGCCAGTTTTCTAGCGAGGAAATGCTCATCGCATTATACGCTGGGCTGTTGACCTATCGTAATGTCACCGCAGGACCTAGTGTGAACCCAATGGACTACATGTTCTCCACTAAACACCTAACCAGCCTCACCACCGCGTACGGTTACCCACTGTACATGAAGTTACACCTCCCTAAACTAGCACCAACCTTTGCTTGGTTGTCAAAATGTATGATCAGCTCTACCTTTGGGTTATACCAAGGCACCATGCAAGATTGTATTGATAAGAAAACGGATGGCTTAGAAGTTATTATGGAGCTACATTGCGCCATCAATGAGCTTGTAGAAGCAATGCCAAAACAGATTGAAGTGAAAGTGAATCGCTTAGCGTTCCAACAAACCAAAGCTTCTAGTTTGGGCAAACGCACAGAAAGCATTATGACAAGCGAAACGCTTGCCTAACTAGTGTGATATATGGGTATGGTGTTATTTGATGAGTTTTGTGACGTTAGACAGTAAATAATCCTGCCCAGTATTGATATCTTTTGCTTCAACGCCAATGTCGTGCTCGATGTGATCAATCATACTCTCGTACAATTTAACCGGAACGATATAAAACAACGGAGTGCCACTGTCGTGAACTTTCACAGGCTGGCCATGCCCATCGAATAGAGCTTTAACCGGACGGCGTGAAAAGTTGTATAGCTCAACCTCTTTTAAACTTCCATCGGCCAATTCTAGTTGTGCTTTTTGATTGTGTCCTATTGTAACTTTCATAGTCTCACCTGCCTAAACCCTACTGTTAGTATACTCAAATGAGACCTGACAATCACCAACATTATCCGCTTCCTTACGAATGCCTTACATTTTAAATATAGCAGTTACGCCCACTAACGCTATTAGGGGTTTTGCGCCCATCCCCTCGGAATTGCTACTAAGCCTATTTAGTTGACTTAAAGACGGCATAACTTGCACCAGAGAAAGCCGTGAATAAAACAAAACTAATAAAAATTGATATTCGAGATACCCAATACCAATTTTCCAACGAACCCACTTCTAAATATTGAATAATAGAGCCTATCAACATCAATAATGAAGCCAGCGTAAATACACTAACAAGTACTTTTGATAGTATATTTTCCATAATTCCAATTTCCCTTATCAAAATGTTAATTGAGGTATAAGGCCAACCAGTACAACAGCTGCGACACTTCCGGCAACTAGCGGCATTATAACTCTGTTTTTAATAACGAAATAAACAGGCATAACAACAGAAAATACTGGAAGAAGCGTTATTGGATTTTCTCCTGTAAAATTGCTCGCAGTGAAGTGAATAGCAACACCAAGAACTAGAACGGCCAATATTGAATAACGAATTGTTGTCCAGCTTTTGAAAAATTCTTTGAGTGATTGTTGTTTTTCTAATGAATCAGTTTTCATGTTTATTCCTTACTTGGTCTGTTTTGGTTAGTGTATTAACGCATAGTTTTGTAGTTGCGCTACAAATCAGACATGACGGATTAAGTGTGTCTGAATTTTCCCTTGTTACTTAGTTCGCTTAATTGGTACGTTGATTTTTGTTTTGATTATAAATTTCCCTTCATGCTAATTAGTTTTGTTTCTGGATACGTAGTAAGCCAAAACAGTCCAAAATATTACGGCTGATGGTAACCACCATTGTTCGTGCATTTTACCGTCTTGAATCGTACCTACTTGCAATTCAAAACCCACCAACCAAAAAACATAAACACTGGTTATCCAGAACGAGACACCAACAAGTAAAGAAAACACAATACGCATAAATTTTGCATCCCAGTGTCTTGTTTTATTCATCGTTATCGCAATCAATACAAAACTAAACAGCCACAAAAATATAGTTAACATTCAGTTTTACCTTTTTTATAAACATCTAATTTTATATCTACTCGATTAGCTGTTACCAACCAAAAAGCTAACCACATACACTGTGAAATTGATAACCAATTTTGAAATAATGTGTAATCGGTAAATTCTGGAAGCACTCCAAAATACTTAGCCATCAAGGTAGGTAAACCAAGAAAAGAAAACATTAAAAATATAGCCAAACATCCTACAACAGCACAAATTAAAAAAATGACTGCATCTCCAAAGGTAGACACAAATGCTTTCTTTACTTCCAGTATAAATAATTGAGGTGTTACTTTTTTCATTTCAATTTTCCTTTGTTACTTAGTTCGCTTAATTGGTACGTTGATTTTTGTTTTGATTATAAATTTACCTTTACTCATTGTGATCATGATGGCACCCGAAACTATTCCAATAGTTGCTAAAAGTAATGAGATAAAAGCGCCTTTTTCATAACCAATATAAAGAGCAACAAAACCTAAAACCAAGTTGAAAACACCCCATATTCCAAAAACGTTATAGCTGGTTTTTGTTAACTCAATAGCGTTTGATTCGTTCATCAAATTTCCCTTATAGCCTTACAGCTTTTAATTCTTTGATTTTTGCTAGGCATTGTTCACACGTAATGCCGCCCCTGCGAGTTTGTTTAAATTCAAATTTAGCTAAACCACCATGACTACCTTCTGATGTAAATTCACCAGTGCATAAAACAGAATTATCGCCATTATGATCAGTATGCCAACACCATTTTTGTTCACCTACGGGTACTGGATCACCATCTTCATTCACAAGTGTTTTAACTAATAAATTCAAACCAATTACCCCTTAATTAATTCTAACTATCCCATAACAATAGAAACAAGACGAAGTCCGATTAATCCCCCGAACATACACATAATGAAAAACAACCTAATATCAATTTTCCTTAGATAATCAGCTTGAGATTCTAAGGCCACGACTTTACGTTCTTCTAAATTTTTATCTAACATTTCATTTTCCCCTCTATGGATTTGTTTTAGCGAACTTAGGTGAGCGCTTCTTTATGCAATTATATCCTAGACCAACAGTATAGATTGAGGCCATGAATGCCAAACTAGATAACGCGGTTAATGCAGAGTTGGATTTAAAAGGCATTTTCGTTTCCTTTTGGATGTTTATTTATTTGGTTTTATTTTTAACTCAATCACTCAAGCTATACTCATTATGTGCGATAACCGCACACATGTAAAGTATTTTTGAGCGATATCCGCACATTTATTTTAACTAAGCTCGGTCTTTATGCCTTTGATAATTAATTTAACGGCACATTTACGCGTTTTCCACCAGTCATAAAAGGTACGCCGTGGCACTTGAGCATAATCAGCCGTTTCTTTTGCGTCTAAGCCGCAATGGTCTTTACAGTACCTTGATAATTCGTCTTTTTCTGTATCCGTCATTTACTACTATTTACCATTTTAAGGGTTTTCACCAAACACCATTGTGCGCGATATACGCACACATGTAAATCACAAGTTTTCGTATAAGTGCTTTACAGTCTCAATTACTGACCTGTCACGCCTTATTACTTTAGGTCTAAGCGTGTTTGTTGTTAAGCCTGTGAGCTTTTGAAGTGATTTAAGAATATCCACATCACCTACACCAGATTCACGACTAGCGTTCCATACGTTAGCTATAAACGATTCTTGTAAAGCTCTAATGTCTAAGCCCTCACCAAGATTCAAGGATTTGATGTGACGGCGTAGAGCGTAGGGCTGATAGTTTCCAGTTGACGATTTTTTGAGTTTGAACGGCTCACCTTTATCATTCAGAAAAAACCTAGTCTCTGGTTCTAAACCGCAATACATTCCAGTGTTTTTAATGACACCCAAGTTGCTGGCTTTTCTATGTTCAATAACATGATTGATCACATCAACAATAAAGCCACGCTTACCAATATTAACGAGCCGACCTTTGCCACCAATTATACGCTCAGGCATGACAAAGCTAGCTACTAACCTGCCACGTTCTGTTATTAAATCTTCAACATTGATTAATGATAATTCGATTAAATTGAAATACAGCAAACCAGAAAAGACAATTAAACCACTGTCATTCCAATTTGTTCTATTGGCTTGTTGTTCAGCCATGAGTTTTATTTGTTTTGGAGTTTTATGCTTACCTACATAAGCCATGTATCTAATTCACCATATCATGATTTTAATTACATCATGGTAGGTTAAACACTATAAAACCAACTTAAACAAATTGGCTTTAATGAACATCGGGGAAATCGTAGAGGAAAAAATGGAGGGAGACCTAGAACTGGTATTAACAACCCTAAAGTGCAGATGGCAAAACAGATGCATCAAAATAAGACAGTCTCTGTTGAATCAATATGTGAATTCCTTGCCATATCAAGAGCTACTTTTTATCGTTATTTGGCAATGTGAATTTAGATTGAATAAATGACTATAAATTTTCTATTAACAATTTCGCGGGGATGGACGCAAAACCCCTATTAAAAACCACCATTGAGCAACCTATCTGCCGCTTCCTGCTTTGCTTGTTCTTCTGCGACTCGCTTGTGGGCCTCTTCTTGACTTAAGACCTCTGTGTACGTACATAGAACTTGCACACAAAACCTTTCCAGCGATATTTCACTTTCAGGACATGCGTAGCTCCCCACTGGCGATACGTTCACTAACTCATTGCTCTCATTGTACGTTACCACTGGCAAGCTTGATGCTGGCTTTGGTTTAAATATCTTTTGGATTGTATATTCGTCTGACGCACAGTTAAATTGCAACTTAGTGCCTGACAGCTCTGACAGTGCTTTTTGAAAGACTCTCGAATCGGCTGAGTTCAGCTGTGGCTTAACGGTAGCATTCATCGTAGAGCCAGCGATAGACGGCATAGCGACAACCGTAAGTAATAGACCTGTTAATAACGATTTCATCATGGTTTTTCTCTGGTTGAATATATTAATTAGTAGGCGATCAGAACAGAACGCTGAGGGACAAAGTTTGAATACGTTTCACCCACTGGCAACTCTACGATTTGCTCAGGCTCAATACCCAACTCAAGAAAGACCTGTTTCACTGCTTTAATTCGCTTCTTGGCTAGTTCGTAATTGTAATCTCGACTCGCTTCGCTTGAGGCATGGCCTTGCAAGGCGATTTTATAACTAGGGTTAGACACTAAGTATCTTACATGTGGCTCAACCACATCGGCGGCGTTAAATGGCAACTCAGCAGAGTCAAACCCAAAGGTAACTACGTGCGACACACGCTTGTCGAACGTTACACGCCTGTCATTCAATAAATCCGTCTTTGCTACAGTTGCATAGACATCGTCTGTTTTAGCTGTGTTATTAGTTGTACACCCAGCTAAATAGGTCGTGGCAAGACACAACCCTAATACTGTTAACTGACATTTCATTCTGCTCACCTATACCGTACCTTGAACTACCGATAGTATAATCCGTGGTTATACTGACTTTTAAATTAGACACCGCTATTTTAGCGTGTGAAAAGCCGTGTAATAACACGGCCCTAAAACTCATAGCGCTATAAGTTTTCAAATTACTTGTCTTCTGAGTAAAAGTCCTCAGCACCAGTGTCTTTAGTAGGGTTCTCACCCGCTGTTTCTTTAAAGATGCTTTTGGCAATGAAAAAACAGATAGGCAATGCAATCATGTAACCCGCAGTTAGGTTATCAAACTTGCCCGTCATTGCTTGTAATACTACTTGGTATAAAGCAAAGATCGCCACTGAAAGGACAGCCGCTAGTAAAAATTGAATTTTTTTATTAAAACCTGTGATTTTTTTGAATATTTGGTTGTTCGTCATGTTTTTGCCTTTTTAGTTTATGAACACGGAATACAATATAACAGCACTTTTCATCTTGGGTTGAATTACGACCTCTTTTTTTCGCCCTTGTAATTAAGTGCCCACCTTTTTATCTGTGTACTATATGTATCAACATAGTTTTTTTACATGAAGAGGAAAGTCATGCATATAGAGAAAATGCAATCTCTAGCTGAGTCAATGGTTGTCAATGGTGTATTAACAAAGTCTACCACACCAATATCAATGAGTTTAAATGTAATGGGGTATAGCTCAGAAGAGGTTTTCAAACGCTCTTGTTCACTACCAGTTATTGATACCTATACACCGATAGAAGATGACACTGTGCTCAGTGACTTTTGCATGGAATTAAATAAGGGCTTAGCGCAACGAGAAGCTAGTAAAGAATTGCTTATATCTACGCCTTATCACTTATTTAAACACGGTGAGGTAAAGGGGTTAATAGACATTGCTAGGCGCTATAAAAAAGCCACCAGCAGTTTGGCATTTATGACTCGTAAAGAGATTTATGAAACTATTTGCACAAAAGATACTAATATTGCTCGCTCTGTCTCTCGTATGGTTAACTCAAACAAGCTAATTGAACTTAAAGTGGGCTCTGTCACAGACCCGTTATATCCAACTTTTCAATTGGACGAGAACATTGCTATACACCCTACTATTCCTGTTATTATGGAAGCATTACAGAAGAATAACATGAGTGTTTTAGATTTCTGTTTATGGATAGCTGATGAAAACGGATTCGTTAGCGTAGTGAAAAAAGTATCTAGAAAGTACTACAAAGCACCATTCAAAGTACTATCCAACCATGAAGATACATTGAAACTCTTAGAGCTTCTTTTTGAAGATGATTTAGACGAGCTATAAATTTATGATTAAAAACCTATCGTCGCACACTGGTCGGCACCTGACCGAAAAGATGATAAGTCAGATACAGGCGCGGTTTAACAAGCAATTAAAGGCATTTATGGTTACGTTACTAGCGTTAACTATACTTGTATTGGTTGAGCCGTTTGTAATTTCTGCGGTATTGCTCGATGAGGGAATGGAGAGTAACTTTAATAGTTCCTACTTCATTCTATTCTCACAGTCTTTTTTTGCAGTGTTCATACTAGTCATTATGCTTTTTATGGCCCGTAGAATGCGGTTTACTTGGGTGACTGAGGAAGGTGATGTTATTCATCTCTATTCTATTCGCAATGCAACAGATAGAGAGTTATTTAAAATATACAATCTTTGTCAGTCAAGTGTAAGCGGTAGGGATTATATTAGAGAGGTCGTCACCAGTGGTAGGCACTTAACAAACGTTGATCTTGTTTATGTCGAAAGACGGTCAAAAGTTAAAGACTAGCTAAAACCCTTTAATAAAAAACCTGCTAGTGCCAGGATTTTTATTGACCTACTAGAGAGATACACAAAACAGCCCATACCCTACCACAGCTTCTTTTTGTGTCGAGCGCTGATAGTCAACGCTAAACAGCCAGCTTCTTTGGTCCGTCAGTTCATAGACCTTGATGCGCTTTCCATAGCTAGGAGTTTGTATTGTAGAATTCCAATCAATGACGCCATCGCTATGTTTAGGTATGTTCATAGAGCGGTCCACTTTATAGAAGCCATTACAACTATGGTCACTTGGCACTCGCTTAATCTCACCATCTTTAGCCACTGAGAATATAGTGACTAACTCAATTTTCTGCCCTGACGCATTAAGTACATTAGAAACAAATAATGTCGTAGCGAGAATAAATGGGAGTTTCATTGATACTTTTCTTCCGGTTGCTGTTGAGTTAGGTACTAAGGTCATTATAAATCCCATACCGGAGTGAATACTGGACTACTTAACGCGTCCTCTCGCCAAACGGTCATCGTAGAGTCATCGGTAAATACGTAATTTACACCAGCTGATTCAGAGACCTTTTTAATAGGCTTTCCTTCACTGGTGACATGGCCACCCGAAACTATTTTGTGGGTTTTATTCTTTTTGATAAATTTGCTCATGTTTGGTGTCATGTTAACGGCCTTATTTAAATTTCTAAATGCTTTACAGCTTCTTCTTGAACGCTCTCATCTTCGTCTATATATGTCTGTGTTGTTGCAATAGACTCATGACCAAGCATATCCCGAACAGTTACTATGTCCACGCCAGAGCGAAGTAAAGTGGTACCATAAAAATGCCTAATAGCATGTGGGTGTATATGCTCTATCCCCATTTCAGAACAGCGACTATCAAGCATATTATATATTGCTTGTCCGGTTATATTACCAAGTGATTTATCTATTGAGCCACTCTTATGCACTTTAGGAAAGAGTGCCCCATCTTCATGGCCACGAACAGTCAACCACCGATTTAAGTGTTCAACAGCAGTTTGGGTTAATCGTGTTGCCCGCTCTTTATCACCCTTACCTGTTACGTACATCCTTCCTTTTGAAGCAACATAGTCTTTAAGATTAAGTGACGCTATTTCATCACGCCTTAAGCCACAACCAGATAGTAAAGCAATCATTGATGCATCTCTAATACCCCGGTTATCTCCGGCACTAACGCAATGGTTTATGATATCCGATATAACGTTTTTCTTAACAATAACGCGATCTCGCTTCACTCGTTTACTTGACAACTCTTTTGTACTCTTAAGCTTCAAGTATTCTTCATAAGGCATAAGACTAGCTTTCCAACAGTGCTTAAACACACCTTTCAAACCAGCAATGTAAAGGTTAATGGTATTAGGATTCAGCTTGTCTTTGACGCGCATGACTTCAATAAGCATATCTACATCTGAGGATTTCATGTCTTGGAAGGACACACTTTTATAAGAGTCATAACCAAGCATTTTAGCTATTCTATTTAACCCGGACTTCATGGTTCGCCTTGAGTTTTTAGATCTCAATGACATTAAATAGCGGTCGGCCCCGGACAACGTCTGTCGCTGACTAGGAAGTGCAACCTCGCCTTTGGATACTTCATTTACTACCATTAACTCACTCAAAATACTGCCCTTTTATAAACCTACTACCCTGTTAGAACTTTAAAAACCAATCGACACTAGTAGTCATACTCTCTTTTTTTATTGCTAAATCTGCTTTTAAACCAAGCCTTAATAGCTGATACCTTGGCCATGAACTTACGACAATCTTCTTCTTGCTTTATGTGTTTTGCCAAGCGATTATCTGGGTATTTTTGCTGAGCCTCGGCCTTAACTGATTCGTCATAACAATATTCAGAAAACATCTTAACGACCAAATGCTGGGCATATCCCCTATTAAATGACTGTGCGTTCTTCCCATACGTGTTGTTAAAAGCACTAGAGAACTTGTTTGGCTTTTTTATGTTTACCTCAATAAATAACCACCGACTATTGTTGTGCAAGCCTTCACTACCGCGACCCATAGAGGATATTTTTAAACTAAACCCTGCTGGAGCCTGTTTATTACCCTCATTTACTATAGCGCTTATCAGATCCCAACTTTCAACATTGATGTTCATGGGCCCAAGCACTGGCGTCACATCTATATCTATCTGATAGGTGACAACATCTTTGTAAGGCGTCCTTGACACAAGGTGTCGTTGATGGACAATTTCTTCCAAACAAGACGTCGCAAATATATTAAAATCCGTTGGTGTTGGATCTTTTGTGTTGACCGCCTTTTTTGCTTTGTTCATTACCACTTATCCACTTCCTGTTAGTTAGTCCCAGAAGGACATAATAAAAAAACTCAGACCACCTCGTTAACACACGGATGTACTGTCTTACCAAACACAAAATAAATACCCTCAGAACATCGGTGTAAAAACACACCAACCAATGACAATACTCAAATCATTAAATTATTAGCAAAGAGCGAAAAGCCACAAAAAAGCCCTTATAACCACTCTTTCCGACCAAATACCCGCTTTAAATCCCACTAAATCCCAAAAACAAGGCGCAAGCCAATTTTTGATAGAGATTCAAAAACAACACTTAATCACGATTTTCATACCGGCCAAACCATGATGTTTCTCATAACCAAATAATAAAAGTTACAACGCAATACAAAATTCATTGTTTGCCACTTTTGATACCCGGTCATAATTAGTCGTGGCAGGACACAGATGTTTTTCTTTCACTTTAGATTTAAATTTATGGCCACTAAAAAACGACCAAGTTAACACTCCAACCCTGCAAATTTATTTTGGTTAATTAGAGGTCCCATCAAGTGTGATTTATAAAAAACAATCTCTAACTTATATAAACAAACCTTAACATAAGTTAGGGATTACGGTTTATTTTCGGTTCTTTTTATTTAAAAAAACACCCATTTTATTGCCGTGCCCTACGTGAATATTCCTAACAGGTAGTAATGTATCTCTATTTTTATAAAAAAGTAACCTGTCACTTTAAAGGTCACTACTTTTGGAATATCATGCAGACTTTCTTTCTGTGTTCGAAATTAGTTAAACTTAATCTTTATTTAGGCATTGGGTACACAGATAATATTTATTATTTCTTTTGACTTTCTTGCTTGTGTTTAGATTGTCATTTGGGTTAATTTATTTAATGGTTTTTTTGACTGTAGTAAGTGGGTGTATTTGACATGGCGAAATATGATAATTCGCAGTTTTGGACAGAGTATAGAGATGCTCACATTGAGACTTTTTTGCTTGAGTTTAAAGACCTTTTTGAAACAAAAGACAGAACGATGGAAGAGCTTACCCAAGAGTGCAGAGTAGCAGATTATAAAGAAATACAGTCGATATTCAGACGGTATTTGAAAGAAAAAGAGCCTCTTAATAAGCTTAGAAGTCGCTTTAGAACCTACGCTTATAAGCAAAGAAACCAACTTTCTAGCATTAGTATCTCTATGACAACCAAGGAAAAAATGGATTCTCTCATTGGCGAGCATGGGTACGCTGATTATAGTGATTTGATTGAGCAGTTAGTGAAGCACTCAAACTTAAGCGATCTATAAAACATGACTTATTTGGAAAAGGTGACGCCTCCTAAGCCTTGTGTCAGCCGTTTAAAACCATGCAATATAAAGACTGCTGACAGCCACCCTATTTAGTATCCAGCTTGAATCTTAGGGTTTTTATGTCGTAAGTTTCTTTGAGATGTTTTACAAATTCTTTTAGCCCAACAGTTGGTGACACATTTAGAGCCTTCCAGTCACAACCTCTCCAGTCTTCTGACTGTGCATACAGGATTGGCTCATTAGCCACTACAAGGCTATGCAATAACTCTAACTCTGCGAACTTATACTTCTCTAACGTGACATCTTTATACAATATTGGCTTGGCCATTTTCATCTCTATTTACAAAACAACATGATCTAAAAACTACTATACCAAACCGACTTATGTTTGACTTGTTTTACGGTCCAATTGTTAAATTATAGGCAAAAAAAAAGCCTCCATAATGGAAGCTTTTAAAACAAAATTGCAGTTATCGTTAGTTGTCCTGATGAGCAATATAGTAAGCACCGCCAACCAATACGAGGACAGTTAAAACTGCCGCACTTGTACCGATAAGTTCAATCATGTTCATATATTATCTCCTAAGATTCATCATCTTTTTTAGAACTGGTATCTTTAGAATTATATTCCTTAGATAGTAAAAACGCCACAGTAACCGCAAATATTGATAGGGCTAAAGAAGAAACCAGTTGTACAGCACCTTGTAATTTAAGATCCTGACACACCATCTCTTCAAAGCCACATACTCCCCACAGGTCCTTAAGTCCATTGACAAATAGCTCAGGTATTAAACCAACTATAAGTGCAAGAACTACCAGCTCTAGAAGAGTATTTACGAGTTTTTTGTTTTTTCCCATAAAAGCTCCTTATGTTGTGGACAAAAGAGCTAACCTGACAAGGTTATGCTCCCTTGCCGGGTTGAGAAAAGGCACCAATAGGTACCTATAAATTAAGTCTTAAAACATCGAAAAAAACACGATTATAAAAACGACACCGTAAGTTACGATACCGCCTATAAAAGCGATTAAAGCTTGTTTTAAGATTTGGTAATAATCAACAGACCAATTGTTAGTTGGGTATGTGACTAATCCACCGTATGCTATTCCACAAAGTAACAATGAATGAAGCAATGTCATTTGAGGTGCAAACAAAATCGTTCCTGAAAGGAAGATTACTACGTACATAAGTGGGGTGAAAATATTATCAATAGACATGATTGCCTCCAGTAAGTTCATAAATTGGAGCGCTAGGCGCTACTTTTGTTGCTGTTGTTCGAGCTTTTTTAAGTTCGCCAACAAATTCATCTTTTAGGTTGAACACTTTAATAAGAACCTCTTCGTTATTTATATACATCTCTGTATAAGCTTTACGAATCGGTGTTCTTCTCAAAAACGTCCATCCAGTTTGGTTACCTTTTGTTTGTGTTTCGATTTTTGATTGACTCATAGTGTGCCCTCAAATATCGAACCAACAGGCCGGGTGATAGTTGTTATTTTCTCAACGATTTTTACACCGCTGTTATCTAACAACCCCTTCAAACCAAGTTGATGCAACTTATGATTAAAGCGCTTGCTGTTAAGCTCTCGCACTAACACTGTACTGTTTTGGATCAGTTCTACGTATTTTTTACGACTCATTTTTTTGTTCCTTTTAATAATAAAGAAAGGAACGAATGAGCCTACCCGGAAGGGATAAGATATCGTTCCCTTCTGGGTTAAATTGCAATTAGAATAGTTTTTTCTTGATTGCTTGTTTAAGTGCTAAATTTACGTCATCAGCAGTTTTTGCAAACACTGATTCTTTAAATCCATCTACACTTTTTGTACCTAGACCAATAGGCACTACTTTTATACCTGCTTGTTCAGCTATTTTATTCATGTGGCGTACACCAGCAATAGCATCCCAATCTGGTTGGCCGTCAGTAATAACGATGATGATTTTATTTTCAGAAGGTTGAGTCAATAAACGACTTATCCCCAAAAACATTGCATCATTTGTTGGTGTTGAACCACTAGCTGAGACTCTGAATCTCTCCGGGTTTATCCGTTGTCCAAACGCTTTCGCTTGAAATAGAACGTTCTTACTCTGTGAATAGTCACAAACACCGAAATAATTAACTTCTATATCAATACCCATACGCTGGAAGGATTTAGCAAATGCCAAAGCCGTCTTATTGGCTTGATACATATTGTTTGAACCCATAGAGCCAGAAGCATCAACCAAGACCATTACACTAGACTGTGGGGCTTCGTGCTCTTCTTTGTACTCAAAAACATTTTTGTTACCAGCGGGAATTTCTGCAATTCTTCTATCTAAAAGTTTTCGCCCAGTATTGGAGCCCATCTTTAATGATTCAGAATTATCAATTATCACTCGCTGTAATGTTCTTGTGAACTTAGCAGACAATTGCCTCCAATCTTGTACAACTGGAGCTAAGTTGTTGATTAATGACTTTCTTAAATCTATCTGATATTCATCAAACTCAGAGTACTCGTCTGTTTCACTCGCCATCTCTGATAGTTTGTCAGCAACCATCTGGTGGTAATCGAACTCAGTATCCATCTTATCCATGCCACCAGCTAATTTGCTAGCTTGGGGTTTAGATGAACCGTTTGAATCATCGTCTGAGCTTGAAGAATCATCATTGCCGTCTGAATCAGCATCACTGCTATCATCGTCTGAGCTTGAAGAGTCATCATTGCCGTCTGAATCAGCATCACTGCTATCATCGTCTGAGCTTGAAGAGTCATCATTGCCGTCTGAGTCAGCATCACTGCTATCATCGTCTGAGCTTGAAGAGTCATCATTGCCGTCTGAGTCAGCATCACTGCTATCATCGTCTGAGCTTGAAGAGTCATCATTGTCTTCTGAATCTTGATCAGAGTTACTTTGATTATCTTTCTCTTCTTGCTTGGATTTTAAGAACTCACACAGTTCAAAAGTTATTTTCATAACCCTTTTTGTGTCTTTCGCTCTACCAACTTTATTTATAATCTTCGTTAACTCATCAACAAACTCTTTACCCTCTTGGAGGGTTAGTATTTGTTTAGCTTTACTTGCATAGTCCGTTAGCGCGTAGCCACAAACTTTAGTAAATCCATGATGAAGAATGTAAGAAAAGATTAGTTCAATTAAAGTGTCGATTTCAGCCGGGTTCGGAAAATCGCTTTCTGCAATGTTTAACTCATACAACGACTCAAGATTAATCTTAGCACCGGGGTATTTGTCAGCTTGAACTTTTTCCATTCGTATATCTTCCAAAGCGTTAAATACATTGCCACCTAAAGTGCCGTATCTATGCTTTGTTTGCCCCATATAACAATGTTCAGTCTCCGCTTCATGTCCACCTTCGTGGTCAATGTAGCCGTGAGCCATTGTTAAAAATTTTGGGTTAGTGAAGTCTGCAAATGGAATGTTAATTCGTCCACCTTGGGAAAATGCAACTTTGCCACCGATGGTGACTTCTACATTTTTACCAGCGTATAAACGAGTCATTACCTTAGCTATTTTTTTCATTTTCGCTATGCTACTCATAACAGTTTCCTTAAAGGTTTAATTGCTGAATAGCATAACGACCGTTAGGCCGATTATTGCTACCCAACGAGGTCATAAAAATAAACAATCAAGCGTTAACTTAAATGTTAATTAAAAGCACAATGCAAAAGCATCACACTGAAAGTTCACAATAACCGAAGTTAAAGTAATAAATCACAATCAAATCTAAATTCAAAAGTAATGTCAGTTCTATGGATATAGGACCCGCTAAGGTTTATACAGCTTGCAAGCTGTCCATGTAAAAACATGAGTTAAAAAAACCTTCTTACTGCTAAGCACTAACTCTAATGCTTAATAGTAAGCAAACTTATTTTTTACGGTTGTATTGTGGTCGAGGGTGGCAGTAACCCCAAAGGGTTACTGTATATCCACCACTACGTTGTCGGATGTAGGTACTGAACAACAGGCCAGTATCTCATCCTTACCCACGAAACCAAGTGGATCGGTAACATAGCCGACCGTACCTGATTTCAATTTCACACGACAAGCACCACAAAAACCACCTCGACAGTGAGACTCAATTGCAACGTTGGATTTCTCCAACGACTGCAAAATAGTTCCAACCACCGGGATGATTCTGTCTTTATATTTAACCGAAGTCTGCATAATGATTCTCCCACCAAGGTTCAAAGTTAATACTCGGAATACGAAACTCTTCTCTCACTTTCGTGTGAAAAGCCTTGTGTCCTTTCTCTTGGTATTCATCATTCCAGTCGACCTTCTCTTTATTAGAGTGAGGTACAACATTAATGACATCTACTGACTGATTACGTTTAGTAAACGCTTCAACAGCCCTTTGACCTGCACCAGACGGCTCAATATCGGAATATATCGCACATGCTCGTACAGCTGATGGAAGGTTTGTCATTTCTAGAAGTCGGTCGGATATGCCTACCCACATTGGTGAACCAGCTCCCTCGCGAGCGCTTAGACCATTCTCAATGCCTTCTGACAATCCAATAAAAAGACCACCACAAGGTAGCACAGTTGGCTTATCAAGCATGATAAAGCCGCCTCGCATATCTCTAGGTGGTGCTAGTACCATTTTAGGTCTTGATACAGGCGCTTTGCTTGTACCATCGTGACTTAAAAAGGTGCGGTGCAATGTTAGTGGCTTGCCATTTTTGTCTCTGACAATCGCTAACAAAGCTGGGAAACGTTGCCACGGACTATCATCATCTTCCTTATAAGGGCATGATGGATGAAAGCGTAGATTGTTTCCTATTTCACAAAGGTAATCAGGTGAAAATGACTTGATACCCCTGCTTCGTAAATACTTCTCAGCTAGAGTTCCAACTACCGGAACTGATTCGCTGTAAAGCTTTTTGATGCGAGC